>Ga0123353_10001887_pt1 | contig 25754 bp, 21 predicted proteins | sample TergutLab28metaG_3_FD_92763 | JGI IMG/M metagenome (GOLD analysis project Ga0123353, IMG submission 92763) | Labiotermes labralis P3 segment gut microbial communities from Petit-Saut dam, French Guiana - Lab288 P3 | ecosystem: Host-associated > Arthropoda: Insects > Digestive system > Gut ...
GCCCACCGAGCCGTTCCAGCAGTCCGTGGCGGGGATGCGCAGCGCGCCGTCGGTGCCGAAGAGGATGGTGTCGCCGGGGGAGTTCGGGTGCATCGCCCAGCTGATGCGGAAATCCAGGATGACGCCGCCCTCCAGGCGCACGAAGGCCGCCCCGAAGTCGTCCACCTCGAAGCGGGCGTACTCGTCGTAGTACTTGGGGTCCTTGCCGAAGAAATCGGAGGTATACCCGGTGACGGTCAGGGGCTTCGGGTATCCGATGGCGTTGAGCACCATATCCAGGGAGTAGCAGCCGATGTCGCCCAGCGCGCCGATGCCGCCGGTGGCCTTCTCGATGAACGTGCTCCCCGGGATGCCGCGCCGCCGCCCGCCGCCGGTCTGGATGTAATAGATTTTGCCCAGCTTGCCGGACTCCACGATTTTCTTGATGTTCTGCATGTTCGCGTCGAAGCGGGGCTGGAACCCCACGCTGAGGACCTTGCCGCTGGCCTTCTCGGCCCGGCAGATGTCCGCCGCCTCCTCCAGCGTGACGCTCATGGGCTTCTCCAGCAGCACGTTGATCCCGCGCTCCAGGGCGGCCACGGCGCAGTCCCTGTGGGCGGCGTTGTAGACGCAGACGCTCACCGCGTCCAGGCCCTTCTCCGCCTCCAGCAGGGATAGGTGGCTGTCGTAGCAGCGCGCGTCCTTGATCCCCCACTTTTTCGCGAAGGCCTCCGCCCGCCCGGGCACGATGTCCGCCAGCGCGACGACCTGCGCGTCCTTCTGCATTTTGTATGCGAACATGTGGGCGCGCGCGATGTTGCCGGTGCCGATGATGCCGATTTGGAGCTTCTTGTCTGCCATGATGGTGCCCTCCTTATTTTCTGTCAAATACCGGTTTGATGATATCGTTCGGGTGGAAATCCCTTTTCTCCCCCGGCGCGGCCCACCGGATCGCGTTGCCGATCACGCGCAGCACGTTCTCGTCGTGGTAGGTCGGGAAGGTCTCGTGGCCCGGGTGGAAGTAGAAGATCCTCCCCGCGCCGCGGGTGAAGGTGCAGCCGCCGCGGAAGACGTTCCCGCCGTCGAACCAGGAGATGAAAACGAGCTCCTCCGGCTGGGGGATGGCGAAGGTTTCGCCGTAGGTCTCCTCCTTCTCCAGAGCGAAGTGCAGCGGAACCCCCTGCGTGATGGGGTGGTTGGGGTTGACGTTCCACAGCACGCAGCGGTCGCCGCTCTCTCGCCAGCGCAGCGTGCAGGGGGTGCCCATCAGCTGCCGGAAGGGCTTGGCCATGTGCGACGAGTGCAGCGGGATGAAGCCCATGCCCTCGTGCACCCGCGCCGCCACGCGGTCCGCGACCTTGTCGCGCACCATGCCGTGCAGGCTGTGCCCCCACCACAGCAGCACGTCGGTCTCTTTGAGCACCCTGTCCGAGAGCCCGTGGTTGACGTCCTTGCCCAGCCACGCCGTGCGGATTTCCAGGTCGTCTGCCGCGAGGGCCCGCTTCAGGTGCTCGTGCATCCCCCCGGGGTAGAGCTTGGCCGCTCTGCTGGTTTTGCCGCGGTCCGCGAGGTATTCATTCCAGATGGTGACGCGAATTTTGTCCATGGTGAACCTTCCTTTCTGCCAATAACAATATCAAAAACCCCAGCGGGAACGCAGCCCCCGCCAGCATGCCATAGCGCAATTGCGTACGGTCTCCCACCACGCCCAGCAGCCACGGCCCCAGCGAGCACCCGAAGTCCCCGCCCGCCGCCAGCATGGCGAACAGCGCCGTGCCGCCCCGCGGGAAGCCCTTGGCCCCCCGGTGCACCGTGCCCGGCCACAGCATCGAGATCGCGACGCCCGAGAGCGTCAGCGCCAGGAGGGCGAAGGCCGGGTTCCTGCTCAGCGCCGCCAGCGCGAAGCAGCCCGCGCTGCCCGCCGCCGCGAAGGGCAGGAATTTCTCCAGGGGGAGGACGCGCTCCCATCTGCCGCAGGTCATGCGGATGACCGCCATGATCACGGCGCTCACGCAGGGGCCCAGCAGATTCCCCGTCAGCGCGTCGACGCCGATCCCCTGCTCCGCGAACAGTGGCGCCCACTGCCCCATGGAGGATTCTGTCGCCCCCGCGAAGGCCATCATGCCCACAAACAGCCAGAAGCCCCGGCTGCGCGCCAGCTCCCGCAGCGGCTGCGAGGGGGTCTCGCTCATGCGCGGCTCGGCCATGGGCGCGGTCGCGAAGCCGGCCATCGTCAGCAGCGGGACAACCGTCCACGCCAGCGGCACCACATACCAGTTTGCCTCCGGCAGCAGCCGCAGGGCCACTGTGCTTATGAGGATCGTGAACACCGAGCCCCACGGGTAGAACGAGTGCAGCAGCGTCATGGCCCCGGCGCTGATGGAAATTTGATTGATCACGGGGCTCACCAGGCACTGTATGAACCCGCCCCCCACGGAGAACACCGCCACGGCCAGGCACAGGCCCGCGTAGGTAAGCGACGGCGGCAGCCACAGGGGCAATAGCCCGAACAGCGCCAGCCCCAGCGCGGCCATGAAGTGCGCCGTCACCATGCAGCGCCGGTAGCCGACTTTGTCCGCCAGCCGCAGGGCCAGGGCGTCCACGGCCAGGTGCGTGACGAAGTTGATCAGCACGAGCCGCCCCAGGCGCTCCAAGCCCAGGCCGTAGCTGCGCGAGAGCAGCGCGAACAGCAGCGGCGGCAGGCCGTTGATGATCGAGTGGCTCACATAGGACAGGTAACAGGATTGGACAGTGCGTCTGTAGTTCATATGTACTCCGCTGTAGGGGCGGCGTGCCAGCCGCCCGACCTTGACAAATCATCTCGCTTTCGCCTAATCCCCCAGGCTTCCTCCCGTGGAGGAAGCTCCCGCCTCGGGCGGGTGATGAAGGTATCGCGGAGCGACGTCCCTAAGCCCCCTTCGCTCGCGAGGGGGGATGTCGCCGCAGCGACAAGGGGGAGCCCCCTACCACCCGTACATCTCCGGCCCCCACGCCTTCTTGATATGCGTCTGCTCGGCGTAGATCAGCGTGTTGTCCTCCACGTCGTTGCGCAGCATCACCCCGGCCCCGATGACGCTGTACACCCCGACCTTCACCCCGGGCATGAGGATGGCGTTCACCCCCGTGCGGCAGTAGTCGCCAATGAAGCAGGCGTCCTGCGCCTCGTGCTCGGCCTCCGCGCGGCCCTTGATGCGGTGGCGCGTCACGCCGTCGTCGAAGCGCAGCGAGCCGCACACCGTCGCCGCGCCGAAGTCCACGTTTTCTCCCACGATGGCGCTGATCTCCATGTAGTGATACAGGTAAACCTTGTCCCAGATGATCCCGCCCAGCTCCGCCCCGTGGCCGATGTAGCAGCGGTTGCCCACGGAGGAGTCGTCCAGGTAGCAGCCGTTCTCAATTTCAGTGTTATCGCCCACCACGCAGTTGCCGCGCAGGATCGCGCCGTTGCGGATCTTGCTGTTCTTGCCCACGATCACCCGGCCCTCGATGAGCACGCCCCGGCCGATCTGGCTGCCCTCGCCCAGCTGCACAAAGCCGTCGATCACGGCGCTGGGGTCGATGCTCGCCCCCTCGGCAAGGACGTTCTCCGTCAGCGCGCCGCACCAGCGCCTCTTGCAGGCGTACTCGGCCTCCAGGATATGCCACGGCTTGTCGATATCCACCGTGTAGTCCACTGTCTCGATGGCCGCAACCTGCCCGCCGTCCTTGATGTAGTCGTTCAGGCTCATCTCGATGAAGCCCTCCAGGGGCGGCATCATGCCCACCTGGGTGAGGTTGAACCGCCCGGAGTTGGCCTCCAGCAGGGCCATGTGCTCCTGCTGAAACGCGAACCCCGCGCAGAAGTGACCGTCGTTGCCGCCCCGCGGGTGGCCGACGAAGCCGGTGGCCCTGTCTCCATGCACGTTGCAGGTGACGTAGTCGTTGCTGCGCCCGTGCAGGGGGGAGGCCAGCACCGCGGGCAGGCTCTGCGTTTCAGCCAGGGCCCGCAGGTCCTGTTCCGTGACAAGCGTGTCGCCGAACAGCGCGATAAAATCGCCCTCGATGTATTCCCTCGCCGCGCATAGCGAGAACACCGGCCCGCGCGGGTTCCTGTCCTCGATGACGCGGACCTCCTTGTCGTTGCGGAAGTGGTTTTTCGCCCCCGCCGCGTGCGCGCCGCCAACGATGATGATGTTCTCCACGCCGATGTTCTTCAACGCGTCGACCAGGTGCCGCAGCACCGGTTTGTTGCAGATGGGCACCATGCCCTTGCTGCGTATCTGCGCGTAGGGCCACAGCTTCGTGCCCTTCCCCGCGTCGAGGATGATTGCTGTTGTGATCATAGGTGATTTTTCCTTTCATATTTCGCTGTGGACCATATATGCCGTTTGCGCCTAATCCCCCCAGGCTCCTCCCTGTGGGAGGAGCTCCCGCCTCGGGCGGGTGAGGAAGGCATCGCGGAGCGGCGTTCCTCACCCAATTCCCCTCCCGGGAGGGGTGGCGCCGCAGCGCCGGGGTGGTTTTGCGGAGCAACGTTCCTCCCCCAGGCTCCTCCCTGTGGGAGGAGCTCCCGCCTCGGGCGGGTGAGGAAGGTATCGCAGAGCGACGTTCCTCATTTCAGTATCAATAGCAACCTTTTCACCTTTTCCAAATCCTCAGCGTCCGGGCCAAGAAACACCAGAGGGGACTGGCAGGTGCTTTCATATGTTTTCCCGAAAATTGTTCTGCGGTTTTGGCTCTCATCGCAGAACGTCGGCGAGCCGCAGCCTGGGCACAAAAGCACATGCGCCCAGGTAAACTCCTTTAGCTCATTATCCACCGGGCTTTCGCCATTATAGGTGCTGATATGCAACACGACATTAAAACTGTTGCTGTCGCCAATGATTTGCACAAAGGCGCTGTTTATGCCTTTTATATAGACATTCCACCCACCGGGCACATCAATCTTTTCGAGTGATAACCCGTTCGCCCGCAGAAAAGCGGCGAAGTCCAGCGCGTTCTTTTGCGCGTCGCCGCTAAGCTTCTTCCTGATTTCTTTCTCAAACTTTTTTCGTTCGAACATCATCATTGCCCCCTCATATCTTCTCCAGCACCGTCTCCACAAACGCCCGGAACCCGAACTCCGTCAGCACCGTCGCGCTGTCGTTGTAGGCCTCCATCTTCTGTTCCAGCTCCTCGCGCACAGGGCTCCCCGTCATCAACCGCAGCGCCAGACCGAAGATCTCGCAGCACAGGCTGTACTTCTTGATCCACTTCTTCAGCTCAGGGATCATCGGGTGGTCGCTCCCGGCCAAAAAGGCGCGGCAGTCCTCCATGCGGGCGTAGAACGCCTGCAGCGTTCCCAGGGCCCCCGGCAGGTCGCCCAGGCGGAAGAGCGTGGCCGCCTCCTCGATGGCCTCCATCATCTGCGGGCCGTTCTGCACCTTCAGGCACGAGGTCATGCACTGCTCGGCAAAGGGGATCACGCGCAGGGCGTCCTTGCCGAACAGGGCGTTCAGGGCCTCCATCCAGGCCCAGGCGGGGCCGTAGTGCTCGGGGTCGCGCAGGTAGTCCGCGCAGGTGAGCAGGGGCAGCTTGCTGCACTCGAAGTACTCCATCGCGTTGAAGAGGATGCCCCGGCTGTATTTGTAGAGCTTCGCCTCGCGGCCCTCCAGGGGGCCCAGGTGCATCTCCTGGAACATCTCCGCGTCGTTGACGGGGTAGTTGTCCCAGTAGAGCGGCCTGTGCCGCGTGTACCGCTTGAAGCGCTTGGCCTCCTCCACGGTGATCTCCTGCGAGCAGATATTCCTCCCCGTCCAGAAGATGTCCACCTTCTTGGGCAGCCTGCGCCCCAGCCGGCGTATGTAGTCCTCCTTCCCCGTCCCGCGGTAAACCATGGGGCACACCGTCAGGGAGATGCCCTTGTATGCCTTGCACAGCACCTTCGCCACCATTGCGTGGTCCTCCGGGCTCTGCCGGTCGGAGGGGATGTCGTCGAAGAACAGGCCGAAGCTCGTGACCCCCAGGGCCATCACCTGCTCCAGCTTGGCGCGCAGCGCGGCGTAGTGCTCCTTGTTGTCGTACTCGAACGTCAGCCCCGGCGCGGTGCAGTACATGAAGTCCACGCCCTTGCCCCGGCAGAATTCGATGAGGCTCCCCAACTGCTCCAATGCCTCGGGCGGGTAGAGCTTCTCCCACTCGTCGCGGTGATAGGGGTCGTCCTTGGCCGCGTAGGCGTAGACGTTCATCCCCCGTTTGCTCAGCAGCCCGATCATGTCCCGCCGCTGGGCGTCCGTCCACGGCCTGCCGTAAAAGCCCTCCAGGAACCCCCTGCGCGCGAATTCTTTCGCCGAAGCGAACTTGTTCGCTTTCCTCATAAAAATCTGATCCTCCCCCTGTATTTTTCGAGGTACGCCTCGTTGATCTCGTCGCCGCCGTCGATGTTGCTGCTGGCATAGACCTCGGGGACCTCCCCGACCTCCAGCAGGTATTCCACCGCCTGCGCGGCCGCCGCCTGCAGCAGCGCCGCCCCCACAACGGTCGAGGTCGGCGCGGCCTTGCCCGGGAAATCCTCGTAGGATACGCAGGCGTCGCCCAGTTCGCCCAGATTGTCCAGCACCAGGTCGGCGGCCTCATAGAGCCGCAGGCCGCTTGCGTGCCGCGAGGCCCCCGCGCGGCTGTGCTTCAGGCTCGTGAGCGCCACCACGAGACAGCCCGCCGCCTTGGCCCGCAGGGCCATCTCCACGCACAGCGGATTGCGCCCGGAGTTCGAGATGACCAGCAGCAGGTCCCCCGTGCCGACATTGTACTTCTCCATCAGTTCCCCGGCGCGCTCCGGGTCGCGCTCATACAGCGTGCTCTGCGAGGCCGATTCGTGCAGCATCAGCGGGCCCTCCAGCATGGGCTGGATGCGCACCAGGCCCCCCGCGCGATAAAACAGCTCCTGCGCCAGCAGGCACGAGTGCCCCGTGCCCAGCAGGAAGATTGTCCTATCGGCCCGCAGGGTCTCCGCCATGGCCCGCGCCAGGGCATTGACGGCCTCCAGCTGGGAGTCCAAAGCCTGCGTCAATAAGTCTCGGACGTGTGCCAGGTAATCGAAGGATTTCATCAATGTCCACCTTTCTTTACCACCCCGGCGCTGCGCGCCACCCCTCCACAGAGGGGAATTGGTTCACTCACAGATAATTCCCCTCCTAGGAGGGGTGCCGCCCGAAGGGCGGGGTGGTTGTGCGGAGCACCGCAAGCCGGGGTGGTGTGCGGAGCGCCATAATCAAATCATTTTCATCGCCGCCCGCACCGCCCCCCATTCTGGGGCCACAGGCAGCAGCTTCGCTTCTTTTCCAAGGGCCGTGCAAAACGCCGCGCGATAGGCCGCGCTGAGCTGGAACATGCCCCCCCAGAGGCCCAATTGGGTCTCCTCCGGCAGCTTATCCAACAAAACCCGCACCGTGCGCGAAAAATCGGCGGCGCATCGTGCGACGATCTCCCTGGCCACGGGGTCATCGCAGTGCAGCACCTCCCAGGCGAACGCCGCGATCTCGCGCGGCTCCTTCGGCGGGTCGTAGAAGATATCCAGCAGCTCCTCCGGCGCGCTTGCGTGATAGCGCGCACACAGCTCCGCTGTGAGGGCCGTCGCCGGCCCGCTGCCCTCATACCCGCGCAGGCCTGCCCGGATGCCCTCCCAGGCGACGTGGAAGCCGCTGCCCTCGTCGCCCAGCAGCCAGCCCCAGCCCCCAGTGTGCAGGATGGGCCCGGCTCCCTCCGCTCTGCCCGCCGCCATGGAGCCCGTGCCCGCGATGGCCACCGCGCAGGGGCCAGGCGTGCCCATAGCCTCCAACGCGATGTATACGTCGCTGTCCATGGCGAGAAATTCGGGTTCGAGTATGCCCTCGCATAAGACCCGCAGTTCATCCTCAGGCGCGGGCCCTGCCAGCGCCGCGTTGCCGATGAAGGCGGCACGCACCGGCAAATCGATTTTATTCATGATCTCTTGCAAACTTTTGCGCGCCGTTTCAACCCCCACGGCGAGGTAATTCAGGCTGCCCGCGCGCGCCGTGGCGACAGCGTTGCCCCGCGCGTCGGCCAGAACCGCGCGCGTGGTGGAGCCGCCGCCGTCGATGCCGAGGTAATAATCCATATGGTACTCCTTAATGAAGCCCCGAAGTATAGATACTCCGAGGCTAATTTTATCATTGCATGCTGGAAAAGTCAATGCATTTAACACATTTCTATATAAGATGGCTTATAATCACGCAATGGGCAGTCCTCCCTCGCCAGGTATTCCTTGATGGCCCACAGGGCCCGGCGCCGGGTATAGTTGTAATCTGTAAAATCGATCTGCGGCATTTCGCCGTCCCAGTCCTGCCAAGGGAACAGCTGATCCAGCGCGTCGGTCCGGATTTTCTCCTCTTCCGCGTAGCTCAGCGCAATCAAATAGGGAATCTTCGCGTCGCCCAGCTCCCAAAACGCGTTTACGTCGATGGTCTCCAGGCGTCCGGTTTCATACGCCCACATGTTGTATTTCAGCACCGCGCGGTCCACGTCGGCGAAGGACATGCACAGGATCAGCGCGCACCCCGCGGCCAGCAGGGCCTTCATATAGGCAAATTTCCGCAGGAACATCCGCGCCAGCAGCAGCACGAAGGAGAACGCCAGCAGCAGGATGAACAGCGACACCATCAAACGCATGCGCGTCATGCCGAACAGGCTCACGTAGAGCGCCATCTTGCTCTCCGCCGTCGCGATGAGCGCAAGGGTGAACGCGCAGATGAACGCGCTGAGCGCCTGCACGGCGGCGGGCAGCTTTTTGCCCTCCCGCTTGCGCGTGACGCCCGCGACCAGCAGCAGTACGCCTAAGTTGATGGCCGCCACGGCGCACAGCTCGAAGAAGCCCCGCCGGGCGTATTGCGCCGCGGAGTAGTCCCCCGGCAGCAGCCCCGTGAACCCGCCCGAGAAATACCCCAGCTGCGTGAACAGGTAGCTCAGGTACAGCAGCGCGATCGCCCCCAGGAAGGACGCGGCAATCACCGGGTCAAGGCTGCCGCCTTTGGCTTCGGCGGGCGGCGCGGCCTCGGGCAGCTCCTCCCTCCGGGTGAGGCCGAACAGCAGCGAAAACAACGGGAAGAACAGCACCGCCGCCAGCAAAACCTGCGTAAAAATCTGCGTGAAGCTCTCCCCGACCGTACCGAGGAGACGCGTCAGCGCGGCGTCGAAGGCGGCGTCGGCGCTGGCCAGCAGCGCCCCGGCGACGATCAGCACGGGCACGGCCGCCGCCAGCCCGATCAGCACCGGCTTCAGCTGCGATTTTTTGCCTCCCCTGCCTTTAAAGAGCGTCCTCGCGCTCAGCGGGATGTACTTGAGCGGCCACACGGTCAGCAGGGCGGCGATGTCCAGCAGGGCCAGCAGGCTCCCGTCGGAGTACCGCGCGCTCCGGTACAGCCCGCCCAGATACCAGGCCGTCAGGAAGATGATCACGCACAGCTTCAGCGCGTGGAACATCGGGTCGTCATAGATGGCGAAGCTCAGCGCCAGCGCCAGGGCCGTGGCCCCGCTGAGCAGCAGGTCCCAGCGCAGCGCGCGCACGGCGTGCCGCCCGGCGAAGGCCGTCGCCGAGGCGAAGAACAGCGCGTACGTCGCCGCGACGCCCGTCATGCCGCCCCACGCGCCCCAGCGCCAGAACAAAAACGCCGTGACGAACGACAGCGCCGCGAGCACCGTATCGGCGGTTTTATGGGGCAGCACAGTCTGTATAGGCTTTGGCTGTATAGCGGGCACAGGCTGCAATGCAGGCATGTTGTTGGGTTCGTCCATGGCAAGGCCTCCTTCTACAGATAATTGCGGAAAATGCTATCAGATCCGCTTTCGACTACATCCCCCAGGCTCCTTCCCGTGGGAGGATCAGCGTAGCTGACACGACCGAAGGGAGCTCCCCCCGCAGGCGGTGAGGAGCGCATCGCGCAGCGACGTCCTTTCCCCCGGCTCCCCCTTGGGGGAGCTGTCGCCTCGGGCGACTGAGGGGGTGGCCTTACCCCTCCCGGAATTCCAGGATATCCCCCGGCTGGCATTCCAGCGCGCGGCAGATGGCCTCCAGTGTGGAAAAGCGTATGGCCTTTGCCTTGCCGGTCTTGAGGATGGAGAGGTTCGTGGGCGTGATGTCCACGCGCTGTGCCAACTCGAGCGATGATATCTTGCGCTTGGCCAGCATGGCGTCCAGGTTGATCGTAATCATATCGTCAGCTCCTGTTCTTCCCGCATGATGGTGGCCTGCTCCATGACGTTCTTCACCACGCGCAGGATGACGGCCAGGAAACCAGCGGGGACAAACATGAGCATCTGCAACCCGCCTTGCAACATGGGTATGAAGTAGCTCAATACCGACGTCAGCGCCACAAACACAAAGCACCATGATAGCAGGCGCAGCAGCTTCACATTCCGCCGGGTAAACACTTTGCCCTTACGGATGTTGTGCAGCAGCTTGAGCAGCGACACGATCGCCGTCCAGCCGGCCGGGCAGCAGGCGTAGAAAAAAACAGTGAGGGCGAACGCATTCCCCGTGTTCATATTCATCCACTCAAACCAGCCCGTTCTAGAGATTGCGCCGTGACGGTCGGAAAGCAGTGCCATGTAAAAGACCGGGCCGCAAATTGTCAGCGCCAGCAGCGCCGCCCCAGCGAGGTATGTCACCACCAGTGATAGCATGACGGAATGGTTGGGCTTCCAGAGCCGTTTCATAGAGCACCTCCTTGAATTATCGTTTATCGATAATATCTTAGCACATCAATTGTCGTTTGTCAATAATTAGTTATAATTAATTATCGTTTTTCGATAATTATTTTTTTCTTGACAAGCTCCCTGCGCATGCGTTATAATTTAAATCTATTTTATATGGCAGGGGGAAAAAGGATGGGACACCAATTGATCGTGATTCTGGACTGCGGCGGGCAGAACGCCCAAGGGCAAAACACAAAAGGACCAAATGCCCATGTGATCGCGCGGCAGGTGCGCAATTTGAACGTCTACTGCGAGGTGGTTCCATGCGGTACGCCAATCGAGGCGATTGCCGCCATGCGGCCTGTGGGGATCATCCTCACGTCAGCCTGCGCAACCGGGGAGACCGGCGTGCCGGCGCAGGTGTACGACCCGCAAGGGCTCGAGGGCTTTTTGAAGGAGGCCTGCGGCTGTGTTGGCGACTGGGACATGGGCAACTATGTGGAGGAGGAGATCGCACGGATCAGGGCGCAGATCGGGGACAAAAAGGTGGTCTGCGGGCTCTCCGGCGGGGTGGATTCCACGGTTTCGGCGGTGATGGTGCACCGCGCGGTGGGCAAACAGCTCACCTGCATCTTCGTGGACCACGGCCTGATGCGCAAGAACGAGCCGGACGAGGTCGAAAACGTGTGCCGCGGCAAATTCGACATGAATTTCGTGCGTGTGGACGCCCGCGACGAGTTCCTGGGCAAGCTGGCGGGCGTGACCGACCCCGAACAGAAGCGCATGATCATCGGCGAGACGTTCATCCGCGTGTTCGAGCGCGAGAGCGGGAAGCTGGGGAAAGTTGACTTTTTGGTGCAGGGCACGATCTATCCAGACATCCTGGAGAGCGGCACGGACGGCGCCGGCAAGGTCAAGAGCCACCACAACGTGGGCGGCCTGCCCGACGACATCGGCTTTGAGGGCCTGGTGGAGCCGGTGAGGATGCTGTTCAAGGACGAGGTGCGGCGCGCGGGACTTGCCCTGGGCATCGACGAGGAATTGGTCTGGCGGCAGCCCTTCCCGGGGCCCGGGCTGGGCGTGCGCATTTTGGGGGCCATCACGCCCGAGCGCGCGGACACGCTGCGGGAGGCCGACGCCATCTTCCGCCAGGAGATCATCGCCGCGGGGCTGCACAGGGAGATCAGCCAGTATTTCGCCATCCTCACCGATGTGAGCTCCACCGGGGTGAGGGACGGCAGCCGCACCTGGGACAGCGCGGTGGCCCTGCGCGCCGTGAAGACCACCGACTTCATGACGGCCAGGTCCGTGGAGCTGCCGTATGAGCTGCTGGGGCGGGTGGCGCGGCGCATTGTCAACGAGGTGCCGGGGGTGAACCGGGTGGTGTACGACATCACGGACAAGCCGCCGGGGACGATAGAGTGGGAGTAGGGAGGAGCTAAAGTAAATGGCTGACATCAAGCTGTTTTCCTTGTCCGGCAATATAAGCGAATTGCCCTCTTCTTCCGTAGCGCTTGAAAAAGAGCTGCAAACTTTAATTGAGCGGAACATGTCCGCCTTTTTCGGCGTGACCTTCCTGCGGTCCGAATACGCCACCACCACAGGCGGAAGAATGGACAGCATTGGGCTCGATGAGAATTACAATCCGGTCATCTTTGAGTATAAGCGCTCGACAAACGAGAACGTGATCAACCAGGGGCTTTTCTACCTCGACTGGCTTTTGGACCACCGGGGCGATTTCAAGTTGCTTGTGATGGAAGCATTGGGCATGGAGGCGGCAAGCAGGATCGATTGGAGCTTTCCCTGCGTCATCTGCATCGCAAGCGACTTCACAAAATACGACGAGCACGCGGTAAACCAGATGCAGCGCAACATCAAGCTTGTCAGATACAAGAAGTTCGGGGGCGACCTGATTCTGTTCGAGCATCTCAACGCGCCAAACGTAAAGCCGCTCACGGAGATAAGCGCCGCGCCGGACGCGGAGCGCGCAGCAGCAATGAAAACCTTTTCGCAGCAATTTGAAACCGCCGAGGACAAGATGCGAAATATATACCTCTCAGTCAGAGACTATATTTTGTCATTGGGCGACGACGTCATCGAAAATCAACTGAAGTTCTATGTCGCCTTCAAGAAGATCAAAAACATTGTCTGCGTTGAACTCTATCAGTCCAAAATACTTTTGCATCTATCGGTGGAGCCCAAAAGCGTGGATCTCCAAAAGGGCTTCTCAAGGGATATGACAAACATAGGGCACTTTGGAACGGGAAACCTGGAAATCACGATCTGGAATGCCGGCGATTTTGACCGGGCGAAATCACTGATTGACCGCGCGTACAACGAGGGATAACGTATTCCCTTTGCCACATCCTGTACGGCCCGCTGCGCTTCAACCCGCGGCGGGCTTTTTGTTTTTTGTGTCAAATCCCTGCCATTTTTGTGGAAAAATATTTTCCATAATCTTCTTGACATTCAAGTTCCTTTATGCTATTCTATTGCGCCTAAAGAATCGGAAGCGCCATTTTTTGGAGTGCTTCCCTACAGTGTCGCAATTTAAAACTGCGACAGTGCAGCAATTGAAAGGAAGTTTTATATGGAGTTTTTGATCGACAGGAAGGGCGACGGCTACCAGAGGGACCAGGTGGACGCCTACGTGCGGGAGCTGCGGCAGACCTACCAGCAGATGTACGAGTCGTATCAGGTGATGCAGCGGCAGTGCGAAGCGCTTGAGCAGCGGTACATCGAGCTGCAGAAAAAGTGCGAGCAGCTGGAAACCGAGGCGCTGCTCCAGAAGCAGCAGGCCGGGATGCAATACCCCGGGTATCAGGCCTACCCCGCGCAGGGGATGCCGTACGGGATGCCGCAATACGGGATGCAGGCGTCCGCGCAGCAGGCCATGCCGTACGGGATGCAGGGAATGCCTGAGGCCGCACCGGGGATGCCGTATGGGATGCCCGGCGGCTATTATTGAGCCGGGGTTTAGGAGAGAAGGATGGAAGGAAAGTAAGGGATTCGAATGGAGTTTAGAAGCCTGGAGGAATTCGATAGGGCGTTCTTTGCCCGCTACGGCACCGCAGGCGACGCCGCCTATGGGGCGCCGGGCGGCACGCTTGGCATGCGGCCCGCCACCCACGACCCGTTTTTGTGGGACGCCGCCCCTCCCCCCGCCGGGGGGGCCGCCTCGCCGCAGAAGCCCGGCCCCCTGCAGATCGTCAACTCGGTGGTCAGCTACGCCATCATCGCGCTGCTGGCGCTGGCCATCATCGGGTTTGTCGCGCCGCTGCCCTTCGGCGTGAAGCTGCTCAACGTGCGCAGCGGGTCCATGCAGCCGTATTACAACGTGAACACCCTCGTGTGGGTCGTGCCGACCAAATACGAGAAAATCAAGGTGGGCGACGACGTGACCTACAAGCTGCCCATCGGCGCGCTCTCCACCCACAGGGTCATCGGCCTGGATAGGGCCAGCCGCACGCTGACCGTGCAGGGCACCCACAACAGCGTATCCTCGGAGACCATCGAATACGAGCAGGTCCAGGGGGTCGTGCGGTTCCACATCCACGGCGTGGGGGGCATGATGGACACGCTCAACGGGGAGTCCGGCATCTATATCAAGGTGATGCTTTTCCTCGCGGTCGCGCTGATTTGGGGCGCATCCTATTTCCTGAGCAAAATGAAACCGGGGCAACTGACTATAAAACGGCCTGAAGGGAGACAAATCTAAAAGCGACTGCTGCGGCAGATGCCTATACCCAAAATGCCTGTGTGAAAGCGGCGGAATGTAAAAGTGAAGGGTCGCTATGCCTCTGGAAGGGAAAACGTATTCCAAACCACCAACAAAAGAAAGAAGAGAGGCACACACATGCACAAGAAGCGCAACGCCATCATGGCGGTCCTCGCCGTCGCCCTTGTGGCGGCACTCACAATCGGCGGCACACTGGCTTACATGACCGACAGCGAAAGCCTGCTCAACACATTCAAGGTGGGCGACCTGGACGTCACCATCAAGGAGCCGAACTATCCCAAGGACCTGGAATGCCCGGAGCGCGTCCCCGGCGACAGCTTCCCGAAGGACCCCACCGTCCGGCAGGTCAAGGGCGACGCCTATATGCGCGTGAAGGTTGAGTTCCTGAACGAGGACGGCACCCCCATCACCGACGCGGCCCGCATCGCCAAGATCCAGCAGACCATTTACTACGACAAGAACTTCAGCTCCGCGCTCACCGTAGCGCCCGACGCCCCTGGCTACAAGGGCAGCCCCAACCTGCGTGTCTGGGGCAGCCTCACGGCGCCGCACAACACCGGTGCGTATCCCTATTCCACGACCCAATTGGCGGCCCTGGTGGGCGACACCACGAAGGGGATCTACAACTGGTACAACAAAGAGGCCTTCGTCCTGGATGCGGCCAGGTCCAGCGGCAACACGTTCTACCTGAACTACGGCACCAGCGCCAACGACGCCGACAATGTCTTCATTCAAGGCTCCATTGTCAAGGTGTTCACCTCCATCGTGTTCCCGAGCGACTGGGACCAGTATGACCTGAACGGCGGCACGCGCGACGGCGTGGCGGTTGTGGGGATCGGCAACTATCAGATCCGGATCACCGCCGAGGTCATCCAGGCCGCCAACTTCCCGAGCCGCGCCGCGGCGTACACCCAGCTCGACGCCAACGTCCTGAAGAACTACGGCGTGACCGGAGGAGCGGGCATAGTCTGAGGCTGAGCAAACCCCTTTTTCGCCGCAGCTATTGGATTTGAGAAGCGTTTTGCTTTGAAAAACGCTCAATGACAGGCTAGCCGGGGGACTGCCGCCAACGGTTCCCCGGCACGGGATTGCACCCAAGGATGCGTGAAGGAAGGTGTTAAATTGAAGAAGCGCACCGTATTTTTGATCGTGAGCATCGTGCTCGGCTTCACGTTCACGGCCTCCTCCGCCATGACGACCTGGGCGATGTGGAGCGTGCAGAACGACACCATCAATGCCGTGAGCATGGGCAGCGTGAAGGTGAGCCTGGAGGAGGAGTATGAGCAGGGGCAGGAGATCATGCCCGGCGCAATCGTAGACAAAAAGGTGTGGGCCAAAAACACCGGCCTGCTGGACATCGCCGTGCGCGCGAAGGTGACGAAGAAATGGGGCACGGAGGGGCCCAATGGCAACCTCATCGAGGACAAATCCTTGAGCACAGACAACATCGAGATCGACTACAACCTGACGGACTGGTACTATAAAGCGGAAGATGATTTCTATTATTATAAAGGGGTGCTCAAGCCCGGCGAGGTGACGCCCCCCCTGTTTGAGCGCTTCACCCTCAGGGCCGACACGGGCGACGAATACAGGAACAAGTACGCGAGCATCCTCGTGGAGGTGGAGTGCGTGCAGGCCCAGGGCGGCGGCATCTCCTTCTGGGACATGAGCTTTGAGGAGCTGGGCGTCACCTACCACGCGCCCGAGCCCGTGCACATCATCACCCACGTGCAATTCATGAGCCCGGCCACGGGCTTTATCTTCCCGGACAACCAGGGCGACCTCTTCGCCGACTTCAAGCTGCTGGCGCCCGGCGAGAGCCGCAGCCAGACCGTGGAGGTCAAAAACGCCTGGAACAAGCCGGTGGAGATCTTCCTCTGGGCCGACGTGACCGAGCAGCCCCCCACCATGCGGGACAGCCTGGACCTGGTGTACGACCTGATCAAGAAATATGCCGTCGTCACCATCACGGAAAGCGGCGGCGCGCAGATTTACCGGGGCGCGGTGTGGGGCAACCCCGATTCGCTCTCCAGGACCGGGGATTCCATGCATTACCCCTACTCGTTGGGCATCTTCCAGCCCGGGCAGACCAAAACGCTGCAGCTGAACCTGACCCTCGACCCCCGCATGGACAACCGGTTCCGCGACCTGCTCGGCCTGATCGACTGGTATTTCAGCGCCAGCGGGGACGACGACGAACAGACCACCACTACCGCTCCCACCACCACTACCGCTCCCACCACGACGACCGGGCCCACGACGACGACTGATCCCCCGACGACGACCGGGCCAACCACCACATCCGGCCCTACTACAACATCCGGGCCTACTACAACGACCGGGCCAACCACGACCAGCCCGGACACGACCACCAAGCCGCCCGACACCACCACCATGGCACCCCCGACGCAGCCTCCACCCAAGACCGGCAACGAGAACCGCGTGACGTTCTGGGCCTCCATGTCCACGGGCTCCGGCGCGCTGCTGGTGGTGTCCCTCCTGGCGCTGAAGCGGCAGAAGAAGGGCCTACGGTACGTGTAGATTTACAGATAAAATGGCGGCTGCGCCTGTGCGCGGCTGCTATTTTGTTGTTGCATTGCGCGAAAGAACATGGTATAATTTTACGCAAAGGGGGCGTTGGGATGAACTACTACTGCACCTGGAACATCATGGGGGGCGCGCCGGAGAAGCTCAATCGCGCCGGCGTGACGCAGGCCCGGGACGTGCTCTGCGACGAACTGCTCTTCGGCGAAGGCGGGCTGGCGGTGGAGGCCTACCCCGCGCTGCGCCGGGAGCTTATTTTCATGATGGACGACGGCTGGGAGGTCCCCTTCAGCCACGGCAGGGACGAGAGCGTGTGGCTCAAGCCCTACCTCGGCAGCGGCCAGATGGACCCGGAGAAATTCCCCGGCTACGGCGACACGCCCCGGGAGCGCCTGAAGGCACTGCGCGTCAAGCTGGAGGCGCTGGGGTGGAGGGGGCTGGGGATATGGATCAGCCCGACAATCGCGTATGCGGCGGACGTGGAGGGGCGGGACGCCTCTTTCATTGAATATTGGCGCATGCGCATGGAGTGGAGCAAATACGCGGGCGTAGCATACTGGAAAGTGGACTGGGGCGACTACGACATCTCCGACAGGCACAAGAAAATCTTGATGGAGCTCAAACGGGAGGTATACCCGGAGCTCATCGTCGAGAACGCGCACGTGCGCCCGCCGGTGAACCTGCGCGGCCGGGAGGGCATCTTCTCGCTGGCGGCGCATCGGCATAGGCTGGGGTATTCCGACGTGCTGCGCACCTACGACGTGCACATCCCGCTGTCCATCCCCACGACGCTCTCGCGGGCGGCGGCGCTGCTGCGCTACCCGCCCAGGATGAAGCCGGGCTGCCTGGGGCTCATCAACGCGGAGGACGAGCCGTATATCAACGCGGCGCTGGGGTTTGCGATGGGGATCATGCGCTTTGACCCCGGGCTGTTCTACGCGGATGGAGCAAAAGAGCCGATGGACGCGGCCTTCGGCGGGGTGCGGCCGCTGAACTACCAGCTGGACGAGGCCGCCCGCTGCGTGCGCTGGCAGAGGGACTACGCCCCGGCGTTCTCCATCGCTCTGGGAAACTCGACAGTCTCCAAGGCGCAGGGCACGGACGCGTGGTTCCTGACGAAGGAACAGACCTGGCTGAAAATTTTGCAGGATAAGAAAATTGAGCAGTCCGCCCCATTGGTGATCGCGCGGAATGTGGCGCGGCCACTTGTCCATACGCATGAGGGAGATTATCCTTATATTCTGGCAAGCAGAAACCCGACAGGCGCGCTGAGTTTATGCGCCATGGGCCGTTTGGACGAGAAGAATCGCTACGCCATTCCCCATGCGCAGGTGCTTTGGTGTGTTGGCGCATTGAGCGGCGTGATCGGCGTGTTCGGCGAATATAGCATGATCAGGCTGATGTTTGATCAATCCATTGAGGGCAAACGCGTTTACGCGAAGGATTTGCTGGAAGACGAATTCACGGATATCACGGAGCTGGTTGGAATCGACGGCGGGTCCGTGTTTATTGACGGCAAGGTGATCGATGAAATCGGCCTGCGGGCGGCGGGCGGGGGGGACGTCTCCGCGCCCGGGATGGCGCTGAAAATCGGCGAGGCGGCTGACTTCGTGCCGGTGCAGGCCTCCCCTGCCCGGCCGAAACGGCCGCCGCTTTATGGCCTGTGCCTGGCGGAACTGCGCCTGGCGGCCCGGGTGCACACGGGGAGGAAGGCGCGGGAGCACAGGAGAAATCTGCGATGAAGTACATCACGTATGTGTTTTTGCTGCTGTGTTCGGTCCTGCGGGGCTGGGCCTTTATGCCGCAGGCCATCCGGCAGTTTATCGGGCGCGGCATATGCTACCGGCGGGTGAAACGCCTGCCGGCCTACGATGGCAATCTGCCCGGCGACAGGATTCACTTCCTGAATACCGGCAACAGCGACGCGATTTTGCTGGAGAGCGGCAGGCGCTTCGCCCTGGTGGACGCGGCGGAGGACAGCGAATACCCCGCCGGGCGGCGCTCCCTGGCCTACCCCGGGTGGGAGGCGTACGTGCTGGACTATGTCAAGCGCGTCGCCGGGGGCAAACTGGACTTCGTGCTGGGCACGCACGCCCACTCGGACCACATCGGCGGCTTCGACACGCTGATTCACGACCCGGACGTAAGTATTGGCATTGCGTATTTAAAGCCCTACGACGACGCGCGCATGCGGGGCTATGAGAGGAGCTATTGGGACAACGACGTGGTCCACGGTCAGATGGTGGCGGCGCTGAAAGCGCGCGAGGTGCCTGTCATAGCGGATATCCCCGGGGAGCCGTTCGCGCTGGGGAATTTTGCGGTCACACTGTTCGACCCGGGGCAAAACAGGTCCGGCGACGAGAACGACAGCTCCGTGGGCACGCTGGTGGAATGCGGCAGCAGGCGGGCCTTCCTGGCCGGGGACATCAACAACATCAGCGGGGTGGAGCACCGACTGGCAAAACAGATCGGCCCGGTGGACCTGCTGAAGGCCGGGCACCACGGCCACAACGGCTCGAGCACCCTCGCCATTGCCGCGGGGCTGCGCCCGGAGACGGTGATTTTCGCGAACAGGGGCCGCGGGAGCCTGGGCGTGCGGGGCCGCTTTATCTGCGCGGGAAACACAAGGCGCCTGCTGAGCACGGGCATGTTCGGCGGGATAATCGCCGTCTTTGACGGCGATGTAATAAAATATTATGCCATCAATGAATACGCGGAACCGATACCGCCAAAGGAGGCAATTGCATGAAAAAGACGACACAGGCACTCTGCGCACTGGGGATTGGGGCCGCGCTGGCCGCGGCCCTGGTCTGGTATTACGACGTTTACGTCCACTGGCAGCCGAAGCTCTTCCCCTTCGCGGTGATCGCCGTCACCCTCGGCGTGGCCGCGCTGACGCTGCTGGTTCTGTGGGCGCGCGGCGAGCGCAAGGGCCCGACGCTCCTATGGAAGACGGCGCTCTCCGTCGCGGTGTTCACGGGGGTGCTCCTGATGGGGGTGTCCGGCATCATCAACAACTGGATCGGCCACGCGCATATGGCGAGGCAGGCCGCCGCCGTGGCCCTGCCGCTGTGCGCGGCGCAGATCGTCCTGCTCTATGTCCTGCTCCTGCGGGGGCCGGGCAAGGGCATCGGCCGTAAAGCCGTGGCGCTCATCGCCGCCGGGCTGGCCGTGATCCTGCTGGCCGCCGGCGTTTTCGGCTTCGGTATCCCCTATTACGCGCAAAACGTATACCGCGCGCCGATGCCGCCGGGCCTGAACGAGGGGGGCTTTATGCCCATGGAGCAGATCGAAACGGCGGGCTTCTACGTGGGCCCGGAGGGCAGCGACAGCAACCCCGGCACGCGGGAGGCGCCCTTCGCCACCCTGGAAGCCGCCATGGCGCACACCAGGGCCATGAGCAGTACGGGCAATGTCATCGGGCTGCTGCCGGGGGAATATAACATCCGCAGCGTCCAATTCGGCGAGCTGGACCGGAACCTGACCGTCTGCGCCATAGGGGGCGAGGTGGTCCTCAACGGTGGCATGCGTCTGGAACCGAAGGACTTCACTGCCTGGGATAAGAATGAAAATATCAGGATCATCGACCTGACCCAGTTGGGCCTCACCGCGGAGGACTGGGGGAAGATGTACTCCTTCGGGGCGTTCACCACGGCGGGCATGTACGACGACGGCGTGGGGCCGCTGCCCTGCGAGCTGTTCTACAACGGCAGGCGCTGCGTCACCGCGCGCTACCCAAACGGGGACGCCTGGCTGAAGCTGGGCAAGGTCCTCGACAATGGCGACAGCCGGGAGACCTACCAGGGCGGCACCGTGCGCAACGCCTCGTTTGACGAGATGCGCAACCCCCGCGGCGGCACCTTCGCCATGGATAAGGAGACCGCCGCCCGGGCGGCCAGTTGGGCCACGACCGACGACGTGTGGATGTTCGGCTGCTTCAAGTGGGACTGGGCCGACATGAGCACCCCGGTGAAGGCCATCGACAACGGCGCGGGCACGGTCACCACGGCATATGCCAGCGGTTACGGCTTTGAGGCGGGCAGGACCTACTACTTCTACAACGTGCTGGAGGAGCTGGACGAGCCCGGGGAGTGGTACCTGGACAGGGAGGCGGGGCTGCTGTACCTCTGGCCTCCGGAGGATGATTTTGACGGCGCGCGCATCGACCTCTCCCTGAGCACCGAGACGCTCATCTCCGGCGAGGGCCTGGAGAATGTGCGCTTTGCGGGGCTGACCCTGCAGGGCACGCGCGGCGACGGGATGAACCTGCAAGGCGACAACATCACCGTGGACCACTGCGTGGTGCGCAACATCGCGGGCAGCGCGATCAATGTCAGCGGGTATGACAACACGGTCTGCGACAACGAGGTCTACCGGGTGGGCAGGCAGGGCATCACCATCGGCGGCGGGGACGCCGAGGCCCTCACCCCGGGGAACAGCAAGGCCATCAACAACCTGGTGCACGACTGGCCCGAGGTCGTCATGACCTACCAGGGCGGGGTGAACGTCTACGGCACGGGCAACCTGGCCGCCCACAACGAGCTCTACAACAGCCCGCACTCCGCCATGTTCTTCGGCGGCAACAACAACGTGATCGAGTACAACCTCATACACGACGTGTGCCTGATCACCGACGACGCGGGCGCGATCTACAGCGGCCGTAGCTGGTACAACGCCTGGGGCACGGTGATCCGCTACAACGCGCTGTACAACATCGGCGGCAAGGGGCACACGCCCGACGGCATCTACCTGGACGACGGGCTCGCGGGCGTCTCGGTGCTGAACAACCTGCTGGTGAACGTCCCCGGCTCGGCCATCGCCATCAGCGGGCGGGATCTGGAGGTCCACGGCAACGTCGTGGTCAACACCGGCAGGCCGGTGAGCTACGACCAGCGCACCCGCGACGGCGCCCTGTCCGACGACCCGGACTACATATGGCACCACCACTGGAGCAAGGCCGGCGTGGGCTGGGACGACCTCAACAGCTCCCCATGGCAGACGGAGATCTGGAGGGAGGCGTTCCCGAAGCTGGCGGCGTATTCCACCGATTTTGCCGACATCGAGGAGCCGCGCTTCGCCGCCAACCCCGCCGGGAGCAGCGTGACGGGCAACGTATTCGCGGGGCCGAACAAGCCGGGCTACGCCGACAGCGTCAAGCGCTTCAGCACGGTGGAGAACAACAAAGCCTACGGCTTCCTGCGGGCCCGGAGCTATTGGACGCTGCCGGGCTACGAGAATATCCCGGTGGAGAACATCGGGCGCATGCAAAATTGGGGCTAGCCAAAACGGTTTTGATATGTTATAATATTGTGCTTGACATTCAAGCTGGATGAAGCTTTATAATCATTCGGAACTCATTGGAACGATGGGAGGGCGCTATGGACTGGATTGCGCGCACCAATCAACAGCTGCAGAAGCAGTTTGCCGGGCGGTACTCCGTGCGGGCCGAGCGGGAGCACCTCGTGCTGGAGGGGGAGAGCGGCGACTGGCAGGAGATCGTGGAGGCGGGGTTCCTGGCCGCGAAGGCCGCGAAACATAGAATCAAGGGCTGCCTGGTGAACAACGTGAAGTTCACGCAAAGCGTGAATTTCACGTCAGTGAAGTTCACCGGGCAAGTTCCGGCGACGCGCCTGCCGGGCTTTGAGGATCAGGCCCTGGAGGGCGCAAAGCCCGACGTGCTGGTCATCGGCGGGGGGGTGACGGGCTGCGCCATCGCGCGGGAGCTCACCCGGTGGAAGCTCGACGTGCTGCTGGTAGAGAAGGAGTGCGACGTGGCGCTACAGACCAGCTCGCGCAACGACGGCATGATCCACCCCGGCCTTGATTTGCACAGGCACAGCCTGAAATACGAGTACAACCGGCGCGGCAACGCGGTCTACGACAGGGTCTGCGCCGAGCTGCAGGTGCCCTTCACGCGGGAGGGGCAATACCTGTGCTTCCCGAAGAAGGTGCCGACGGCGGCGCTGTACATCACGAAGCTCTATTGGAAGCACCTGGGCGTGCCAAACAAGGTGCTGGGGAAAAAGGCGCTGTTCGGGATCCTGCCGAACCTGCACCCGGACCTCGGCTGCGGGCTGTTCTTCCCCACGGCTGGGAGCGTGTGCCCGTATAACCTGACGATCGCCTATGCCGAAAACGCCATCCAGAACGGCGCGAAGATCAGCCTGAACACGGCGGTGCTGGGCATGGAACTGGACGGCGAACAAATTAAAGCTGTGCGGACGAACCGGGGGACGGTGTATCCCAAGGTCGTCGTCAACGCGGCGGGGGTGTTCGCCGAGGACGTGGCCGCCATGGCGGGCGACCGGTTCTTCTCCATCCACCCGCGGCGGGGCACGAACAGCATCCTGGACAAGAAGGCGGGGCCGATTTCGCGCTACCACGCCAGCACGCTGCTCACCGGGCACGCCAAGGGGGCGCACACCAAGGGCGGCGGGGTGATCCGCACGGTGCACGACAACCTGCTGCTGGGGCCGGACGCCGTGGAGACCCCGGAGAAGGAGAACTTCGCCACCGCGCGGGCGTCCATCCAGACCGTGTTCGACAAGCAGCGCAAGACCAGCGACCAACTCAACCAGGGGCAGATCATCACATATTTCACGGGCGTGCGGGCGGCGACGTTTGAGGAGGACTTCGTCATCCGCCGCGGCCTGTACACCGAAAATATCATACACGCGGCGGGGATACAGTCCCCGGGGCTGACCGCCGCGCCGGCCATCGCGGAGGACGTCGCCAAGCTGGCTTTGGAGCAGGTGGAGGCCGCGCCGAATGAAGGCTTCGACCCCGTGCGCCCGGCGATTGTAAACGCGGCGGAGCTGCCCGAGGCCGAGCGGGACGCGCTGATCGCAAGCGACCCGGATTACGGGGTGATCCTCTGCCGCTGCGAGCAGGTGAGCCGGGGGGAGATCGTCGCGGCGCTGCGGCGCCCCCTGCCCTGCGACAGCGTGGACGGGGTCAAGCGCCGGGTCCGGGCCGGGATGGGCCGGTGCCAGGGCGGGTTCTGCGGGCCCCTCGTGGCGCAGATCATCGCGAAGGAGCTGGATATCCCCCTTGAAAGGGTTCGTAAAAGTGGCATGGGGAGCGAGATACTGCTGGGGGCGACGAAATAAACCCCCTCTGTCGCTGCGCGACATCTCCCCCAAGGGGGCGATCCTGACGGCTGCCGCAAGTTTATCTTTTGAGAGGACTATCTTATGGAGTATTATGATGTTGCCGTCATCGGCGGCGGGCCGGCGGGGCTGGCGGCTGCCATTGCCGCCTCGAACGAAGGCGCGAATACGCTGCTTATCGAGCGCGAGCCGCGGCTGGGCGGCATACTAAAACAGTGTGTTCATGATGGATTTGGGGTGATCCGCTTCGGCGAAAAGCTGGCCGGGCCGGAGTACGCGCAGAGATACATCAACGAGCTGAAAGAGACCCAAGTGAAGGTCTCGCTGCTCACATTTGTCGATCATATTGAGCCAAACGAGGAGGGCTTCGCCCTCACGCTGGTGAGCGCCGAGGGCATGCGGCATGTGCAGGCAAAGGCCGTGGTGCTGGCCACGGGCTGCCGCGAGCGCACGGCCCGGCAGGTGGCCATCCACGGCACGCGCCCGGCGGGGGTGCTCACGGCGGGGGCGGCGCAGTACTACACGAACATCCTGGGGCAGCTGCCCGGGCGGCGCTGCGTGGTGCTCGGCTCGGGCGACATCGGGTTGATCATGGCGCGGCGGCTGACCCTGGAGGGGGCCGAGGTGCTGGGGGTCTATGAGGCCAAGGCCATCCCCAGCGGGCTGCCGCGCAACATCGCGCAGTGCCTGAACGACTTCGACATTCCACTGCATTTGAGCAAGACCGTCACGCGGTGCTTCGGCCACGAGCGCCTGGAGGCTGTGGAGATCAGCGACGTGGACGAGAGGATGACTCCCCTGCCCGGCACCGAGGAGCTCATCGAGTGCGACGCGCTGATCCTCTCCGTTGGGCTGATCCCTGAAAACGAGCTGGCGGAGGCCCTGGGCGCTTCGCTGCACCCCGTCACGCGGGGGCCCGTGTGCGACCAGAACGGGCAGACGCAGGTCCCGGGGCTGTTCAGCTGCGGCAACGCCGCCCACGTGAACGACCTGGTGGACTATGTGAGCGAGAGCGGGGAAGCCGCGGGAAAGGCTGCTGCGACCTTCGCAAAACGCGAAATTCCGGCGCCGAACTTCGCAATTTCCAGTTATGCCGAAGTTAAGATTGACGATAAATTCCTCTATGCCATGCCGCAAAAGATTGACTTGTCCGGCGCGCCGGAGGAACTGATCGTCTATTTCCGCTCGCGGGAGGAACGGGGCAGGACGAGATTTTATGCTAAATTGGGTGAAAAGGTTTTGCTGCAGAAGACTTTCCAGCAGCTGCGCCCGCCCGAGATGGAGCGCGTCACGCTGAAGCTTGCGGGGGCAGAACTCAAGGCGGAGGATGCGATATGGCTGGAGATGGAGGAATGCTGAAGAAGAACTACGTGCGTATCCAGGTCAGGTATACCGGCCGAACTGGGAAGCCCTGCGGGGTATTCGCCGCCAACTGGCATCTCCTGAATGCCGGACGCTTCTCTTCGGAGGACAAAGAGCTTTTCCTAAAAACAGAGGAATGGTTCAGAGAAAACCTCCCTGTCCCGCCGTTCTACGACAAAGAAAACCCTGAGAAAAACAATCCGCAAAAGGCGATCACCTGGTTCAAAACAGGGGCGATCGGCAAATATGAAGAGCAAATTATTATACTGACCGGGCTGCTCGAAAAACATGGCGTGTATTACGATATCGTATACACTGATATTGTAGGCGAGATAATCTACGAGGACGACGCA
>Ga0123353_10001888_pt1 | contig 25745 bp, 14 predicted proteins | sample TergutLab28metaG_3_FD_92763 | JGI IMG/M metagenome (GOLD analysis project Ga0123353, IMG submission 92763) | Labiotermes labralis P3 segment gut microbial communities from Petit-Saut dam, French Guiana - Lab288 P3 | ecosystem: Host-associated > Arthropoda: Insects > Digestive system > Gut ...
CCGCGCTCGTTCGACTTCGAAAAAGACCGAGCGGGAGTACGCGGATTGAAGGATTGAAGGATTCGTCGTTCCGTACGGCAGGTCCAATCCTTAAATCCCTGAATCCGCGTAATCCCGCTCGGTCTTTTCGAAGTCGGAACCATGCAACGATGCTACAGTCTCAGGATTTTTCAGTTTTTTCGACTTCATAAAGACCGAACGGGATTACGCGGATTATAAGGATTAGAGCGCTTCAAGTTTGCGTGGTGACATCGCCGCATTCCTCTCACTAGCCGAGGAGGTCCGAGGTGGTCACCGATCGCAGGGCATGGCCAATCGCCTCGATCAACGTGTCCAGCGTGCGGGCCTTGGCTTTGCGGAGCAACGCCTTGACCTTCGACCACATGTTTTCAATAGGGTTCAGGTCCGGGCCGTACGGCGGAAGGAACCAGACCGTCGCCCCACAGGACTCAATCGCCGCGATCACGGCTGGTGATTTGTGCGGCGACAGATTGTCCATCACCACGATGTCGCCGGGGCGAAGGCTGGGCACCAACACCTGTTGCGAGTAGCACAGGAACATGTCGGTGTCCGTAGCCCCCTCGATCACCATGGCCGCCGTGGCGCCGTCGGCCCGCACGGACGACAACAACGTCGTGGTTGCCCAATGCCCCGCCGGAACGGCATCCACCAGACGCTGGCCGCCCTCGGCGCGGCCTCGAAGGCGGGTCATGTTGGTCTTGGCGCCGGTCTCGTCGAGGAACACCAGACGATCAAGGGCTATCGCGACGGTTTTTTCCCGCCAGGTGAGCCGCTGCTCGACGACGTCGGGCCGTTGCTGCTCGCGGGCGTGGAGCGACTTTTTTTGTAACGGAACTCCAATCGGGCCACGGCGTTGTGCACCGCTTGCAGACTGCAATCCACGCCGGTTCGCTCGCGAAGTTCCTCCAGCGTGGCGTCGGGCTGCTGGCGGATCAGTTCGCGTAATTGCTCCAACGCTTGGCCTTCATAGGCGGGCTTGCGACCGCCACCGTGAGGCCGGGGGGCCACCGACCCCGTCTGCCGCCGCAGCCGCAACAGGTCGCACAGACATTTGCGTGACACGTTAAACCGGGCGGCAATGGCGTGCTGGTTGCCCGCCTTGGCGTCGTAGGCCTGGAGAATCCGTTCCCGTAAATCCATGGATAATGGTGCTGGCATACCCGCTATATCGGTAATGTCACCACACAAACTTGAACCGCTCTAGGATTTCGGATTTTTCCATCGCAGTATCGCCAAACCGCCCAGGGCCAGTAAGGTCATGGTGGCCGGTTCGGGAACGGCCTGGCCGTAGACCATGAACTCATGCGCGATCGTATGGGCTGGCTGCGCGATGAGTTCTCCGGGGTTGTCGGGATCGGGCGCCACGTTGGTCCAGCGGATGAATTGCGCCTCTCGCGGGTCGAAGGTGATGTAGGCGGCGTCCGTCCCATGGACGTTCGGGCAGAGGATGTCGCGGTCGGTCACGACGACCGGTTCGATCTTGTCCCAGGCTTTTCCGTCCTTGGAAAATTCCAGCGTCAGCCCGTTGGATATCCATTGGCCGAAGTTCCAGGTGATACGAACGGCGTCCATCAGGTACACGTCGTTGAGTTCGACGATCAGGTTGGCGCCGCCGTCCCAATCTTCCTTCGCCGCGCCGGCGCGATAGCCGTCGAGACTGAGCAGGATGCCGTCGCCCAGCATCGAGCCATTCCCGTGCCTGAACCCGTTGCTTTGCTGCTCCGTTCCGGTGAACGCGTTGAGCGCCAGGTTGAAGTTCCCGTCGACAACGATATCCGTATTCAGCGGGCTGCACGGCTCAATCGCCCACAGTCCCGGACCACCGCGGTTTCCGCTGTAGCCGGTTTCCTGGCCCGTGTAGCAGTTTTCGGGGAATACCACCCGCACGTAGCGGGCGTTATACAGGTTGCCCAAGGCCCGGTCGTACAGCCAGTCCGACGAGATCGAGGAGTTGGGGTCGTTGTAGAGCACCTGCTCCTGGTAGGTGGAGAAGTCCGCGTCGTTGGAGAACTGGACCAGCAGCTTGGTGAAACTCATGCCGCTTTCATGATACGTGCACAGGCGGAGGTAGTCGATGGGCCTGGTCTCGCCCAGATCCACCTGCGCCCAGTAGGTGCTCGCCCCGTTTCCCGTGACGTTGCCGCCGGGAATCCACACGCGCATCCCGTTGCTCAGCGCCGCCTGAATGCCGCCCACGGATCCATACCCGGGGTACGCGGCGGTGGGCCCGTCGTCGGTTCCCCAGGAGCTGCTGACGTTGCGGTTCATCAGCCAACTGTACCGCGTGTCGCCCGTGTTCCAGATATCCGCGACGGCGGACGAGGCCACCATCGAAACAACCACCGCCGACAACACCAACTTTGTCGCGTTCATGCCGCTCTCCTTATGTTCATGCTGAAACGGAAATGATGAATCCATCCAGACCATGTATAGTGTATCACCGATCCGGGCTGTGTCCAGCGGGACTTTGGCGAAAATACGAAAGTGGGACGAAAACGTTTTGCGGTCCGGGCTTGTCGTTGGCGGCGACGTGGTTTATAATGAGCATGTGTGTGATATCCCCTCTGGTTGTCGTGGAGAATCATCATGTCGCGTCGACGCGCGTTTACGTTGATCGAACTGTTGGTGGTGATCGCGATTATCGCGATCCTGGTGTCGATTCTCATGCCCTCGCTGCATAAAACGCGGCTGGTCGCCAACGCCACCGCGTGCCTGGTGAATATTCGGAATATCACCATGGCCATTCACACCTACGCCTCCGACAACAAAGAATACGCCGTGCCCTGTCTGATCGGCGACTTCCCGCGGAAGTGGTGGGCGGACCCCACCGAGTTTTTCGTCAAGGATTACCTCGGGGGAACCGACGACGTGCTGACTTGTCCCAGTTCAGGTCCGCCGTTCGAATTCACCAACACATGGGTCTGGACGTCGCGGGAGTCCACGCCCAGTCCAAACCGCTATTATGAAAATCAACGCATATGGGGCGTCAGCAGGGATTACGCGACCACCGTCGAGTATGCCTCGGTCGAGAAAGGTCCCGGTGAGGGCGACGCCTGGTGGCACCACTATTATCCATCGGCCCCGCTGTACAAGCACCACGGGGACGTGAATCCCAACTTTCCAGGTCGTCTGGTGGGCACGCCGCCCGACAAATCGCACTTGATGTTCGACAACCGCAACGCCGATCCCCTGGGATACGAATCGGCCGACACTTACCCCGGCGCGCAGGGGATGAAAGGGTTCCGGCACCTCGACGGGTACACCGCCAACGTCGGATACGTCGACGGACACGCCGCGCGGTTCAATGTGAGACCCTTCGGTGTCACGCCGACGATTCCGCGCTGATCCGTGTCGCGGGCGAGACGCCCGCGTCACGTTTACTGCATCCGGGAATCCCAGTTGTGCTCGAACAGTTTGGGCATGGCGCCGCCGTATCCGGGTTGGGCGTTGAGGTAGACGTGATTGGCGGCCCGGCCGTCGGTCCATCCGACGGTCATGTCAATGTTCCGCACGTATCCGGGCGGCCCGCCTTCGTTGCGGTAATACGGCACGTATCCGTGGAAGTTATAGCGGGACGACGTGGGGTTGTAATCGAGGTAATAGCTGCTCTCGGCCAATAGCGGGGTGGGGGCCATGCGGATACTTCGATAGTGGCGCGTTCCCGTGTAGATTCCCGTGTAGTACTCGGCGGCGCGATACGGGTCAACGCCCGGTCCGAAGTACACGTACGGTGGGGCCGCCAGGATATCCTGCTGCTGTTGCCAGGTTCGTTCGAACCAGTTCCAGGTTCCGCTGTGAATGATCGCGTTGGGGGGAAGTTTCTGGGAACAGCCCAGTGACTGCGCCGACCCGTAGCTTCCGTTGAGCAGGTGGCCTCTCCAGTGCGAGGTGGCGCCTTCGTTCCCGCCCCCGTTAAAACGGGTCACGGGCCAGGCGCGGGGAGTTCGTCCGTCGGTGAACCCGTAATTGTCTCCGGCATTGTATCCGCCCGAAACCCGTTCCGGATGGTCGGGCGTGATCCAGTCTTCCGCCCATCGGTTGGCGTCGATGTTGACGGGGAACTCTCCATAGTCGCTCGCGTAGATGTGCAGCGACGAGAGCGTTCCCCGCGCGTGGCTCAGGCAGGCGGTGCGGATCGCGATAATCTTGGCCTTTTGCAGGCTTGGCATGAGGATCGACACCAGAAGCGCGATGATCGCGATCACCACCAGCAATTCGATCAACGTAAACGCCCGAGATGCATTTGGCCTGGCCATCATCGTTCCTCGAAAGGTTGTGTGCACGGTATAAAAAATGGCCCCCCGGCTGCCTGCTACTGCATATCGTATCGGTCATACGGGTTTTTGGCGAGGAAATTTGCACGGAATTTACGGGGATTGCGCACTGGACGGGCATCGGTCGGCCAGGTCGCACCAGTCGCATTTCGGGGAGATGGCGCGGCAGGTTTTTCGTCCGTGGGCGATGAGCAGCACATGCATTTCGTATCGGTCTTCGGGCGGGATTCGCGGTTCGAGGAGGTCTTGGCATGTTTCGGGGCTGGTGTTGGGCGGTACCAGTCCCAGGCGGACGGCGATGCGCGCGATGTGCGTGTCGACGGGGAAAATCGGCATGCCGAAGGAGAACAACAGCACGCAGGCGGCCGTTTTGGGCCCCACACCGTGAAACGCCATCAATCGCCGCCAGGCCTCCCGAGGCGGCAGCTCGCGAAGGAACTCCAGCGAGATCGTCCCGGCCCGTGTAGCACGGGGCGGTGTCCCGTTGGCTTGGCGAATCTGCCGCAGGATCGTCTGGATGCGTGGGGCCTTGATATTGCTCAGTCCGCTGACGCGGATGGCGAGGGCGACCTCTTCCACCGGAGCGTCCGCGACGGCAGACCAGGTGCGAAACCTCCGGCGCAACTGCTTATAGCCCGCCTGGCTGTTCGCGTTGGACGTGTTCTGCGACAGGATCGTCTCCACCAGCACGTCGACGGCCTTTCCCCAGCACCTCCACGGCGCCGAACCATGCATCTGTCGCAGAATCGTCAGTAGAGTTTGGGTGTCCATCACTTCGTGTTCGTCCGGTCGATGGCGTTTCGGACGAGGGTGTCGATGGTTTTTCGCGTCCAGGGGCTGGTCAGGACCATCGGGGTGACGAACTCGCGGATGAACCCCTCCGATCCGCTGGTCACATGCAGGCCGATGTTTCCCGAGGCGGCCATGTCGCTCTGGAACGGAATCTGGAACAGTTTGTGGTAGACCGGAGGCGTGGGCATGGGAACCGCGAACCCCACCATTCCGGCGGATTTGCTGTGGCTGCCGTCCATCGTGGTGAACACCGCCGTTCCGAACCCCAGAAGGAACAGGTCCCGCTCGCTGTAAAAGTTTACGATCCCCCTCCGACTGGCCGTCAGGGCGCGGTCCAACCGGTATGGTGGTGAAATCGAGGCCGCCAACAGCACGATCCCATCCACCGTCCGCCCGTGAAGCCGCTCGGCCGCCCAGATCGCCATGGCCGCTCCACCGCTCTGACCAATCAAAATCACAGGCCGGTCGGGATAGGCCACCTGATACCGCATCACGCGCAACGCCACCTCGTACGCGCGCTCCTTGTTGCGCTTGACCGATTTCTGGTTCACCAGCGGACCCCAGGAGGAGGTCCAGTCGTAAATTTCGATGGCGTAGGGGCACCCGCCGCCGATCAGGCCGGTGGCGATGGCTTCGTTGAGACGGCCCCGTCCCTCGATCCCCGTGAGAATCAGCACGTACCCGCGTTCCAGCCTGACGTCGGTGACAAACGGTTGGGCGGGCGAACTACATCCACCGCAGCAGGTCGACAAGACCAACGCACTCCATAACAAAAACAAACCCGCGCGCATGGCAATATCCTTACGAAGAACCCGTCGCCGGCGACCCCTTCGCGCGAAACGTCCGGTATAACATCAGGTCGATGAACACCATCGCGCCGTTGAGAACGTACAACCACGTCACCCGCGGGATGGCCTCCTCATGGGCGGCCGCGTACAACAGTTTGGCGATCACGCCCGTGACGTAACCGAGCAGCACCAGGATCAGAAACACCTGACTTTTACCCTCGACCCGCCGCACGCGAAGCGTCTTGACAATCGACACCGGCCAGGAAACACCAAAACAGACCAGCATCACCGCCTCAAACACTTCCGCCGTCAATACCAGGTCCAGGAGCATGATCACAGCGTACCAGAAACGGTCGCGGAAAAACAGTCGGTGTTTGTGCACGCCGCAGGGAAACCGCACCTGATTTGCCCAATTTTCTGCACGGGAATGTATACGTGGCGCGCGCCGGCGGGTAGGCCCTGCCATTAGGCGCTGTAGGGTGTTGTGGAAAGCGAAACATTGTACGTTCCACAACACCCTACAACGCCTAATGGCAGGGCCTTGCGGCCAATCACGCCACTTGTGTCACGTACATGCGATTGCTCTGAAACATCCGTCGGCGTACGATACCGCCATGAATATCACGGCACATGGAATCGACCTGGTGGAGTGCGGCCGGTTGCGGCGGAGTATCGAGGCGCATGGGGAGCGGTTTCTGACACGGGTGTTCACTCCGGCGGAGTTGGCGTATTGTCGAGGCCGAAAGCGGGAGATCGAGCATCTGGCCGGCCGATTCGCCGCGAAGGAGGCGGTGCTCAAGGTGCTGGGAACGGGCTGGCGGAACGGAATCGCCTGGACGGACGTGGAGGTCCGCAATCAACCGTCGGGTCAGCCGCAGGTCACGCTGCATGGCCGCTGCCGCGAAATCGCCGACCAGCAAGGGATTTGCCGCATCCTGATCTCCATCAGCCACACCTCCACCCACGCCATCGCCTCGGCGATCGGTCTGCGCGAATCTTCCGGCGGCGCGCTGGGAATCGGCGACTGAACGACGCATGTCCTGTGGGGATTCGAAAAATGTTGCATATCGGCTCTGCCTTTTTGCGTCGTTAGGGTATAGAAAGGACATGACCGTGAACCTCCAATCGCACCGCAGCCGCCTCCTCATCGCCGCCGTGCTCGTCGCGGCTGTCGCCGGGCCGCTCTCGATCCTGAAGGCCGACGAACCGCAAACGCAACCGGCACGGCGAAATGCTCCTCCGGTAGAAAAACCGGTTCCGCCGCCCGAGTTGCGTTACCTGGCCTGGAAGGAACCCGAGGCCAAACCCGAAGACGAAATCGCTGTCGCCTGGAAGCCCGATGGGGAACTGGTCCGGGAAGCGGCCGATCAACAAATCCTGCGGCGGATAGAACGGATAAAAATGAGCCGGCTGGGCTTCTACGACGCACAGGTCGATAAATCCGTTCGGTTCCTCCACATGTGGTTCTCGCATCCCGACTTTGACGGCTCATCCAGCGTCGTCATCCAGTTTACGGACGCGTCCGGGAAGGAACTTCCCGGTGCCCAAACCAACTATATCAGTTCGACCGGCATATTCGAAAGCGAGTTCGAAGTCACGTATAAATCGGGCTGGATGCTGGTCACGAAAAGTCCGGGGCGGGTTGGGGATGACATCCCGAAGTCCGTGAACCTTGTCGTGCGGTACGCCGTGGGGCCCTGGAAGGAAATCGGGGTGCTGAACGCCGAGTTCGAAGGCCCGGAGACACTGCTGGACGGCAGCACGGTGGACAGTCCGAAAGGGATTGCCGAAGCCAAAGGGGACGGCACCCAAGGGGTTACCACCCGAACGACCCTCCGCGTCACGCGCAACCCCAACACCGCCGAGCGGGCACAGTACGACGTTCGCGCCGTGACGCATGACGGACGCGAACTTGACTTCCGCGTAAAAAGCTCGGGGCACATGGTGGAGGTGGAGGAAGATTACAAAGCCAATGGCCCGCTGGAAGACTACAAGTTCGACGCCCCGCTGCCGGATATCCAGGCGTTCAAGTTCCGCACGAGGCTGATCCGGGAGGTGACGTTCAAGGATGTCTCCCTTCAGCCGGGAACGATTACCAGGCCCACCGTTATGACCACGTCGGCAGAACCCACGACCACCACCGCGCCGACAACAAGGCCAGCGGCGAGACTGACAACAAGACCAGCTGCCCAGCCGGCGAGCAGGCCGAACGCCAACTAATGGAAACCGAGTAAAACACCGCCAAACCATTCCAGTGGCTCTGCCTTTTTGCGTTGTAGAACGTTGTGGACTACAGAACGTTCTGTAGTCCATAACGTTCTACAACGCAAAAAGGCAGAGCCAAATCATTGAGTAGCCAGCCGCCCTGTCTATGGGCACGAGTGCACATAGTATGTGCATGTCTTCGTGCGTGACTGTTACGCTTATTTCAATAATTATTGGCCAACACAACAGTTATAATCTGGCACGCCGTGTGCTATATGCTGCATGAACTCGTCCCGTCCGGCGATGTGGCGGAAGGGCTTGCAGGGCGGATTTCTGGCAAGCACGACATGCCCCGGCCTTGCCGTCCGTCGCCGGGCGGGTGCTGAACCGGTGTCATACCCCGGCCCGGCATTTTGGTTTTGTACAAAAATGTAAAACGGAAACCCCCTCATTTTGTTGGTGAGTTTCCGCCGGGCTGGGATTATGACAGTACAATATCGGATGATGCATTCCCGTGGGCCAACGGCAGACCGTCGGGCGACGTAAAAACGAGATGCGAAAACGAAAGGGAACCGCAATGACAAACCGCGTTTTGACAAACGTGACCAGGTGTGCGACGAAGGGGCTTCTCACCGCGGCGATGGCCGTGGCCATGGCCTTGCCAGTAGCGGCGCAGACGACCCAGCCAGCCAAACCGGCGGCTCCGGCGGCCAAACCAGCCCTCGACGCCAAGCACGCCGCGCAGGCCAAGACATTGATGGCCAACGGCGTGAAGTTCCTGCTGTCCCAGCGGGAAAAAGACGGTGGATGGTCGCTCAACGGAAAAGGCGCCGCTAAACCCGCCGCCACCGCCCTGGTGCTGGCCGTGCTGGTCAAGGACCCCGCCTACGGGCCCAGGCACGACGTCGTCAAGCAAGGATACAAGGTGCTGCTGAGCTACCAGCAGAAGGACGGCGGAATTTACGATCCGAGCGAGAACTGGAACAACTACTGCACCGCGCTGGCGGTGTCGGCCTTGGCGGCGGCCGGTCAGCCCGAGTACAAGGAACCGATGAACAAGGCCGTGGCGTACCTGAAGACCCTGCAAATCGTTCCGGGAATGGAGAGTCCCGACGGCGGCAAACTCGGCGAGGACAGCCCGTTCGTCGGCGGGGTGAATTACGGTAAGCCGGAGCAAGAGGGCGGACCCCGGCGGCCTGGCGATTTGAGCAACGTCGCCTTCTGGATGCAGGCCATGCACGACGCGGGCGTGGACAAGGAAGACGAACACGTTCAGCGGGCGCTCAAATTCCTCAACCGCGTGCAGAACCGCAGCGAAAGCAATCCGGAAACGTTCGCCGCCGAGGGAACCAACGACGGCGGATTCGTCTACAGCCCGGTGGAATCCAAGGGCGGCGACGGTCCGAACGGGCAAGGCCTGCGCAGCTACGGTTCGATGACGTACGCGGGATTCAAGAGCATGTTGTACGCGGGCGTGGAGAGGGACGACCCCCGCGTGCAGGCCGCCTTCAACTGGATCCGTCGCTACTGGACGCTCGAGAACAACCCGAACCTGCCGACTCAGCAAAACCAGGAAGGCCTGTACTACTACTACCACACCTTCGCCAAGGCGTTGCGTGCGTGGGGGCAGCCGGTCGTTCGAGGCCGCGACGGCAAAGACCACAACTGGCGCGAGGAACTGATCACCGCCATCGGAGCCCGTGTGCAGAGGGACGGCTCATGGGACAACGCCAAAGACCGCTGGAACGAAGGCAGCCCCGTGCTGGTCACGGCGTACGTGCTCGCGGCGTTGCAAGAGGCGACGGCGGACGCGAAGAATGACGAAAACGACGCCACTCGCCAGTCACTCCAGCGCCCGATCGTAGTGGTGGATTTCCAGGAAGCGCCACTGGACAAAGTACTACAGTGGCTCAGCGACGTGACGGACACCACACTCATTGTCGACTGGAAGGCGCTGGAGGCGGCGGACATCGCGAAAGACACCCCCATCACCTTGCGGCTGCGGAACGTAAAATATGAAACAATACTGAAGTATGTGCTGGAGCAGGCCGGTGGGTCGGTATCTCTAGGGTATGTGGTTGACGATGGCGTGATCCGCGTCCGCATCGCGACGCAGGACAAACGCAGCGCCAACGAAACTACAATCAGGCCCGCGCGACGCACAGAGACGAGAAGGTGAAACGCTGCCGGTGAACTCGAGTGCGGGGGCACCAGTTAACGAGTCAACCAGTTAACCAGTTAACGAGATGATTCCCTCGAAACAATGACAAAAATTCACCCCAAACCCTCGAAAACCCAACGTGGTTTCACGCTCATCGAGCTGCTGGTGGTGATCGCGATTATCGCGTTGCTGGTGAGCATTTTGATGCCCTCGCTGGCCAGGGCGAAGGATTTGGCCAAGGCGGCTGGGTGCAAGATGCACTTGCGGAATCTCGGACTGGCGCTGGTGCTGTACCAGGGGGAGAACAACGAGTTCGTGGTTCCGTCGTACAACATGACCGGGCCCGGCGGCGAGGGGACTCCACTGGACGGCTGGGGGCCGATCCTCGACCGCGACGGCCTGGTGGCCGGCAGCCAGTCACTTGAAGGAAGCTCGTTCCTCTGCCCGGCTGTGGACGACAAAAACGGCGTCGAGGACCGCTATAAGGACCCCAACGACTCCACCGGATGGATGTGGTGGCCTAACTTTCGATACGGTGTCGGCAACGAGAAGATGTCCGAGGAGCAGGCGCTGGCGAATTTCGGCACGGAATTCCGTTCGATCCGCCTGGCGTATTATATCAACGCCGACAACCCCATCGGAAACGCGTCCACGCGCGTGGTGCCGGACGTGTATTACACCGGATCGGTCGGGTACGCCAACAGTTTCGGGGAGACGATTCGCAACACGAGCGCGTCGGCGCATCGCCAGCCGTCGAGGCTGATCGCGCTGGCCGACGGCGTGTACGCGGGCCGACAGAGAAACAGCCGTCCCACGGACCCCAGCAACCGCGTCGGTTGGCGGCACGTCAACCGCACCGCCGCCAACGTCGCCCTCGCCGACGGTCACTGCAACACCATCCGCGGCGACGATTTCCCGCTGGGCGGCGACTGGGAAACCAACACCGGCGCCTACACCGTCTACGCCGACCTGGTGAAAAGCCTCTCGCCTCCATGAGAGTTACAGGCTGATCCGTGGCGGGCGTCAGAAAGTCCATCGGATTTGCAGTGAGCCGGTGATGCCTTCGCGTTTTCCGGCTGAGCCTTGGACGCCGAGGTCGATGGACAGGGGGAGTTTCTTCGACGGCGTGATGGTCACACCGACCTCGGCGATGCCGGTCGAGCCGCGGAGGGTCGGGCTCGACAGTCTCACGCCATTGGCGGTCGCCCGCTGCGTGCCGGCGAACTCGTGCTCCCAGTATGCGCCGAGGTACGGGCTGGCGTACTCCGTGACGGCGTAGGCGAATCGCCCGCCCAGGCGGGCACGCAGCGAATCGGCCGAGTCAAACCGCACACGGTCGTCGTGCACCGTCATGCTGTCGCTGTCCAGGTGCGTCCAGAGAACCCTGGCCGACGTGTCCAGCGTGCCTTTTCCGTTCAGGCCTGGAAGGGTCCACAGGCGTCCGATCCCGCCGTGGCCGCCCACGTAGACCGCGGAGGTGTCGAACCCGGCCCGCCAGCCGTTGTACTGAATGTCGCCCGTGTGGAAGTTCGTCGTCGTCCATCCCGCCCGGATTGACGTGTCGAAATAGGTCCCGGCGAGCATGCCGTCCTTCACGTCGTAGCGTCCCAGCAGACCGCCACCGTAGTAGGACATCTCGCCGCTGCCCCGAACGCGGGCCAAATCGCGGAACGAATTGAACGAGTTGTAGCTCCCCCAGCCCGTCTCGAAGAACGCGCCGCCCGTCGCGCGTCCGACGGGGGAATCACCGTCGCGCGGTGCGCTGTCACGGCCATGCACATCGGTGCCGACGGCCACGCCCAGCAGCACCGACACGCCCGAAACGTCCACATGCGATCCCGTGTGGTATCGCGACCATCCGCCACCGATCGCACCAAAGCTGTTGACGCGGAACCCTTTTCCCGCCGTCACGATCCGGGCCGTTCCGAAACCGTGATGCAGGAGGTTTTCAAACCCCTGGTTCAAGAAAGCCAGGTTCGCGGTCCGGGCTTCGGCGTAGGCCTTGAGCCGGTGGTACGCCGGTCCGGTGGGCGAGACCGTATCGAGAATCGCGTACAGTTGATCGTCGGAAACCTTTACGGTGTAGGTGTCGCCGCTGGGGGTTTTCACCGTGCAGGTGGTGATGTCGCTGGTCAAATCGCCCGTGACATCCACGAGGATCAGTTTTTCGCCCACGCCGATGGCAGGTCGCCCGGAGGGTGTGGCCAGGCTGACGGTCGCACCGGTCATGTCGGCCGAGCCGGTCACGGTCAGGAGCGTGTCACCGCCGACGGCCGAACTCGGAATGTTAAACGTCAGGTAGGCGTTCATAAAGTCCGCCGCACCACCGTTTCCGTGAACGATCCGTGTGTTCAAGCCGTTGATGGTCAGGTTTTTGAGCGCCCGCGGCGACAGCGCGCCGTAGGCGTCCGCGTTGGAATAGTCGAACGTCGTGTTCGCGCCCATCGTGAGCGAACCGGCCTCCAGCGTGCCGTCACCGGTCAGCGCGAGCGTGCCTTCGGGGAGATTCAACGACCCCGTAAATGTGTTCGCGTTGGTCAGCGTCAGCGTGCCCGCGCCCGTTTTGGTCAGGCTGCCCATTCCGCTCATCGTGCCGCCGTATGTGCCGTTGTCCGACTGGGTGAACAACACATGGGCGTTGTTGAGGATGTCGCCCTGGAGGCTGGTCGTGTTACCGGCCAGCGTGCCGCCGTTGACGGTCGTTCCGCCGGTGTAATGGTTCACGCCAGTCAGCGTGAGCGTGGACTGACCGCCTTTGGTCAGGCTGCCGTCGCCGGAAATGTCGCCTCCAAACGTGACGTCATCACCGCGGTTGAAGGTGACGTTGGCGTTTTCCTGAATCACGAGGTCGCCCGCGATGCCGCCGGTTTGACCGCCGTTTCCGATCTGGAGCGTGCCCCCGGCGACTGTCGTGTCGCCCGTGTAGGTGTTGTCACCGGTCAGAATGAGCGTTCCGGTGCCGAGTTTGGTCAGACTCTTACCGTCCCAGTCGAACCGCCAGTTGGTCGGGTCGTCGTTGTCGGAAAGGGCCACACCGAACACGAAGTCCTTTCCAAGCCCGTCAATGGTGAAGTCGCCGTGGGCAGGTCGATCCGGATCGGTCGAGTACCATGTGAGGGTCGTCTCGACCATGACGTCGTGGTGGTCGGCGCCCAGGAAGGCCCGGACGCTGAGGAAATCGACGGTGGACTGGTCGAGCACGGTGATGGCCGGGTTGAAGTTCGCAACACCGTCGGTCGTGTGAATGACCGCGAACGGACCGGCGGGGAACAGATCGCCGCTGGTGTAGCCGGTGAGGTTCAGCGTGCCGGTGTTGTTGAAATTGAAGGTGTCCGCCACAAGCACGGTGGTCGGGCCGATACCGGTCGACAGCGACTTGCCCGCCTCGATGGCCGCGTTGCCGACGACGATCAGGCGGTCGTTGGCGGTGGCGGTGGCGTCGACGGCCAGTGTCGCGTCGGAGAACAGGACGTCGCCAACGAGCGTGAGCGTTCCGATGGATTTCGCGGCCGACACGGTCGTGGACTTGTCGTCCAGGAAGTAGTTGTAATTCTCCGCCGTCGTGCCGGGATCGCCAAACGCGCGGAAGGTCGGAATCGCGAACCGGTCGGCGTCGGGAGCCATCACGCCGGAAAGGACGAACCCCTCGGCCGTGATCGTGCCCTGTCCGGCCAGCGTCGCGTCGGAAGCCAGGCGGAAGTTGCCCGCCCCGGCCGCGTCGAACGTGGCGTCATCGACCAGGCGGAACGTGCCCGCCTGAACATCCACGGAGTTTGCCCCGGCGAATCCAGCCGTGGTCATCCGATTGTCTCCGACGAACTGCACAAACCCGTCGCCGCTCTTGATCAGGCTGTTTCCACCGGCGTCACCGCTGGAGATCGGGTCGTCAAAGTACATCCCGCTCGTGCCCGTGAGATGGAGCGACACTCGCTGCTCCATGTGGATCGAATTGGCCGAGCCACCGGTCCATGTGTTGAGCGTCGCGTTCGTCACCGTCACGCCGACTTTGTTTCCGGTGAAGGCGATTGGTCCGGTGTCGGCATTGAGCGTGGCGGTGCTTGTCATCGCGCTGCCCCACAGGTAGATCGCGCCGCCGTGACTTTCGTTGGCCGAACTGGTCGCGGTGACGGCGTTGTTCGCCACCAGCGTGTTGCCGACCAGGTAGAGATCGCCGTCGGTGTAGATCGCGCCGCCCCGTCCGAAATCGTCGCCGCCTGCCCGGTTACCCGACAGGTACGCGTTATACCCAAGCCCAATTGACGACGACATCGCGCCCAAGACATGCAGGGCGCCGCCGAAGCCGAAGCCCGTATGGCCCGCGGCGTTGCCCGTGAAGGTCGTATAGTCGCCCATGTACGCCACGGCGATGCTGCTGCTGGATTCGACAAAGACGGCGCCGCCCGCATTGCCCGCCCGGCTGCCCGTGAACGTCGCGTAATCGCCCGCGCCCGCCACCGCGAGGCTGCTGGATTCGACCACGATGGCGCCGCCCGTGTTGCCCGCCCGGTTGCCTGTGAACGTCGCGTCGTCGCCCAGGATCAACTGCGCGGCGCCCAGGGCGTTTACGACCGCGATGCCGCCGCCCGCGTCGCCCGCCTTGTTGCCCTCGAATACCAACGGACCGGAATCGTTCAACGGCAGGAATCCTTCGGTATAGATCGCGCCGCCGCGCCCGGACGCCTCGTTGTTTCGGAACGTCGTCACCCCGTCAAATCGGAGCGAACCGGTGTTGCCCGCCGCGATACCGTAGTGGATCGCGCCGCCCTGACCTTCCTCGGCGACGGTCTGATTCCCTTCAAACAGCGTTGGGCCGGCGAAGACGACGTCACCGCCGCCGATGAACACCGCGCCGCCCTGGGCATACCCGTTGGCGCCATTCGCGACGGCCTGATTGCCGATGAACGCGGTGTTCGTGAACGTTGCCCGCGTGTCGGCGATCGTGCCGGTGAGGAACACCGCGCCACCCTGCGCCGCGTTGTCGTCACCAACGGTGGTTGTCGTCGCCGTGTTTCCGGTAAAGACCGAATCCGCCACGGACAACACGCCAGCGGCGGTGTAGATCGCTCCGCCGCGCCAGGCCTCGTTTTCTGTGAACGACACACCGGACAGGTTGACCTGCCCGCCCGCCATGGAATTGTTCTGATGGATGGCCCCGCCGAAGTCCTGGGCCGTGTTGTATTCGAACGCTCCGCCTCCGAGCATGCCAAACGTGGACGAACCGACGGCGGCCAATGCGCCGCCGTTGGTCGCCGTGTTGTGGCTGAACCGGAACCGCGCGTCGTCATCGGCACCGGTCAGTTCGAAGAGGGTTCCGCTGGAGAGGTAGAGCACGCCACCGTCGTTCGCGCCGGCGTCGCTGCCGGTGACCGTGAATGACGAGTCCGCGCCCAGGTCGATTTGGCCGCTCTTGTTCGCGGCGACGTGAATCCGCTGGTTCCGCGCCTCCGTTCCCGTGAAGACCACGGCCGCGCCGTCCACGACGTGCAGCGTGGCCACGTCCGCGCCGGTGGCGGTGTTGGGCGAATCGAATTGCAGATGGGACAGGCCCACGCCGCCGATGTTCGACGCGTCCTGGATGCCGATCGTCCCGCTCTGAATTACCGTGTTGCCGGTGTAGGTGTTCGCGCCCGTCAGGATCAGCGTTCCGGCGCCTTTCTTCGTGAGCGTTTTTCCGTCCCAACTGAGCACGGGGTTGTCCGGTTCGTCGTGCAGCGCGACACCCAGCGTGAAGTATCCGCCATCGGCAATGGTGAACGTGCCGTGCGCGGTGTTGTTCCGGGCGTACCACGCCAGACCCGCCAGAATCTGGATGCTGCTGTCCACCTGGTACACATAGGCGCCGAGGAAGTCCACCGGACCCGACAGACTGGCGACGCTGACGCCGGCGATGTCGCCGAACGTGCTGGTCAGCAAACCGGCCTGGATGAGCGTCTTCGGGTCGGCCGCCTCCCACGTTTCGGGTTCGAAGTCGTACTGGAAACTGCTGATGTTGAGGATCGCGCCGGTTAGATCGAGCGTCCCGGTGGCGAGGATCGACGGTGAATCACCGACCGACAGATTGATGACCGCGCCGTTGAACGTTCCGGAGGTCATGTTCAACGTGCCGGTCGGCGTGACCTCGCCCGCGGAGAACGTCGCGTGGCCCAGCAGCGTCGCGCCGTGATCCGACGTGAACTCCGTTCCGGCCCCGGTTTGGCTGTACGTTCCGCCCAGCGTGCCGGCCAAATGAATGCCGCCTCCCAGCAGCGACGTCGTTCCGTCAAAGTCCGAGTTGTTACCCGACAAGGTCAACGTCCCCGTGCCGGTCTTGACGATGTGGGTCGTGGTATCGCCGGACAGGACGCCCGACAAGGTCTGCAAATCGCTCTGGTTGAACCGCAACTCGACGTCGGAGCCCAGGAAAATATTCCCGGTATAGACGCCGGCCTTGACACCGCCCAGCGTTCCGGTAACCGTCAGGCCACCGGCATTGACGAAGGTGTCGCCCGTGTAGGTGTTCGTTCCGCTCAGGGTCAACGTTTCCGCGCCGTTTTTGGTCAGGGTTCCCATGCCGCTCATCGCGCCGGAGTAGGTTCCGTCCGATGCCTGATTGAACACCACGGCCGCGTTGTTGAGGATGTTGCCCTGCAAGCTGGTCGTGTGGCCGATAAGCGTTCCGTCGCTGACGGTCGTTCCACCGCGGTAGTTGTTTGCTCCGGTCAGCGTGAGCGCGCCCGCGCCGGTCTTGGTCATGCTGCCCAGGCCGCTCATCACGCCGGCGTACGTGCCGTCGTCGGTCTGATCGAACCGCACGTTGGCGCCGCTGGCGATGGCGATGTTCCCCTGTAAACTGGTCGTGTTGCCCGCGAGCGTTCCGTCGCTGACGGTCGTTCCACCGCTGTAGGTGTGCGCCGCCGTCAGGGTCAGGACTCCGGTTCCGGTCTTGGTCAGCCCGCCGGTGCCCGTGATCAGGACGTCCCGCGTGGCGTCGGTGTTATGTTCGAAGGTTATGTTCGTGGCTGCGTCGCCCAGGAACAGCACCGTCGCGTCCAGAATCCCGCCGTCGCGAACGAGGTTGGTTCCGCCCATGGTGGCGTCGGGGCTGATCTCCAGCGTTCCAGCGCTGTTGACGGTCGTGCTCACCGCCGTTCCACCGCTGGAGACGATCTGCGACCCGCCGCTGTTGACGGTCGTGCTCGTCGCCAGACCGGTCGCGTCCACCTGCTGCGTTCCACCGTTGATCGTCGTGTTTGTGGCCGACCCGCCGCCGGAGACATGTTGCAGGCCGCCGGTTTCAATGGTTGTCGCCGACGCCGACCCGCCGGCCGAAACGTGCTGCACGCCGTCACCACGGATCGTCGTGACTGTCGCCAGGCCGCCGGTGGAGACGTTTTGCGTCCCGCCACTGCTGATGGTCGTACCTGTCACCACGCCGCCAGTGGACACCTGCTGCACGCCGCCGGTGCTGATCGTCGCGCCGGACGCCGAACCGCCGGTGGACACATGCTGCCATCCACCGTCGTTGATTGTCGTGGCCAACGCCAGGCCTCCGGCGGACACGATCTGGTGACCGTCGGCATTCAGGATCGTACCCGACGCCCATCCGCCCTCGAGAATCTGCACCCCGCTGTTGTCCGCACCGGGCAGCCCCTCGACGGTCGCTCCCCGGGCCGACCCGCCGGCGGAAACCATCTGCAAACCGCCGGTGCTGACGGTTGTTGCCGACGCCGTTCCGCCGCTGGAGACGTCTTGCCGCCCGCCGCTGCTGAGGGTCGCGCTGGTCGCCGATCCGCCGGCCTGAACGTCCTGTTGACCGCCGGCGCTGACGGTCGTGCTATTCACCCATCCGCTCAGTCCGACGACCTGCGATCCGCCGCTGCTGACGGTGGTGACCGACGCGGTTCCGCCCAGGGACGTCACCTGCGATCCACCGCTGGAGATCGTCGTGCTTGTGGCCGTGGCGCCGGCGCCGACGACGGTTTGCGTACCGCTGTTATAGATGCTTGTGTCCGACGCGGCGCCGCCGGCGAGAATGTTCTGCAGCCCGCCACTGTTGATCGTCGTGCTCGTGGCCGATCCGCCGGTGGATACGTTCTGCGTGCCCAGTTCGCTGAGGGTCGTGCTGGTGGCCTTTCCGCTGACGGTGATGTTCTGTACGCCGCCGCTGATGAGGGTCGTGTTCTCGGCCGATCCGCCGCTGGAAACGTTCTGAATCCCGCCGCTGGTAACGGTTGTGCTCGTCGCCAGGCCGCCGGCGGAGACGAACTGCCGCCCGCCGTTGTCGATGGTCGTGCTCGTGGCCGATCCGCCCTGAAGCAACTGCACGGCGCTGGTGTTCACCGCGACACCGCCGCTGAGATGCGTTTTCTCGGCCTGTCCGCCGGTCAGGACGACCTGGGACCCGCCGCTGGTGACGGTCGTCGCCGACGCCAGACCGCCGGTGGAAACGACCTGCGAGCCACCACTACTGATCGCCGTGTCCGTCGCCGAACCGCCGGCGAGAACGTCCTGACGCCCGTTCAAATAGAGAACGAAATCCTTCGCCACGCCGTTCAGGAGAGAAAAGACGTTACCGTACGCGTTGGTACCCGATACCACCGTTTCCGTGTCGCCGCCGATGGCGCTGACATTCACGTTGCCGCCCACCTGCTGATCGACCTCCATCGCGCTCCCGCCGCTGGACACGTACAGGATACCGCCGCTGCTGACCGTCGCGCTGGTTGTCAGTCCGCCGGAGGATACGTATTGCCGCCCGCCCGCGTAGAGGATGAAATTCGTCGCCACGCCGTCCTCGAGCGAAAACGCGCCCGACACGTTCGAACCCGTCGCCACCGTCGAACTGTCGCCGCCGACCACGCTGACGTGCACGTTACCGCCGACTTGCTGGTCGATCGCCGTCGCCTGCCCGCCGCTGGACACGTACATGTTTCCGCCGGTGTTGACGACCGTGCTCGTCGCCGAACCGCCGGCTGAAACGTGCTGCACACCGCCGTTGTTGACGGTCGCGCTTGTCGCCCGCCCGCCGCTGGACACGTGCTGCACACCGCCGTTGCTGACGGTCGTTCCCGTCGCCACGCCGCCGGCGGACACGTGCTGGTATCCGCCCGTATACAGAATGAAATCCGTCGCCACGCCGTTCAGGAGCGAAAACGCGCCCGACGCGTTGCTGCCTGTCGCCACCGTCGAGGTGTCGCCGCCGACCACGTTGGCGTTCACGTTTCCGCCGGTCTGCTGGTCGATCGCCGTCGCCTGTCCGCCAGCGGACACGTACAGGTTTCCGCCGGTGCTGACGACCGTGCTCGTCGCCGAACCGCCGGCCGAAACGTGCTGCTGGCCGCCTGTGCTGACGGTCGTGTCCGACACCAGGCCGCCGCTGGAAATACGCTGCACGCCGCCGGCGCTGATCGTTGTGCCTGTCACCGAACCGTTGGCCGAAACGTGTTGCACGCCCCCGGTGAGGATGGTTGTGTCCGACACCAAACCATTGGCGGATATATGCTGTGTGCCGCCGGTGCTGATCGTCGTTCCCGCTGCTGAACCGCCGCTGGAAACGTGTTGCACTCCGCCGCTGCCGACGGTCGTGCCCGTCACCGCACCGCCGGAGGAGGCCACCTGCGACCCGCCCGCGCTGACGGTTGTACCCGCCGCCGCGCCATCGTTGAAAACGATCTGCTGCCCGCCGCTGGAAACGGTCGTTCCCGTCGCCAGACCGCCGCTGAAAACGCTTTGCCGCCCCGTGCCGATGAGGGTCGTGGAACTCGCCACGCCGCCGCTGGAAATGTCCTGCGTTCCGAACGAATTGACGAGTGTGCCCGTCACCACACCTCCGGAGGAAACGACCTGCTGTCCGCCGCTGTTGACGGTTGTGCTTGACGCCGAACCGTTCTCGACGATTTGGTTGCCGCCGCTGCTGATGATCGTGTTCACCGCCAGGCCGCCGTTGGAGATGGTTTGTGTGCCGTCGTTGTTCACTGTCGTGCCCGAGGCCACGCCGCCAAGAACGGCTTGCCATCCGCCGTTGAGGGTCGTGCTCACCGCCGAACCGCCCGTGGAAACGGTCTGCCGCCCGTCACTGGCGATGACCGTGCCCGAGGCCGTGCCGCCCGTGGAAACGGTCTGCGAACCACCACTGCTGATTGTCGTTCCTGTCGCCACGCCACCGGCGGAGATGATCTGCTGTCCGCTGTTGTTGACGACCGTGCCTGCCGCCGAACCGCCCGTGGAAATGTGCTGCTGCCCACCGCTGTTCACCGTCGTTCCCGTCGCCAGACCGCCGATGATGGCCTGCCACCCGCCGTCGAGGATCGCGCTCACCGCCGAACCGCCCGTGAAAACGGTCTGCGAACCACCGCCGCTGACGGTCGTGCTCGTGGCCAGGCCGCCGCTGGAAACGAATTGCAGTCCGCCGTTGTCCAGCAGCATGCGGATCGCCTCGCCGAGGTTTTGGATGATCTGGCTGCCGCCGCTGACCACCGTCCCGTCAACCGCCGAACCGCCGCTGAGGACGGTCTGGATGCTCCCCTCCTCGTCGCCACCGTCGGAGGTGACGACTTCACCGCTGACGATTGTGGTTCCGCTGACCGTCTCGGTAAACGGGCCGGCCGCCCAGACCACCTGCGGCACCAGGGCGTTTTGCAACGCCACCGCCAGTGTCGCCGCCTTGGCCACCCGGCGGAAATCGGGAATCAGCCACCCGCCCTTTCCGAAGAGCTTGTCCATCAGCGAACGCGAGCGACGGCTTGGCATGCTCTCCGACGACGAACCGGACAAAAACAGCACATCCGCCGCCGACAGCCCGCACGAACCCGCCGACAGTCCGGCCGCCTCCAACGCGTACGCCGCCGACGTCATGTGACGCCCGCCCTCGATGCAGGCGCCGCCCGCGTTCCTGGCCAACACCTCGCCAAACACACATGACAAGGCGGTGATGTCGCTGGAACTCACCGACATGGACATCGAACCCGACTGCGGATGCTGTTTCTTTGTACTCATGTGTTCGCTCCTGGGCGAATGGTTCATGTTTCTCTGCTGAATCGACGGCAAGCTCTCGCGACGTGCGGGCGAGACGCCCACATCACGTTACAAGCGTTTGCGTTGGATGCTTCGGCGTGACCAGACGGTGATCCTTCCGCAGCCGCTCTACCGCGTTGATCACCTGCCTGCCCGTGATCAGGCGGCTGCATTCGTACTGACGGTCCGTGCCTTTGTAACGCGGGCACCAGAAGAAATCCTTGTGATCGAACAACACCGTCGTGTCGTCCCAGCACCCCATACAGCCGTGGGTACTGTACACGCGGTAGGGCGTCTTGAATTCGCAGATCGGCAGCGTAAACCCGCTGATCATCACCACCGGCACGCGACAGGCCCAGGCCAGCCAACTCAGGCCGCTGGAGAGGCCTATGAAAAAATCCGCGTCCTTGATGATGTCGATCCGTTCCTGCAAAGGCCGATCGCCGGTCAGATCCTCCACACCGTGCGGAATGTGGTTCCAGGTGAAGTTCATGCCCACTGTGCGGTTCTTGTCGATGCACAGCACGCGGTAACCCAGGTTCTTCACGTGTTCGATCACCTGAGGCCAACCATGGCCGTTGTTCCAGTATTTCGCCTGACACGACGACTGCGTGGCGATGACGACGTACGGTTCGGCGATGCGACGTTTCGCCTTCAAATTCAGCCGTGGGGGCAGTTCCTCCGGGTCCACACCGAGAATGTGACCGGCCGTTCGATGCAGGCCCACCATGCGGAAATCAATGGGCTGGCAGTCGCGATTTCCGCCGAAAAACAACCCGATTCGGTACGACGCGTACGGTGACTGCATCTTTACCGCCCGCGCATGCGAGAACATGATACCGGGATACTGATCGCGGAAAATATCGATCAGGTTCTCCGCCATCACGCATTCGAGCATGCACCCGTGCTGCTCGCGAAACCGCTCGGAGTACGGAAACCAACCAATGATGTCGCCCAACGTGCCGACCGGAAATTTGAGCAGCACCTCACGACCCGCCAGGTCCAGCGTGTGATTCAGCACCGGTTGCGGGTTGCCCCGCACCCAGACTTTGACGCCGAAGCGGACGAAGTACTTCCGCGCGCTGACGACCCAGCCTTCGTCGGCGTCGCAGGCGAAGAGAACCAGGCCCGATTCTTCGTCGGTGATCTGAACATGCCACTGCCCCTTGGGCAACAGCACGCGGGCGCCGTCGTTGAAGTCGAACCGGATGCCCAGAGGCCCTTCCTGGGTGGGCACCGCCGGTGGCGGGGCGTGAAACACATCGGCCAACTGAGGCGCTCCCGCCCCGGCCGCCGGAGCGGCGGAGGGCGGTGAATTGGCATCATACTCCCGCTTGGCGCCGTCCACGGCATCGGCCGAGACGGTCGGCGGCAACGCGCCCGTCAATTCGGTGGTGCCCTGTGAAACCCCATGCTCATTCGGTGCGTTCGAATCGGAAGAAGCGTTGTCAGCCATGGTACTTTTCGTGTCCTTACGGTAAAAAAACGTATCCTTACGTGGCGTCACTACGCTCGTAGATGTATCGTCAAATTGTGCCCCCGGCGTGAATGACGTCTTCATCTTTCGCTATGGACACCGCCGATCCCAAGGCCATCGCATCGAAATTTTCTCGTTTTCGACGCGTCTTTTCGCGATGGGATCGTCATAAATCCGAAGCACGAAATCCGAAATTCGAAACAAATCCCAAAAACCAAACGGCAGAAAATTCCAAACGCAGACGGCGACGCCATGCGTCAAGGCATATGGCGTCGCCGTTTGGAGTTTGTTGTTTTCTGCTTTTGGAATTTGTTTCGAATTTCGGATTGAAAGCGACTTTCACGCAGATGCGGACAAATCGAATGTTTGCGAATCCGCTGACGAGTTACACACAGCGAAGCTCACAGGAAAGCTCATCGAGTGGGCGAAAGTCGCCGCCCAGAGTGATCCACGTCTTGCCGCTGTGCTGACGGCGTGGGCGGCTTTGCCCGAAGCGGTGAAAATCGACATCGTGGCCATGATTACGGATGATGGCCTTCACGCAATACGATAGCCGCGAGTTGCCGGTTGTAACCGCCGCGAGCCACGCTTGCCACGAAACACGCCGGGTCGAACCACGCCAATTTTCGGACGAGGTTCGACCCGGTTGTGTTTCGGTGCGATGCTGTCGGCGGTGCGTTTTTCCGTCGGGGTTGGTTTCCTGCTGCGCCTGACCGGCTGAAACACCCCGCGCCGCGGTCGGCGTTGGCTTTGGGCGATGAAACGCCGACCACCACGCACTGCCGACCGTTCGCGCGTGAAATCGCGCCCAAAGGCCGCGCAGATAGCCAAACCGTCCGCTGTACCAAGCGAACCTGACAACTGGATACACCTCTCCTTTTTCCTTCAAAATCAACAGGGGTGATTTTTGCTTACAGCGTTTTGAACGTCAGCACGCCGGAGTTGCTGAACACGGTGTCATCCTCGCCCCAGATCGTGCGGACGTAGACGTAATACGTTTGGCCTGACGCCAGGCCGGTCAGCGTGGCGGTGGTGGCGGCGGTGAATGTCGCCACAACGCCCTCGCCCTCGTTGAGCGGAATCGCCGTCCAGCCGGCGATACCGGGTTTCAGGCCCTTGGTTTCGGTGTAGTACAGTTCGTACTTCACCGCACCGACTACGCCTTTCGGCAGCGATGTCGCCTTCCATGTCAGTGCGGCCGAGGATGACGTGAGTTGCGATTTCATCAATGTTGGCGTCTTCGTGGCGGGGAATTTCAACGTCACCACCGACTTCTTCAACGTCGCCGACGGTACGCCCGGCACCGTGGTATTCAACGCCTGAACGGTGATCGTATACTTCACGCCTGGCCGCAGGTCGGGAATCTTGAACGACGTCGTCCCGGCCGCTACCGTCTCGCTATCAACAAGCATGTTCTTGATGTACCACTTGATCTCGTATCCACCGTTAGCATTATTGTGCGGCTGCCAACGGAATGTGATACTTGTCAAGCCAACATCACCCGTGATGGTCTTGGCAGCCTTTGGGGCGACGAACGCCTTTGTCTTCACCTTCTTTGTGACGGCCTTGCTGGACACAATCTCCGGCCCGCCAGCCTTGAGTTGGCATACCGTCACGACACGGAAGGAGTACGACGTTTTCGGCTGGAGGTTCACGCCTGCCACCGAATTGTTCACGGTGAAGGCGAAGACGCCGCCCGCGCCAACATCGCCAGCATCAACGCTGCCGATGAGTGTGCCCTTGGCGTCATAAATATCGTATCGAATCACGTTCAGGTCGGTCGCCACTTTCTTGGTTGCCGGGGCCTTCCACGTCAGCACGATCTCGCTGATGCCTGTCGCCTTGACCTTCACCGACGCCGCCACCGCCTTGGTCGTCGTGGACGGTGCCTGCACCTTCGGGGCCGCCTTCGTCGTCGCGGAGGTACTGGCATATGATACCGACGCCTTCTCGCCAACCAGTGTGTACACGCGGAAGGTATACGCTGTCTTCGCGGCCAAGCCGTCAACTGCCGCCGAGGTCATCCCATTCGCCACCGTCATACTGCCAGCCTGCAACCCCTTGATATACCACTCGACTCGGTATCCCGTCGCTCCCGCTGTAGCCGGCCAGGACAACGTGAGGCTGTCAAAAGACACATTCGAAGCCGACACCTTCGGCGGTGCCGTCACTCCCCTGGTCGTCGCCGATGCGGTGGCATACGTCGTGGAAACGTATTCACCAGCCATGCTGTACACTCGGAACGAATGTGCGGCTCCCGCTTCCAGATCGTTGATTTCCGCCGACAACGTGCCGGACGCTACCGTCATGCTGCCAACGAACCCACTCCCAACGTACCATTCGATCTTGTATCCGCTCGCACCCGCCACCGCTGACCACGACAGCGTGGCGTTTTGCCAGCCAACATTCGATGCTGCTGCACTCGTCGGGGCCGATAGGACTGTGGTCGTTACGGACCTGCTGGCATATCCCGTAGAAATGTGTTCGCCGACCGTGCTGTACACTTGGAATGTATAGGTGGTTCCCGGCTGTAGGTTGTCTATCACAACCGACTGCGTGCTGCTCGCCACCGTCATCTCATCAATAAGTATGCCCGCCGCGTACCACTCCACCTTATATCCGCCCACATCTGCCACCGCTGGCCACGACAATGTGACGCTCTGCAAACCAACATTCGGTGCCGAAACGTTCGTAGGGGCCAAAAGGGTTCTGGTTGTCCCCGCAGCGCTGGCGTGGGCCATAGACTCCTTTTCGCCTAATGTGGTGTATACACGGAACGTATAGGATGTTCCAATCTCTAGGCCGGTAATTACAGAAGAAAGCGTGCCGCTCGCCACTGTTGTAGTGCCGATGCACTCGCTACCTTCATACCATTCGATTCTGTACCCGCCCGCGCCCGATACCGCCGTCCATGACAACGTGACATTCTGCAAACTGATATTCGACACCGAGGCATTCGTTGGGGCCTGCAAGTCCGCAGTTGGCGCGGACCTACTGGCATATTCTGTCGAAATTTTGTCATTCCAGGTGGTGTAAAC
>Ga0123353_10001889_pt1 | contig 25741 bp, 11 predicted proteins | sample TergutLab28metaG_3_FD_92763 | JGI IMG/M metagenome (GOLD analysis project Ga0123353, IMG submission 92763) | Labiotermes labralis P3 segment gut microbial communities from Petit-Saut dam, French Guiana - Lab288 P3 | ecosystem: Host-associated > Arthropoda: Insects > Digestive system > Gut ...
CACACACACACACACACACACACACACACACACACACACACACACACACACACACACACACACACACACACACACACACACACAGACACACACACACACACAGACACACACACACATACACACAATCACACATAAATACACATACACCCACACGCGCACACGTGCGCGAGCGCTCACACACGCACGCACACACACACACACATTTCACCTTCCCAGTGTTATATAAAATGTGTGAGTGTCAGCTGGCCGTATTCAGGTGTTAACATGATGTGGCTTTGGTGACAGAAAATATAGCTAATTAGGCTAACGCAAATGAAATAACATTATAATTGACTATGCAGAAGAGTAAATGTATCTGTTTACGCAAGGAAACAGTAATTAAACGACAACAAGTGTAACGTATTTTAACTTCATAAATTGTTCAGTGACGAGCAGAATTTTATATCGAGTGACCACGCGGTTCGCTGCTTGCAATTTTACGAAAGATATTTCGCGTGTTTCTCAAACTTATTATCGTCTTATAATCACTACTAGGACACCTCATCACCGATACAGGGTGTTCTAGCATAAGCCAGCCTCGAGTGCGCACAGCACACAGCTTAGTCAATTGTTAAAAAAATTAAGTGGGCCAAGACAATGAAAAAACGGAATGTTCCGAAGAAGGGGACCCTGACAGGAAAGGAAAGGAGTAATTAAGACCTACTGGTAAAACAACAGTTAGAAGAAATCCTGACATTTAGGATTAATGAATCATTTATTGACATTAAACCGCACAGGAAACCAGCTACAATTTTCTGAAATATATTAGTGGAAATTTCGCTGAATGACAGAGTAATTCATTATTTATTGCTACTGGTTACTGTAGTATTAATTACGTATGTGTAAGGCAATCACATGTCTAAAAAACTGGGTGAAACGGACACTTAAAACGCTTAAATAAGCAAGTTTCCCAATTATACAGACTGGAATGTGTAAAAGCTAAGACCCGTTTCGAATATTTCACCTTGTGTCTAAACTGTTCTCACGTCAAAATTTTAGAGGATAAGATATAACAGAATTACTTTTAAAAATTCAATTCGTACCGCGCAGTGAACACACCTCGTCTCGGTTATAAAAAACAGCTAGTTAATATTGTGTAAAGAAATAATAATCACTCGTTCCATACACAACACACAACTGCACTCGGTGGGCAGAATGTAGAATTTTTGAAAGACAAACCGTAGGATGCGTGAAGTGACCACTAAGCTCTAAGGGGTAACCCAGTCAAGCCAATTGACCATAATTTCTCTCGCTGAACATAATTCCTTTGCTGACGATAATAGCTTCGAGTCACATCAGTAACCGTAATAGTTGGAAAATTGTATGTAGTCAAACACAACTGTGTCACATGAGGTGTATTTAATGACTATATAATGGACAACTACATGTTTCGGCCGGTACTGGCCATCTTCATAAAATTTTCCAAATTTCACGCACACAACGGGGATGACACACTTTCTAGAACCGTAATATTTATTCCCACGTAGATCATCTGCGTTTTTAATTGGGTAAAGCGACAAAACGAGATTTCAGGTTCTCACAGCGGTACTCGTGAATATTCACACCCACCTGGATGTTACGCTGTGCTGACTGGTAAATAGTTACCGACGTTACTTTTCTTGAACTGCTTGATCCTGTAAATGAAGGACTTGAGTGCCTGAGAAACGGCTGTAAATATGTACCAGCCAATACGGCGAAATGTCTCACATTTCTGGAATCTTTACAAGTGAGAAAGACTGGAAAGTGGATGTCTGTGCAGAATGCCATAAAAAGGAATGGTGGTAGCTGTCCGTCATCTACGGCAACGGAAGCTTGACAAAGTAGACACTTCCAGTACACTCAAAGGAAGGGAAATTTACATTTGAGATAAATGTTCAGAGAAATTAACTTCATGCACAAAAGTTATTGAACGAATAATTCTTCATGAAGTAACGGAGGATCTCAGAGTCAAAACAAATGCTAAATCGTGCGTGTAATAAAACAGTTACTTCCATTCCAATAAAAATATGTATATGTATATATTCACTCACTCACTCACTCACTCCATGGTGCAGAGTCCTTCTTGAGAAGCTAACTGTTTTGCAGCTAGTCAAGAAAATCCCCGCATTTCACAGAACCCGAAGGTTCATTACCGCACTCACAAGCGTCCGCCACCTGTCCCTATCCTGGGCCAACCCAATCCAGTCCACATACCCACATCCCACTTCCTGGAGATGCATATATTCACTAATTTAACAAAAATCGTACGTCTTTATACAGTAACCTTCTACAAGTTTACGACATACAATTAAAACCTGGCAGCAAGCCAGTCTGTGGACCACAGTTTGATAACAGATAATTAAGTATTCAGAGTGGAATAAGGCCAGTGTCTCCCATTAAGCATTTTCTCGGTCTTCGTTTTTTTCCCCCTTCTCTTAATCACTTTTCCAAACTTGTTGATTGCATGAAACAATTTGGGTCACTGGGTCCATTTCTCTCCGTTAGTCATATCCGTTAACTGTTTGGGGTGTGGTGGGGGGGGGGGGGGGCGTGTGCTGCAAATGCGCAACAGTTTATTCAGAAGTAGGTGCCTGTTGCTCTCGCTCTGTCTCTTCCACCGCAGTTCTGTCCTTTTCTCTCTCGTATCTTTTTTATTCTTGCGGTCTTTCTCTGTAGTACTCCACTCACGAAACACAGGGCGTTGGCAGGCTTCCAGAGAGAAAGACAGAGTGTAAAAAGACAGGCACTGACAATGATTGTTGAAGCGATTCGAACCCGAGATGAACGGGAGAGTAACACAGCTAAATACAACAAAAGAAAAACTGTAGAGAAACCCCGAAAAGACATGAAGCATAAGGAAACTATTTGGTTTCAGTGGCGACGGACCAAAAATGAAATTTATTAATCTGTTAACAAATACGCTCCACTAAATGCTTCGAAGGAAGAAAAATTCTCTCTATTTGTATTCACGAAGTTGTAGCTTTGTACGTCAGTCCTTAGCTGGTCCTCTTGTGACTAAGACTCTCGTGGATTTTGTTAGTAGCTCCGCCGAAGTGCTGGTGATAACACCATACAATGGGTCACGACTGATTCATTTAACATTTCTTCCAATTCGCAGTTCATTTTACCAGTCGAGACAGTGCAACTTCGAAGACACCACAGACACAGCTACATGATTTATGCGTACGCACAATTGTTGACTTGTACACGGAGCGTGACTATCCCTGCTTATCTGTATGGTTTCAAAACACAAGTGATAAAATAATAGCCAGGAAAAGGTAGCGAACACCTAAAATTCAATTTTGAGAACAGTTACTGGTTTTAAAATATTTAAAAAGGTTAGAAACAGCACTGCATTCAAGTAAAAATAAGAAATTAAAAAAAAAATACACGCAGTGGGCTTACGGCAGGCACGGCCAGAAGGTACGGCAGCCAAAAAGGCAGGATATCAGAACGAATATCAAAATGAACATGGCATGGAATAAGCGAATTTGAAGACACAAGACAAGATGGAGAAACTCTTCGGAGACGCACTACATTCTTCAGCCTGATATGCGTAGAAAAATTAGAAGCAGAAGCAGAAGAAGAAGAAGAAGAGGAAGAAGAGAGCAAAATTATTATTATTATTATCATCATCATCGTTATTGTTGTTGTTGTTGTGGTGGTGGTGGTGTTGGCGATGCTGATGACAAGCGAATGGCTAAGATACTCCCATTCGGGCTATGCTATGGAACGGATGTGCCACTCCCCTGTTATCTACTGCACATGTAACGTGACCGACCGACCTGCTTGAACCTCGGTATAGAATTCAGCCGGTTTACAACTTCATAAGCTGGAATTTTCTCTCATCCGTAACACCGCTGTGGTGAAGGCGGGAATCAGTGAGTTGACAGGTTCATAACCACTGTTGGCTGGGAGAGTTATGAGACGGCAGGTCTTTGAAACCAACCGACTTACCGACTGACCAAGGAACAAACCAATTCCATGGAGCAGAGTCCTTCTTTCCTGCAAGTACTCAAAAAAAGTCACTGCCTTTTATGTCAGTGGAGTTTCGTTACCGCGTTTACAAAATCTCCCCACTTGTTCCTATCTTGAGCCAGATTAATCCAGTACACGCTCCATCCTATTCCTAGAATAGCCAAATTTAATATTAGATTCCAATCTACGTCTATGTTTTCCACGCGCCCTCACCAAAAACCTGTGTACATCTCTCCTCTCCCCTTATTTGATCATCCCCACACATCGCACTATTCTTGACTTGGCTAACCGAATAACATTTGGTGAGCAGTAGAGACCATGAAGCTCGCCATTATTCCTTCTCTTACACTTCCCTGGTACATCAACCCTCTTAAGCTACCTTAATGAAAAGCTTTAAATATCTTTTACAGTATTTTTATGGTAAATTTGACAACAAATAGCAAAGACACACATCTTGTCTTTTTGTAAATAAAATACTAGTCGTTTTAATCTGATAAGAGAAATCCTTATAGTGACCCAGAAGTTCATTCAGATCCATCAGTCACCTATTAAACCTACATATCTACTTTTTCAAAAACCTACGATAAACCAAAGAAGAGACAAATTTGCTGCGAATAAGAAGCATATGAAATATATAAAACTTCGTATTTTTTCCGACACATTTTATTCTAAAAGGAAAAATATATTTGTTCTATCATTTCAGACTGTGTCTGTCCTCCCCAAATATTTTCCAAACGTCAGCTGTATTACCGTCCCAAAGAATGAATGTCTTAATGGCTCCATTCGCTCTGCCTCACTCTCTCATGCCGGATTACATTCCCACCTTAGCAAGGCACAGAGCTTCAATAACTAATCAACATTAGAACGGAACCAAAACATTTATTATTGAATGACAGAAATATAACACCAGCAAACGCAAAAAAAAAGTTTACTCGAGGGAAATTTCAATCCAGTATTCCAAGACAGGGATTATATCAGGCATACAAAAGTGTTAATTTCATGGCACATGGTCACAAACTGCTCCTACAATGTACTTCAAAATATACACAACTCGTTTGACCCTCCAACATAATTTTTTAGGGAATTATTGGCCGTAGCGTTGCAAATGACCGAGCAATGCCGAACATTTCCTCTAACTCACAGATACTCGTAGGAGAGAGACAGTTGAATATAATTTGTACCGTGTTCACCACGCCACAAGAAGGGGAGGAGATTTCAGTTGAAATATCTAAGAATACAAAACATGAAACTTCTCCTTCCCAGTGCCATCTCCTTATAGTCACGGCCTGCCCGTTGCTCAATTAGTCGTGATAGGACAAGAATTGTAATTAAATGAAGCTCGACTTTTAAACAGGAAGATCGATCGAGAAAATCTCTGATCTATGGAATGGTATGTTGGAAAATGTGCGAAACGTACTCTGTGCATTAGAAATCAGATCTTTTATGAGTGCGAGAAAAAATTTATGTAAGTTATACTTGTTCTGGATTTTCACGAGCTGCAGAAAAAAACAGATCAAACCACAATAAGACAAGATTTTTTTCTACCGTGTTTCACGTTTTGTATACTGAGTTTTTGTTTAGGCAAACCTGCATGAAAACAAACAACACGTTAAAAATTCAAATTAAAAAATCTGAAACTAAACAAAATTATTTGCTCCTAAATTCTTATTCTGGGTGCACTGTATGTAGTGTTCGTACTAATTTAGTATATTTTCTCCGTTGCTGTAATTTTCAGTACCAGTACAATTACTACAGGTTTTTTAAATAACATGCAGCCCAAAGTAATAGCCTCATCAGAATTCTAGCATGTTATGAAAGAGGAGACACGAAAGTACATGATCTGCAGAGAGCTATCTCAGTAAATTATATTCAGACGACTGCATTTCTTGCAGTCGCAAGCTTCGCTATACAGGCACTGCTAGCAGGATCATCATCACTGTCGGAACAGATAAATATTTGCGAAAAACTACAAACACAATGGAAATGGATCACCACAACCCCACATAGATGCACTGTTAATTTTAAGGCCTATCCACCGTCACGGTTCATGTTATGGACAAGCGAAATTACGCTCAACTCTGTGACTTCTAAAATAGCAAAGGGCTTATAAGACATCTTAAACCTTCGTACTTAGTTGTATTAAATTTATACATAACAATATTTCCTTAACATTACGTGTCACAAATATTAACCTCAAAACGACTCTGCATCTTCTATGATAAAGATTCTTCATAGAACTACTGAACTGGGCATGGCCAATTTATGTGAAAATAAGGGGCGTTACAGTAATTGGCGATTTGACTATGTATATATATATATATATATATATTTTAATTTTTCTCAGCATTTAGGAACGACAGGTATAATCGAAGCCGGGAATCTGACACATTACTGTAGTACTCAAAAGATCCAGCGCCTTCCCCACACGTTATTAATACTTTAATGACCAGTAACAACTATAAACACTACTTGTTATAAAATCACAAAAGTCTGCAGTTTTCAGTTATGGTTTGTTATGGATCTCGTATGACTTTTACAATAAATAATGATTATTTTCCTACACAGCTCTTTTCAAGTACCAGCCATTCTAAAACTCGTATCCCTGGCCGGTCCTATTCAAACGCCAACTATGTGCTAAAGCTCTTAGCACAAAGTGGACCAACTAGAGATAAAACTGCCATGGCTGTAGACAGAATGTGGCTCATCTAGTCTTTAAAATGGAGACGGACTGCGTCGTCTGTAAGGTCGGATCTGAAGTATTGACGTTTTCACACGACAGAATTCAATCAAATCTCGTAATTACAACTGCGCCAGGTGACTCAAATAAACCGACGTTTCGGAGACCGAGTCCAGGCCAATTATCAGAGTTCTGATTTTATTCGACACCAACCCTCTCCACATTATGCAAATGAATCAGTAGCACTCCGCGGATCTTAGTGCTGATATCTAATCATGGTTGGTTGGTTGAGGAGCCAAATCAGAAAAATGATAATGGAGATAGAGTTGGTCTCCGAAACGCCTGATTCGGCTGTCAGCACGAGAAGATTGTATTATATTAATGTCATTCTTCGATCTGGACATCAGCGTTAGGAACGAGAAGATGCCAACATGTCGGAGCGACCGCTTGTCGTCAAGTGAGTCTCCTCTCAAACACAGTGCCTCGTATACACACTGCGCTCCTCTACAGCACCGCAGTACACATTTATGTACAATCAATCCCACAAACAGAAATAAAAGGCAATGAAATTTAATTACGCTCTGTCTTTAACTCCCCATTTCTGCTAACCAGTCCCTCATGACAGTTCGCAAAACTATTTCAACTGTTTTATCCTTAAGGGGGAAATACCGTCCATTGAGACACACTCGGCAATTCAGTTCATGTCTGAGTCATATACACAAGTTCTCTTCCCTATTTCTGTGAATTCAATTAGGAAAGCCAAAACATTTCATTCCTAATGCGAACTGAGATATTTGTACCTGTCATATGCAATGAACACGGATTCACTGGACAGTGCAGTGCATGACACGAACGCAACGTAATATTCTGATTTTGCTACCAGAGGCGCCCAAAATATTACACGCAAATTAATGGAATATCAGGTGATATGTGGTAAGAAAAACGAGGCGCATACAAGAATTGAAGTCTTTTAAAAACAATAATAATAATAATGTATGGCTTAAAGTGAGTTTTTGTTTTACTGTGACAAATCGCCATGAAAACGTCTGGGGGTGCTGCAGAACGGATCCGTGTCCGATAAAGTCAGGTGCATTCTAACTACACTTGATTTTTCAACCCGGTTCATGGTTAAGCTAAATATGCGAGGCGAACCTTAATTCGAAAATATTGTCGTCGCTGTTACTAGTCATTAGGTTCCGAGACTTTAACGGCGTGAGAAATTATTTTAAACTTGTCACCCAGTAAGTCCGAACGCGTCTTGGACTTGAAAAGGAGAGTATTCGGAAAAACTGGGTGGTGAATGCGACGCTGTCCCTGAGTACACTCAGCCACAGATTGCACGACGTCTGTAGACTCGGAAATTACTGCTCTGTAATAATATGCCACAAATTATTGGCTAAATTTACTTGGCAGGGCATGCAGATTATTTTCAGTGAACGTTGTCGTTCCGGGCAATTCCGTCACTTGATGCTCGGCAAATAGAGTCGGGCAAGCCTCATAAAGTTCGGAAGTGGCTGCAAAATACAGATTTACTTCGTGTACTTTACGACACTCACACGTGACTCCACATTATCTCTTACTAACTACAGTAAAACTAACGAAACGCGATGGAAATAAGGTGGCGAGCCAGGAACACGTCATGGCCAGATACAGTCTGTCACGCAACGTGTTTCCTACTGCAACGCTGCGCCATTTGTTTCCTACTGCAACGCTGCGCCACGTGTTTCCTACTGCCAAGCTGCGCCACGTGTTTTCTACTGCCAAGTTGCGCCACGTGTTTCCTAATGTCAAACATCGCCACCTGTTTCTTACTGTCAAGCTGCACCACGTGTTTCTTACGCCAAGCTGCCTCACTTATTTCTTACTACCAAGCTGCGCCACGTGTTTCTTACTGCCAAGCTGCGCCATGTGTTTCTCACTTCCAAACTGCGCTACGGGTTTCTTACTGCCAAGTTGCTCCACTTGTTTCCTACTGCCAAGCTGCGCCACGTGTTTCCTATTGCCAAGCTGCGCCGCGTGTTTCCTACTGCAAAGCTAGAATGGCGTGTCTGTAGACAACTGAGTGGCTCCACAGAAAGTAGTCCTCCTTGAGCAAATAATGTTATTTTCTCAGCTAGTAAGGAAATTACCTTACTTTCATTTAATAGTGACATAATTACCGCGTTAAAAATGCCACAACTTTTTTCTGCCACAAACAACATGAACCCACATGAGTTTTCAGGCTTCCGCCGCGAAGTTGATGAACCCAGAAAAGCGCAGTTCCCTCTAAATGAATTCAGTCCACAATCTCTTAAAACATCCCACTCAGGTGCACAGTACTGCCGTCTTCCCACGTACGCCTTGGTCCCCTATAGGATCTCTTACCTTCAGGGCCCAAGACTGTAATTTCCTACATGCTTCACAGCTCTGACTTTTCATCTTCCTTCACGTCATCACAGCAACTATATTTATATTTTTCAATGTAATCCTCTTCATGATATTCCGCATTGTGCGGTTCGCATTTGGCTTACCGTCGGTAACTGTTGGTGGAATTTCTATCCAAATTTTTGCCTTGGTACACTTACCGCAAGATTAGAACAAAAAAAGCTAAGCTTAATATATGAGACTGGAACACAATGCAAATATTTATTTACCGTCCGCTGTGAATGTCGTCATTTGGAATTCTCCCGTCTTGCCCACTATCTCCACGTACTTACCTGTAAAAGAGAATGAAACTAATTAATCTTACTCTGTTAAATTAAAGGTAACGCCACTTCTTAATGCTTGCGCTCTGTCTCTGTCATTCCTTCAATCGCTCCAAATGAGATTTGAAACGGAATCTCTTATCCTATAGTAGAAGAAATGAAATGAGTTTTCCTGCACGGAAACGAATATGGCACATGTGTATTCAAATAGAAGGGTAAAGTGGCGAACAAATCAACTCAATCTGATTTGTTTTTAGTACACAGATATGTGACCAGAACAGTCAGTAAGCACACCTCAGCAGGATTATTACGTAACAAAATAATTCTTGAAAATAAGTTATAACAAAATGACATAAAGACTTCAAACAAGACAACTTATGCGAAATTTTCGAATACTCCAAATGCACTTAATATTTAGGCTTCAACCTAGATCACCTCATTCCAACTTCCGGTAACGTGGAAACAAAATGTTACAGTTTCACACTTCAGTTTACAAGCCTCACAGTTCTTACACTGATTGCACAATTTGTGGGCAACAACTTTTGTCCTTTCATTCCTGAATGCTGGAATGCCGTCAGGAGTAGTCCAAATGCCAGTAGTAACATCCTATTTCTGGTCATAATTATTAATTAATTAAAACTTTGTGTATGTTCTATGGGGTACGAATGATGGAATTCCAGTACACAGTCACCAGCTCTCATACAGCCGGTGGCGCAGTTAATTAACTAAATGAAACTATCCTCAAGGCTGCGTCAACAAAATGGACATACAAAGGTTGACACGACGGACGAACGAACGGACGGACGGACGCACAGATGAACAGAGAGAAAGGGATGTCAGGTAGCCTAGCGGAGAGAGGCATCCTAACTCACAGATCGATGGACAGAAACAATGTGGGTAAGTGAGTTGGTATGTGAGTGGAGTGTGCCAGCGAGCTACCAAGTGAGTTAATAAGCACAGAAGTGACTGCGCAGGCGGCCATATAAGAAGGTGCTTAATTCACGTGCCGTGTGTAGACTTTCTTAACATTTCATACCTTGAAGTTAGCGTCTGGTAATCCCAAGGTGTTCCTCCAAACTGCAAGAATACCCATATGGACTTCGACAGTGCCTATAGCTTCAACATATTCGCTGATACTTCCATATCTGACATCTACTTTTTCCATCCGCAACCTGAAGACGGGCTGCCATGAATTAGTAACTTCAGGAAACAGTCCCGAAGATACTGGTTAGATGCAAGAATATTGAGAAAAATTACCTCCCTCCCTTAATGGAAGCTAAAGTTCATTTTCATGTCTGCAGCAGCGCGCCACTGGAATCTAAAGTGAGTTAATTTCAGTCAGAATCTACATCCTAATATTCTGCTTCCAACTGGTCCCATTTCAAAATCCAGGTTTTAAAATTGAAAAGTCAGGTAATAATTTATGGTAGAAACTAGAAATTCTTTAGGTGTGCAATGCATTACTTTTATGTATCTACCAGACCATAACAACACAAAGAATTGAAATTAATACAAAACAAAATCTCCGACACATTTTCGACATCCAGGGTTTCCTGAAGAGCCATAAAATTTCATAAGCTATTGCAGTTTAAAATACGAAAATAAACCGGACATTAATTATAGTGTTAAATATTCTTAGTCATAAAAACAACCCTTTAACTGCTTAAAATCAGGTTACAAGCTTTTAACTTAAAATCAATAATGGTAGTCAGATAAGTGCCGCTGTTAATTACAGAGTTAATTTCGTAATTTTTCCCTGTCCCATAGATATTACGTTAATGTCACTATAAATTTACTTAATTAACCACTGATTATATAGGCAGAGAAGAATTTGCAAATCATTATTGTGTTTTAAGCCGAAGGGTTTGAAAAACGTTTGGGAACTAAAACTTTCAACCTGGTAGTTACTTCAGCCCAAATTATTGTAATGATTTTTGAATAGGAATAGAAATAGTCCTGTATGAAGTGTGGTCTTAACGAGCACTTGATGGGCAATTTTATTAAATTAGTTGCGGCAAGCCAATCGAAATTAATAAGAGAATATTAAAACTTTTTTCTCGAATAAAATATTACTACATGACAATAAAACAAAATATTTTAAAATGACAAAATTAAATTAAACAAAAATAATATTCGCATATTAAAATGTTGTAAATGTGGTTTTTGTTCATTAAAATTTATTTGAAAATCCCGTATTATGAGAGTATATAAATATATGAATTTCAACTGCAGCGTTCCATTGTATTGCCTGTAATTATTTCAACAAGTGCGTACGTGCAGTTAGAAAATGTAGAGTTTTTACTTGACTGTCAAAACAAAAATGTTTATTACGGGTCTATAAACACATGTCAACTGATGGTACAAGTGTGTGATTCCCAGTGATAAAAGACTTCAGTCTGAATATATTCATTATATGAAATAAAGACCGTATTCTCATATAGTTATACAATCTTTCAGATTATGTAATTTGACACTGTAATAAGACCGACAAAGATTTTGACATCACACTTGATATTCCATTACTTGTTAACTCACAGTTACGCAACTCAATCCAAAAAAATACAAAATACAACCAAGCTATCTAAAACATTGCCTGCAAGGGCTGCAGAATGTGATACGGTGGGTAGTAGGAATGCTGGTGGTGATGGTGGTGATGGTGGTGTTCGTAAACAGCTCAACCCGTGTGGGCAGAACCACCAATTTGGAAACTGTAATAATAACAATGCAAACTTCCATAACTGCCCACTGACAAGACAGGAAAGAGGTGGTATGTGCTTTCATAAAAACATGTTTTGAATAGCCGCTAGACACTCATGGTCGTCGTATAACAGATATTCAGGATAATCACTGCATACACTAAACGCGGTCAAACACAACAGTACCTCAAAACATACCACATATAACACGGATACACACAAGCCATTATAACAATAAAATGTTTCTAAAGTGATACACATTGCAGAGATCATTAGGGCCATTGTAAGTATGCAGTTTATCAGTTACTATGGAATGCTCTTTTCCTCGCTTCTATACACAAACTCGTTTACCATCTGATGCAGAAAATTGCTCACAGTCGAATGTTATCTAAATTAGTGATCATTACGAAAGGCGAAATATCTTGCAACGGTAGGAACACAAAGAAGAGTATTTTCAAGAATTTAAAAGAGAATGCAATGTGAGATCTGCTTGGTGCCATTTTTCTTCATATAATTTAATCTTCTCGTTCTGTATATGAAAAAATCAACCCTGAACACCGAAACAGAGAAAATAAAAGAACAAGTATGAAACTTGTGTGAAAATGGATCGCTGAGGAGAAAATGTGTTAACAGAAGGGCGGTGAACAGTAAGAATTTTCACATTTACAATATTCATTAATATTTTATCATCATCATCACCAACAACAGAATCAGAATCATCATATGGAGAAAGATTAAGTGAAGGCGCAGGAGAGATAAATGACTACAAAATTTCAAATAAGAAACCCAATATAATTGCCTTGGCAAATTGCCACCTAATGGAGCATAATAATAAAATTAATTACAGAGATGTGAAATATGGATATGCACTGGACTGAACTGACCCACAATAAGGCTTAATGCTGCGTTCTTTTAAAAATTTTAATAAAATATCACGTTTCACGTCAGTCGGAAAATTTACCTGATTAGCTGAGAAGCTACCAGATTCTCAGAAAACTGCGCTATCACAGTCGTTGTCAGTATTAATACACTATTATTATTATTATTATTAGTAGTAGTAGTAGTAGTAGAAATTAGTGGGTTTTGAGATGCAAATTTTTAAAATCATGCTCTTAAATAAGGTAGCAACTTGACGAACACACACACACAAACAAACACACACCACGCACGCACGCACGCACACTGGTTCTTGTTAATACTGTAAACACTTTTCTTTGGATGTGACTAGTAACACCAGGTTCTTGTCAGCGAAAATCCACTTCATTGTTGGTTAATAAATTTTATCTGTAATCTAAAGGAAGGCATCTCGTTGTGTTACAAAGAATTAAAATTATTTATTGTAAGCTTACAATATGTGTTCAGTCAGCACAACAACATAAGAAAATTAATGTGTTACCGCAACATGTTTCGACTCCGGAGAGTCATCATCAGGCTGAATATTTAAGAACCATTAAATACATTACCCTTTGCAGTACTTATACATGTAAACATTGCATTATGGATCCCGTATGCATTACATTGAGTGGGTATAAAATCTGGTTTAGTTACTAATTTAGATAGGTATAAATTAAGCGCATCCGGAGTCATCATCCGGCGGAATATTTAGTTAGTTTATACCTATCTAAATTAGTAACTAAACCAGATTTTGTAACCACTCAATGTAATGCATACGGGATCCCTAATGCAATATTTACATGTATAGTACTGCAAAGGATAATGTATTTAATGGTTCTTAAATATTCAGCCTGATGATGACTCTCCGGAGTGGAAACATGTTGCGGTAACACATTAATTCTCTAATGTTGTTGTGTTGACTGAACACATATTGTAAGTTTACAATAAATACGTTTATCGTAATATTTATTATGCTTTAAAAGGTTTTAGGCACATCCAAGTTATTCGTAGCCCTTCAGCCCTAAGTACATCATTCTGTTTCTTCCCCCAACCGCAGTTCTGCCTTCATCACATGGTTTTCTCATTTACATTTAATCTTTTATACGATTGGACCTAAACTTCTTAATTCAGAGACCTTGTGGACAGTGAGTAGCATCCTGAGTGCTACTGCCTTACAGATGTGTGTCCATGTGTTGTTCAGTAGCTAGTCTTTCTGCATTTTCTGCGTATTGCAACAGTGGATGGGATTGGCTCCCAAAGAAATGTAATGACAAAACTCAACTAATAAATTCAGGCACATATAATGGAAATTCTATAAAAAGGCCGGTCCATTCCATTTAGAAAAATAGGTTACGAACTAGACTTCGATACAATTACATACAGAGAAGCATCACAAAGGAACAAAAACACGTAAAAAATAAATGCCTCTGCTTCGTACATACTTGCATGAAAAACACTTTTGGAGACTATCTGCAGCATCAGTTACCCTATATGTACCAACTGCGTTTATATAAAAAGATAGGCATTTTAGCCAAAGAATTTACTAGTAAGTTACGAACGATCCTCAGAATAAACAAGAATCATTTCACTGCACAGCACTAACTGATTTGTCATTGTAATGGAGAGTCAATACGTTTCTTGAGACAAGAAAGACACTCTCCATGTTACTTAATTGAACTTCATGTTTCAAATTGTTAACATAAATTTCCTACTGTTATCAAAGTGTTGCAGACCTCAAAGGAATTTCAGTCAGCCGGTCAAGCAAACTTGTTCTTTGCCTTACATCATAATTTTAGGACTAACCTGTGAGGTATACGTACTTAAATGGAAGTAATGTCTTTATGAAATGAATTCTGGAGAAACTATGTCGGAACGGCAGTGGAAGGCTCAGAAGTGATTCACCTAAGAACGTCATTTCGTGTGACAAAGACACACTAAATTGCAATAATATAACATGCCATTTCAACAAGCAATTCGATTCTTTACCGCACAATATTTATAGCAACAAGCAACTTCATATCTTTCCAATTAAGCAAAGCTGTAAATAAAAGAACTAATTGTATTAAAAGCACAAGTAATGCTGCAATGTATCCCAGATGTGGGATATAATAAATAAAACACAGTATATTTATCTCAGTAATTAACCAACTTGATGCACAAAATTTTTGTTTTACAATAAGTTTATTTCATGCCTTTATACGTTTCGAGCACATGTTAGTTGGTTAATTGCTGAGATAAATATACTGAGATGCACGGTCAGCAAAACGTAAAAAAAAACACAGTATGTCAGATAAGCAGAACATTGCATGTAAGAAGTCAAGAAGTGACATTCACATAAATTTGAAGATTCAGAAATGATACTTTAAGGTGATTAGCTGAATGTACATGATCAGGCAAAGCCTCGGATACTTACGGAATGTTCATATTTATAGGAACGGGAAAGTGTAGAAAGGTGTTGTGTACTGGACCAGCTTCGTGGAGCGGATCGGTATACCGTACCTTTCTGCGCACGACACATCAATAAACGGCACGGGGACTTGATCTTTTTAAATCAAATATTTCGATATTATATGTTTATATAAATGTAATCCCAAACATTGTAAACATGGCAGATCAACAAACTGTAACCAAGAACATGTCAGCATCATACTAGACGCAGTAGGCCTTTCCATATTATTATATTTATAGCTGCTAGTTATAGTTGTAGCATTGTGCATGTGTAACTGATGTACTAATGTACCACCACCATCATCACTTCATCACCATCATCAACACTTCATCACCACAACCACCATCATCATCACTTCATCACCACCACCACCATCATCATCACTTCATCATCACCACCACCACCATCACTTCATCACCACCACCACCATCACTTCATCACCACCACCACCATCACTTCATCATCACCACCACCACCACCACCACCATCATCACTTCATCACCACCACCACCATCACTTCATCACCACCACCGCCACTACCATCTGGTACGTTGCAGGTTTAAGGCTCTCCTGTCTTGTGAAATTCATTCGCTTTTAGATGAATTTACTAATTAATATTACTCGTGTGTATGTCCTTCCACTTGCTTCCATACTACTACTTTCACTAGAAGTACTACTACTACTGATACTACTACTACTACTACAACTACAACAACAACTACTACTACTACTACTACGACGACTACCACCACCACCACCACCACCACCACCACCACCACCAATGTTTAATCACCTAACCTATAAAAATAACTTCTTTGTACAAAACTTTCTGCATACAATCTACTGTGACACTCAAAGATGATATATTACGATTTAATTCTACAGTGTTGACGGATAGGAGACACTGCACTAATGACAACTGTCGTTGTACGAGTACTGAAGTGGGAGTTACAAAATGTCTGCAGGTAACTAAAAAGACAAGAGTAGACACGGCATTCGAGAGGGTTTCTTGGATAAAACAACAGCCAATTACCAAAGAAGAGTCCTCTGGAATCCAACGAAATCAGCTTCAGAGGTACTTGACAGACGAGGCTTAGAGAAAGGAGCTTGTTTGTCCCCCACTGAATTTCACAACCAGCACTCACGGTTCCTAACAAAAGTTAATTCTTATGCAAATACTGATAAATGTCAACGACGCTCACTCAAAGAGTTTGAGGGTTAAGGGTTTATATCACGGATGCAAAAAATTTGCAAAACGTTGGAGTCAATTCAAAATTCTATGGGCCATGAAGCAAGTTTCAGACGAGGACCCACACGTAATAGACGCCGTCGTACAAAACTTTGACGCAACGGCGCCGTGGCGAAAGTTATTTGTGCACTCCTGGTTTATACCACAGACGGTCTCTATGTTTGTTTATTTGTACAGTCCGTATAACGACCGATCAGCGGTTCAGAAAATTATAGCGTCGAACGGAACGATGATAGTGAATGACGAACTAAAACTCGCGTGGTTAAAAAGGGATACTATTCCGGAATTTGCCTGGATATGAGGAATCTTGTCGAGATTCGAAACTCTATCTCAAAGTAGCCGTTAGAAGCCTAAGTACTTGAGCTGCAGTTTCTCGGTTGACTTTTTATTGTTATCCAATTTCATTCATTAATACAGCTAATAAACTATTAGTAAGATAAGAATGTCTTTATCAAGTCTCTCTTCATCTTAAAGTAGAACAACAGGAATTTGACGTTCAGGTAACTGTGCATCGTGATAAATTCTTACAACAAAACCAACTAGATGCATTAATTTCTCAAATTTATTTTTGGAATAGAACTCTACATGTTTCGGACAGTTCCTCTGTCCATCATCAGGAGTTTTTCACTCTACACACAGCAATGGTATATGTCATACAGGTTTGCTGAGGGTTTGCGAGCGGGATCAGGACGGAACGAGAGTATGTGTACAGCGAAAAGCTCCTGATGATAGACAGAGGAACTGTCCGAAACACGTAGAGATTTATTCCAAAAATAAATTTGAGAAATTAGTGCATTTAGTTGGTTTTATTGTAAGAATAGAACAACAGGACTTGAGATTCATTCCCCAGAATTTCTGTCTACTTGGTCTCTACCCATACACACAAATTCTTATATACTGTGTACATACATTAATTCAGTGTCTGTGGTTCAGTAATCCTTTCACCTAAGTCCGTAACTCACCCTTTTCATCAGGTACACTATAAATTGACGTAATCAGGTTCTTTCAGCCGCTGTTCTGTAGGCAGAATACACCAGAGCCAGCGAACAAAACAATGTCAGCGGGATGGCGCAATGCCACCTTCATCTGTTTGCACGGACGCGTCCTGTTGGTGTTGCGGGGGACAAATGACTGCGGCTGATGTGCTGTTGTCAGTTAGGTTTGTGGTTTTGCACGGTCCTCCATGTTGTTCTAACCGTGGACCTGACCGTATAAGCGTTCCCTAATTGAAATGGCTACTTTCATGACTGATGTGTAAGCGACGTTATTTACCTCACAAACGTGCATTGGCAAAAATCGGCAATTTATGTACGTTAATCGATTTCAACATCCATCTTCATCATTTTCTACACCCTTGCGATTAACTGGCGAATTCGTAAATCTCTCGTACGTATCCTTTTGAAATAAAGACATCGAAACAATTTAGATGCTTATTTATTATGACAATGTCACAACATACAAATACCAATTCACCAAACTCCTATTTTATTCGCCAAAGTACTACACACTTCCTGTTTTGTCAGATAAACTGTTACCAAACAACGAAATGCAAGTATAGAACATTCCCTTTCGCTCTAGGAAAACAAGTCTGGTTTAGACACACAGTGCATTTAATTAATACTATGAAATAGAAAATATTTATCTCAGTAATTAACCAACTCGATGCACAAAAGTTTTATTTTACAATAAGTTTCATTCATGCCTCTACCTATAGGTGTGATGATACCAGAGGCTGTGTAATGCAATTCTGACCTCCTGATGATGAGCACATGTGCTCGAAACCTGTAGAGGCATGAAATAAAACTTATTGTAAAACAAAAATTTTGTACATCAAGTTGGCTAATTACTGAGATGCACGGTCAGCAAAACGTAAAAAAAAAATATTTGTTTTTAGAAGGATGGAGAGGACAGAAAATTGACTTACACACACGGAAAGGAAAAAGAGGAACAGTTTATGTCAGTGTAATATGGACGCAAGTAGCCCGAGGAATATGATAATTTTTCTAATTTATTTAGATTCGAAACGTTTACTGCATTATGTACAACGTAACCTCAACAGAGGGAAAAGAAAGAGTTTAAATACTGTATAATTCAAGCATAAACGCAGATTTTTTTCAGCTCAATAGTGGCCACACACCGCGATATCGGACGATATAACTTGTGCACCCAGAGCGAATGACATTGTACACAGGTGCTGATGCATATAAATTTGGGTTAAACGATTAACGGAAGTTGCAGAATAAATATTTATGAAAGGGTTAACATTATTGATAAGAAAACTCTTATAGCAAATGTTTAATTATAACAGCAAATTGTATTTAAAAGTAAGTAGAATTACGTGTTTCAAGGAAGGTTACATCGTGTAGATAAGGGAATAAAAATCTAAAATATAATATCAACGAGAAAAATATATTCAAATATGTAATTTGGTAGCGTGGAAAAAATAAACAGCAAAGGCATGTCCCAAGCAAATACATGACACGCGGAAGGACATAATGTGGTAAACACAAAAACAGATCAACAATTAAGATACAGAATTCAAATACTGATGTAACAAAATTTAAACTAATCTGAGATTATGTTGATAATAAAAGTTTCGTGTAAAATGTGCCCGTCTTCCTCATGTGATAGAACTAAGGAATGTGATAGGCATCCGAAACACTCGCATACGGTTTAAGGAGGCCTGATAGGGATGAAATACTTTCTGATTATTTATGTACAGGTGTATTTAAAGTAAAATTTCCACCCAATTTAGTCGCAACAGATAAATCAAGTTATGGATGCCGATCAAGGAAACTATGTATTATACTGTCCCAAATTATTGACAGTAGTAGCGAATCGAACCGAAATTGAAAGGATGGCATTTGAACATAGCAGAGTGAGAGAGAGCTAATGGTTTGGTACCAGAGATTGTGTGGTTACAGGCAATCAGCGCATCTGGAAATTATCGGTATGGGAGGGAATGCGACGAAAGTTCACTCATATTTATATAGATGTTTTTAGTACGCTCCTTTTGGTGGCACATGGGTCTTCAACTTGTTGCCTACCGAAGCGACCCACTTGACACACACAAGAATTGATATGAGTAAGTACCTACTGTTGATGGTCTGATTTCCTATAGCATATATCTGCAGCTACGTATTCATATCATGCATGTATTTTATTTCTCTGATAAAATAATCGCTTAAGTAGGAATGCATGTACTGAATGTGATAATTTTTAAGGATGTGACTTCAAAGATACGCGTTGTCGACGTGTTTTAAGTGCTGAACACAAAACAGTCAGGCAGGTATGACGTAGCTCCATACTAAAATTCATAAAGGCCTCAACGGTTTATTAAATGTTGCTATCAAATTGACAGATTGAAACAAAATTTCGACTATTTCCAACTCCAAAACATTATTGTCCCAAAACAGATTATTATGTTCCAGACATCTGTTCCTATTTATATTTTATCAATCCTCAAGTAAGTGTCGCTACTCTCGCAGCCACCTGACACGTACGCTTATCCGAAATTTTGTTATTACTAATTTTAGGAAATTAAAAATTCTGGCATTTAGGTTCTCCCCAGTGCTACACGTTTTCTACGGCTTCGTGAAATCAACTGGACTAAACAGAGAAAGCATACAGAAAATGCAGTAACTTCACAGGTCTATAATCTGATTTTCAGAAAATATTTTCAATTGTGTATTTTATTAATTTATTTTACAAATTAATTTTTACAGTTTAATAATGAGATTGGTAAGTGGAACGTAGGCTTTTCTTTATTCAAAACTTTCGAAACAAGTTTTATAGAACTTTAAGATAGTATCTTAACGTGCTACATATTCTGTGTATTTGTAATTCAGTTGCTATTAACCACTGAACTATCTGATAAGTGTGGATAACTATTAAGTTATATAATATATTCGTAAAAGTGTCTGGGTTCTAACTGAATCGTCGTCATGGAGATTACAATTTCAAGGTAAATGACACATTTAAGAAATACACTTGCATATTTGTATATAAATATAATATTTATCTCAGTAATTAACCAACTTGATGCACAAAATTTTTGTATTACAATACGTTTTTTCATGCCTCTACATGTTTCGAGCACATGTGCTCATCACCAGGAGGTCAAAATTGCATTACACAGCCTCTGTGGGATGCAATTTTGACCTTCTGGTGATGAGCACATATGCTCGAAACATGTAGAGGCATGAAATAAACTTATTGTAATACAAAAATTTTGTACATCAAGTTGGTTAATTACTGAGATAAATATGCTGAGATGCACGGTCAGCAAAGCGTCAAAACAAATATAATATTTATGTATGTTTACCCGATAAGTGTTTTTTTTGGTGATTAATAAAAGTTGAAATATATTAGCTATTTTGATTTTAATACGAATCATGAAAATTACCTGTAATAAAGTTGATGATAATTAAATGTTAAATAAACATTTCATTATATTCAAGAGTTGTTCAGCCTCATTCTTTGAATTGGAGTAAAAAATACTATTCCTCGTTTTGCGTCCTTATTGACGAATTTTGTGAATGCACTTACTCTATTCAATATTCGTGCAAAATTTATTAATAAAGTACTGAAAATATTTCTGTCTACCCGAAATCTTCCCAGAAAGTTTCTTTGTTGGAAACGGTCATATTCACGCATGAAAAATTCAGTATTATGGTGTATGTCATCTCTGATTAGGACCTACTGATGTAAAAATGTTATATTTAGTTTAGAACCGTCTACCGGAAACTGCTGCCTTTCTTTTTTAGAGACCTTCACGCTTCACTTTCTATCACTTCTGTCTTGCTCTTGTTTCTCACGTGCAATGTTTCTGTCTGTATGACTGCAAATCCTGTGTCTCAATGTGCTGAACGTTTTTCATTTTTTACAGTCGCCGCCTCAAAGGAGACAATCACACCTCACCTGTGTCCGAAGGACAGATGTTACTTAAGTTCCTGCACACACTGCTTTCTCATACCACTTATCCTTTCGCGCTACAGTACATTTAAAGTTAAATGCCTCAGATATCTTTACATCACTGTCGCCACATTTAGGAAACTTTTAATTTACTATCGACACGCTGGGGCACCTTCATACCAATCCCATCACTTAGATATCTTTATTCCATTTTATTCTAGTCTCATCCCATTTAGATATCTTTGTTTCGGGGTCGCCATATTTACTTATTTTCAGTCCACTGTCGTCACAGTTAGGCTATTTGATTCCACTTGCACCACAATTAAGTATTTTTGTTTCATTGTATACATACCTTTATTTCACATTGGCCACATGTACAGTACATATCTTTATTTAACTGCTACCAAATTGGTCCATTCTATTCAGCTGTAGCCACAAACAATGAACATAACCCCCAGAAAGCGAAGGTCAGTGTTTGAAGGGAGCCATCCCGTTGTGTACCGTCAATTATTTATTATATTAGTGCCGTCTATACACAACAAATGCAAAGACCAGATGTATTAGTACAACTCGGTTATATCTGGCGACATGTTTCGGCCGTTAACCGGCCATTCTCAGGCCAACAAGGAATAACATTATTCAGGCTCCCTTCAAATTTGCAGCCATTCTAGCACGTTCCATCCACCAATATACATTAATAATACTATTCATTGTTGGCCTGAGGATGGCCGGTTAACGGCCGAAACATGTCGCCAGATATAACCGAGTTGTACTAATACATCTGGTCTTTGCATTTGTTGTGTATTGACGGCACTAATATAATAAACAGAAGGCCAATGTGTTTCAAATTTCATGTCGCCCTCTTCATTTCACACATACTTTCCTACTGTCACATTACTTATTACATATCTGTTATATTATGCTAATTTCCACTGCTTCATTACTTTATCTCGAACACAGTAAGCATACAAGTCACATACAATTGAATTTCACAATTTTTTGCTATCAAATACAACAGCTCTTTTTTTTTCTATATATATACATTCCATATTTTTACATCATCCATTTCTGCGAAAGCGCCAGTTCGTCTGCGTTTCCTTCAAATGATTTGCAATTAAATTGCAAAATTTTTTGTTTACTTTGGCAGATATAAATGATCACTGGAATGCTTATTCTGGTTTTCATAATGTAAATACCGAAAAATCCAAATGTGGAGTACTGCAGACAGGCTAACTCTTGTTGACATAAAATTAAGTTACAGCAATCACTTTACCTCTTTTGCGCTTTAGGGTGTTTAAAAAGACATTATTCACATTCTGGCAAGTACTGCATCAATATAAATCTTTAAGAGTGTGTAGCCAATGCTTCACGTCTCGTGTTTACTCAACCCTCCCAATTTATCCTCCTACTTCCGAAGATTCTCAATCATAAACTGAGATGCGCCAATATTTCAGGACCAGAGAACTTTTCGCCAAGGTCAGAAATATTTTCTCCGATATACGATACAAGAGAACTCAAGCAACCGGCAGTGCGTCCCTCCAACAGCGGGCCCACCCGTAACCCACATAGCGTGCCATACGTATGTTACAAGTTTGTAATTTCAGTAGTTCACACCTGAGCCCCAATTCCATCCTCATTCTGCGTTCCATTAGCAAAATTATACAAAGCCATCGTATTTAAAGCATAAAGGGCACATATAGCAGGGAGTGTATTATTATTCTGTGATACCATTAGGATAATAGTTGTGGACGTAAAATAAGAGCTAATGTTTTTGCACGTTACGTTTACCGCAAAAAATGCATAATTTATTACTTTTGCATTTATGACATCAGCTGTAACAGCTGTAACACAGGTATTTGTATTTTCTGTTACACAGATTTTCTACAAATAAATTAAAGAAACGGAAGAAGTGCCTATTATTGCTTGTGCTGTGTTGCATTTACGGTAAGGAGCAGAGAAACATTCGGCAAAATAAATTGTGCCTTTATCTTCTGGTTAAAGTGACTTATCCCGGAGGACTGTGCTTTCCTTCCTTACTGTTTTCTAACCGAGTAAACTAATAGACTAAATATTTCGGTTTAGGAGACAAATGCCTCTTCAAATATTGTGTTTGTTTGGTTATCAGGTCGATTATTTATAACCGAAATTGTTTCTAGTATGCAAGCAACAGTTTGCGCAGGGACCAACATTTCCCACCTGATAGAATGTTTCTCAGTGTCGAAATTCAATCGGAACTTACAGAAGAGTCAAATATAAGTAATCAGGACGGAAGCACCGTATTCTGTGCATGCATAATACGTCAGGTTTTTTGCCGTAGCTCGTACATACTTCCATGAAGTTGAATTGGAAGTGAGGGTTCTTCGGTTACCGGAAATCCTTGTGGTCCACAAGGTAGCAGCAGGTTTCCTCATGATATGCTCTTCTCTGAAAGTTACCTCTTTATCAATGATAATCCTTCAGTCGTCAGAGTGATTAAATTACTGACTGGGTGAAAGAAATTTGTTTCCATTATTGGTTTTTCACTCTTCCTCTGTGTCAAGACAGGCTCTGGTGCCGACCCAACCTTCAAATGAATTGGTACCGGAGGTAAGCAAGATAAAAGCGACCGCAGCATAAGACTAACCAGTGACTTCCGCCTAGTGCCAAGGGTTATAATACGTGGAGGAATAACTTCAATCTCCCGCGTAATATAATGGGAAGCGCAGGGACAAATTAACCGTTAAATTTGAATTCTTTCATAAAAAAACTAACACTCACACCCATACATCGGGCGAACGTCCTTTAAAATTATTTGAAATTAAATAATTAAATCTGCAGGTACAACTGCACGGCAACCTGATGAATAATTTTCTGATGCCTATATGCTTAAATATCAGATTAGAATCATCTATATAAGTCCGTCATTCTGAACATGGAGTGTCAATATTGAACCTACACAGTGCCACTAACCTAACCACTGTCATCTGAACAACATGCGCTATGGAAGTCTGGAGACATATGCGAGTCTTTAGGTTTTAACGGCTGAAGACCTTAGGAGAATGCGAATCAGATTCATTTGACTCTGGTAGCAAAAAAGTAGCGTGGTAGAATGAATACGGTAAATGAGCATTTCAGCTCAACAAGGACGGAAATCCCATTGCTTAACGGCACGATTATTGGCTTCTTAGAGACTGTGCGCCAATTAGTTATGCACAGGAAACATTACATAAACAGGCACACTTTTACGTATGATATAGAAAACTACAAACACAAAAATGCACGTTAAGTGTATGAAGGTATATTATACACACTGTACACCAGCTACTTGTATCAACCACTCATGTAGCCATCCTCAGTGAAGTGTGTCATAACAGAGAGATACATCGAAACGCTACAGACGATTTTGTAAAAATATCTGTGAATTATTTTTAAAAATTCTGTAATATTTTTATGTATCTATACTTTGTAATGCACCTCCCTGAGAATGGGCACATGAATGGCCGAAACAAAAGTATGTTCATTACATACTTTTATACATTTACACGCTCTCGTTAGTTTGACGTTTTGCTGACCGTGCATCTCAGTATATTTATCTCAGTAATTAACCAACTTAATGCACACAATTTTTGTTTTACAATAAGTTTATTTCATGCCTCTACATGTTTCGAGCAAATGTGCTCATCATCAGGACGTCAAAATTGCATTACACAGCCTCTGGTATCATAACACCTATAGGTGTGAAGGCTGTGTAATGCAATTTTGACCTCCTGATGATGAGCACATGTGCTCGAAACATGTAGAGGCATGAAATAAACTTATTGTAAAACAAAAATGTTGTGCAAGTTGGTTAATTACTGAGATAAATGCTCTTGTTGGTTTCGATGTCTTATCTAATTACTCAAGTCACCGACACGGATCATTTCAAACTGACACTTTTAGGCTCAAGCAATAAATCTCAGAAATGTTTACATCAGGGGTGGGCAAATTCCGGTGGCCAGGTCGACCGACGACTGAAGTTTGTACGGACTCGCGTAATGTTTGTGGGTCCTCGGTATGGAACTTGCTTTGTAAAAAACAAAATAAAAAATGTGATCCCGTTACAGGCCCGGTGTGGCCCAGAGGGTGGGTAGAGGTATAGCTCTACTGTTCCATGACCGCGGCAATAGAAGGGGGTGAGTGGTCAGCAGCACGCCCCGGCCGCAC
>Ga0123353_10001890_pt1 | contig 25734 bp, 27 predicted proteins | sample TergutLab28metaG_3_FD_92763 | JGI IMG/M metagenome (GOLD analysis project Ga0123353, IMG submission 92763) | Labiotermes labralis P3 segment gut microbial communities from Petit-Saut dam, French Guiana - Lab288 P3 | ecosystem: Host-associated > Arthropoda: Insects > Digestive system > Gut ...
AAGTGAGTTAGTGTTATATCTATTTGGTTTTATTAACATAAGTTTCTCCTTTATTAATTTTATCATAAATTCAATGATATCTTAGTAATAACTGTAGAAAGTACAAAACATAGACATAATGGACTATAAGAAAAATTATATATTTTGTGTAATTTTATGCAATACTATTGATTTTATTATTAAAAAATTGCATAATTATAATGGTCTATTATGTCTATGTTTTGTACTTTCTACAGTTATTACTAAGATATCATTGAATTTATGATAAAATTAATAAAGGAGAAACTTATGTTAATAAAACCAAATAGATATAACACTAACTCACTTAAGTATGATACTAAAGAAGAACATAACATTCCAATAGATGCACTCCCTATGTGGGTTGCAGATATGGATTTTAAATTACCATATATTATTAGGAAAAATATAACAAAAATAGCTAAACATGGAGTTTTTGGTTATACAGTGTTTCCAGATACTTATTTTGATGTACTATATAACTGGCATGAAAAGCATCATAATTTCAAACCAAGTAAAGAATGGCTGATAAATACTCCTGGAATAGTTTTTGCAATAGCTCAAATAATTAAAGCTTTAACAAATATAAATGATTCGATAATAATTAATCAACCAGTATATTACCCATTTAGTGAAATGATATTATCAAATAATAGGAAATTAATAAATTCACCTTTAGTATTAAAAGAATCTAATTACTATATTGATTTCATAGATTTAGAAAATAAAATCGCAGAAAACAAAGTTAAAATGTATATCTTTTGTTCTCCACATAATCCAGTAGGAAGAGTATGGACCAAAGATGAATTAATAAAAATTGGTGATATTTGCTTAAAACATAATTGTATACTAATCTCAGATGAAATCCATAGCGATTTTGTGTTTACCTCTGAGCATTATAATTTTTATACTCTCGATCCAAAGTATCAAGATACATCAATAATTTGTTATTCACTTGGTAAATCAATGAACCTAGCAGGAGTTCAAATATCAGATATTTTCATAAAAAATGAAATATTAAGGAATAAAGTAATTAATGAAATAGAAAGTAGTGGTTATAGTCAACACAACATATTTGGAATACATGCAGCTTATTATTCATATATATACGGTTATAAATGGTTATCAAAGATAAAAAAAATAATAAAGAACAATGTAGATTTAATAAAATCTTATAAAACTGATCTATTTAAAACTATTAATCACCAAGGTACTTATTTATTATGGATTGATTTTAACCACCTAGAACTAAATCATGAGCAATTAAATCATTTAGTACAACATAAATGTAAATTATGGCTAGATGAAGGATTAATGTTTGGTGAAGAAGGTAGAATGTTCATGAGAGTAAATGTTGCTACTAGTAAATCAAACATACAAATCTTTCTAAAAAAAATATCAATGTTAGAAAAAAATAGTGAGCAATAAACTCACTATTTTCTTTTAAATCTTACGATTAATATAGGCTACCATTGCTAAATCCATACCTTTAATATGGTTTATCAACCATTCACTTACTACAATTAAAATATCTCTCGCAAAGTCATCTGAAAATCCTTGTTCTCTATATTCATTTAACATTTCAACAGCTTGACGCTTAAATTCATCATGAATTTTTTTATGAACATTAAAATCTGGATAATTATTTTCAATTTGTAGTTGCTCTTCATCACTAAAATGTTCTACTGTGTAAGCTACTAAAAATTCTAGTGCCTTAATTAATTCACTAGGATTAGCTCCTTTAATTAGAGCTTGTTCATAATCATTTACTAATGATATCAAACTCTTGTGTTGAGCATCAACTCTAGCATTACCAGATTCCAAATTTGCATTCCATGTATATGGCATAATATTACCTCCTTCCATATTTATGTCCCTTCTCAACAAACTATATTTTATACAATATATATAATATGATATATACCATACTAGATTTTATAATCAAACATATTTCATGTTTAAGTTTTGTTTAACTTTAGAAATTAATTCATCAATATCTACAGGTTTTGCGATATGATTTTTCATCCCTGATTCTAAAGTCTTAATCACATCATCCTTTAATGCATTAGCGCTCAATGCTATTATCGTTATATTTTTATTTATATTTAATATTTGACGCGTAGCTTCATATCCATCCATTAAAGGCATTTGAATATCCATCAAAATTAAATCAAATTTATCTTTAGCAGAACTAACAAAATTCACTGCTTCAAAACCATTCGTAGCCTCAGTAATAGAAGCATTTAAATCTGATAACATTAATTTTACAATTTCTCTATTTATTTCTATATCATCAACTATGAGTATATTACATTTTGAATAATCAATTTCATCGTTTAGAGCAGTTTCAACTATATTATTATCATATTCAACTCTTAATTGAAAACTAAACATAGTTCCTTTTCCTAATTCACTCTTAACACTAATCTCTCCCCCCATCATTTCAATCAGATTTTTTGAAATACTAAGTCCTAAACCCAAACCAGCATGTCGCTTCTTTTTACTCATGTCAACTTGTGAGAAAGGCATAAATATATTTTTTATTTGTTCTGTCATCATACCTATTCCATTGTCTTTAACACTAAATTTTACTTCACAATAAGCTTCATCTATACTCATTAAATCTACACATAAAGTAATTTTACCTCCCTCAGAGGTAAACTTATTAGCATTACTAATTAGATTTGTAATAATTTGACTTAATCTATAAGCATCACCATTAATTCTTTTAGGTATCTTTTTATCTACATATATTGATAATATTTGGTTTTTATCATCAAACAAAAATATATTATTTTTGTATATATCATTAAACAAATCTTCTATACTAAAATACTCCTTGTGTAATACTAATAAGTTAGCATTAATTTTACTAACATCAAGTAAATCATTAACTAAATCAAATAATTTATTAGAAGCTTTTTTAATATCAATTAAAGCTTGATTTACTTCTGTAGGAATACTTTGAGCTATCAAAGTCTTTCCTATAATTGCATTTATTGGTGTTCTTATCTCATGACTTAAGTTACTTAGAAAGCTATTATATATTTTATTATAAGATTCATTTTTTTCATATAACTCTTTACTAGCTTTCTCCAATAATTCTTTTTTAATTAAGAAAAATAGTATATTAGATATTTTATAAATTATATGTGATTTATCAAAATTATAAAAATGAATATAGTTTTCATGTGCTAAAATACCAATAAGTTTATCATCAATATAATAAGGAATATATAAACATGATTTAATATTATATTCTTTTAATACTTCATATGTACTTTTATTGATATTTTTAACTAGTATGTTTTCATGAAAATTATTAAACAAATTAATAATCAACATTTCCTTCTTACTATTATTATTTTCAGTATCTATATAATAAACTTTTTCAATATGGGAATCAAGATTTTTACTAAAACAAGATAAAATAATAATGGCTTCACTTAATGAATGTTGTTCATTTAATATACTTACCAAAGCAAAAAACAGCTCATCTTTTTTATGAAAATTCTCGATGAGTGAATCTTGTTTTTTCAACAAGTTTACTAATTCTTCCTTTCCTAAATTATCCCTATTCACATAATTATTTTATCATTCAAGAAAATTAAAAATGTAATATTTGCTTAAAAAAGAAGCAAATATTATATTTGCTTCAATTATATTAACTTTGACGAGCTACTTTATAAATCTCTTCAAAAGCATCAGTACCTTGCTTACCAATATGCTTATATATATACTTTTTGCCACTTACACACCCAGGATAATAACTAGGATGATTATATATTTTTGGTTCGCCAACTTCTACAACTTTTTCATACACTAATATTTGAGTTGGACAATATCCAATATCTAAAGCATTATCCACCGCATTATCAAAGTCTAAAAAGAAATTAATGAAAGCATGAGCTAACTCATCTTGAGCAGAAGTAATAGGAATAGCCATAAAATCACACCAAATATTATTATCATTTGGAACATACATATCGAAATTTATAGTGTTTTTATTATCTAGATATGAATACATCATATCAAAAAAATCTCCAGAGTAAACAAGAGCATAATCTAAGTTTCCTGCAGCAACTTTCATTTTTAAATCCTCTGTTCCCCATTGATATTTTACTCTTGTAAGAGTATCTTTAACAGCATTATAAACACTAGTATTTTCACTAAGAGATAGATCCATATTAACATCATTGCCTAAATATATTTGCGTAGTGGCTATAGCATCTCTACTAGAATCATACATACCAATCCTCCCAACATATGGAGTTGCTAAATTACTTTCAAAAAACATCTTAAATCCATTAGCTTCAATCATATTTTTTAACCCACTTTTATTAGTATTATACATAATACCCAAAGAACCCCAAAAATAAGGAATAGCATACTCATGCACTTCATCAAACATCTCTTCTATAATACTTTCAAGTTCAACATCAAAATTCTCATATGCATAATTACTAAGTTTATCATATTGAATTTCTTTTAATAAATCTTCACTATATAATTTTTCAACCATATAATCAGATGGTACAACTACATCATATCTACCAGCTCTAGTTTTTATAAACTGATACATTTCCTCATTACTTTTAGCTTCCACTATTACAACTTTTACATTATATTCCTTTTGAAACTCTTTGATTACATCTTTTGATATATAATCAAACCAACTTAATACATACAATCTTTCTCTAAAACATGAAGTAATAATAACTCCAATAAACACAATCACTAATAAACTAATCAACTTTTTCATATTTTAATCTCCCTTCAACTTTTATTTTCTTCATTTTAATTATACAATAGACAACTAAACCAATTATCGCTATAAAACTAATTATAGTATTATAAGCATATGCTTTCCCCCAAACTCCAGATTTTACTGACCTTTGACGAAGTTCAAACCACATCGAGAAGTTTCTAACCTCTCCTCCTGCCACTAAATAACTTATTACAAAATCATCAAAACTCATCACAAACGCTAGTATAGCACCAGTTAGAATACCAGTTTTAATAGAAGGTATAATTACCTTCATTAAAGCAGTATTTTTCTTACAACCTAAATCTAAAGCAGCATCATACAAATTATTATCAATATGTGATAATTTTGGCAAAACACACAATATTACATATGGCATACAAAATAAAACATGTGCAATTAATAGAGTCCAAAATCCCAATATAAACTCTAAACCAATCATATAGCCTATTAATTTAAATATAAAAAATAAACTAACCCCAGTAACAATATCCGCATTCAATACTGGAATATTATTCATTAATATCAAATTTCTTCTTCTTCTTTTATTTAACGAATTAATACCTATAGCCGTAAATGTCCCTCCAATTACAGCTAGAATAGTAGCTAGAATTGATATCGCGAAAGTATAAAATATCGCTCTCATTAACTCATCATCTTGTAGCATTTCACTATACCATTTCAAAGTAAATCCTGTAAAATTAGTACTACCAACATTAGAATTAAATGATTGAATAGTTATTATTAAAATTGGAATATATAGAATAAACAACATAAATACTAAATAACCAATACTAAGTCCCTTAATAGTTTTACTCTTTTTCATAATAAAGTTTCTCCTTCAGCATCAACCTTACTGATTAACCATAAAGCACCTAATACTAACAGTAGTATAACAGATGATAATAAACTACCTAACCCATAATCAATACTTTGGCCTATTATAGCAGATTCAATAGCTTCTCCAATCAAATATAGACCAGAACCACTAGATACTAACCTTGGTATTACAAAACCACTTGCACAAGGTAGAAATACCATAATAACTCCACTCGATACTCCTTTCATAGATAAAGGAAGTGTTACCTTAGTAAAGGTTTTAAAATTATTGGCCCCTAAATCTGCAGCAGCTTCAATCAACAAAGGATCAATTTTTTCTAAAACAGTATATATTGGAAATACCATAAAAGGCAAATACATCATCACCATTACTAATACTACTATTACCTTAGTTCCTATTTTATTAATATCTAAGCTAATTCCAATATTGTTCAATATACTGATAGGTTCAAATAACGATCTAATAGTGGATATCTGAAGTAACATATTAGTAAACATTGGAAATACTAGTAATAATAATAAAGCAAATTTGAACCTACTCTTAATTCTAGATATAACATAAGCAAGTGGATATCCTAATATAATGCATAAAATTGTTGCTAAGAATGCTAATGTAAATGAATCTTTAAATGCTCTTAAATAAACTGATGAAAACATCTTTTCAAAAGCATATACAGATATTCTAGCATTATTAAAATCAAATATAAATCCATCTGTTTTAATAAATACCAATATTATCATTAGTAATGTCGGAATTAATACTAATATACCCATCCATACAATGTATGGAACAATCATTCTTTTATGACTTTTCATTTCTTACCTTCATTAAGTGAATCTCATCAGGATCAACACTTAAACCAATTTCTTCACCTACTATTGCAATTCTATAATCATGTACAACAAATTCTTTCCCTTGAATTATTACACATATTTCGAAATGCACACCTTTAAATACTACAGCATCCACTTTACCAACTAATTTAGCACCTCCAATAGCAACAATATCAAAATCTTCAGGTCTTATTACTACATCACATACTTCTCCAATTTTGAAATTTGTATCAACACATTCAAAAACTGCATTCATAAACTTAACTTGTTTTTCTCCGACATATTGACCTCGAATAATATTACTTTCTCCAATAAATGATGCTACAAATCTATTTTTTGGTTCATTGTAAATATCTTCAGGAGTACCAATTTGTATTATTTCGCCTTCATTCATTACTACAATTGTATCTGACATAGTTAAAGCCTCTTCTTGATCATGAGTTACATAGATAAAGGTTATCCCTAAATCTCTTTGCATTTCTTTTAACTCATATTGCATATTCTGGCGTAACTTTAAATCTAGTGCAGCTAGTGGCTCATCTAACAACAATATTTTTGGTTTATTAACTATAGCTCTAGCAATTGCTACTCTTTGCATTTGCCCACCCGACAAACTATCAATTTTCCTTTTTTCAAATCCTTCTAACTTGACTAATTGTAATACTTCAGCTATTGCTTCTTCAATCGCGTATTTGGATGGCATTAGCGAGTAAGCTGACTTTATCTCAAAAGCTTTTCTTACTTCGTACTCATTCTTCTTTTTTTCTAATTTTTTTAGTTCATTTTCACTAATAATTAATCTTAGTTCAAATATTTCGTCTCGATATCTATTTTCTAATTTGCTCTTATTTTTTACATTTTCATTAATCATAACATCTATTTCTGCTAATCTACTTTTGGCATTTTCAATATTTTTATAATAATTATCACCTTCTAATAGTTTCTTAATTTTTTCATCAATTGAAGCAAAATGTTTTTCATACCTAATTTCGACTTTATCTAATTCTTTAAGAATTAATTCTTTTTTAATTTCATTTACTTTTATTTTAATCTCATTCTTAATATCTTTTAAACGAGATTTAATTTCCTTCTTTTCTTCTGTAGATAAATCAAATTTTTTAAGTTTTTCTTCACAATTAAGTTTCTCATTCTCGAATTCCTTTTTAACACTTACTTTTATTTCTTGTAAAATCCTATTATAGTTCTTGAGACCAAATGCTATATTACCAGAAACATTTAAATGAGGAAATAAAGCATACCTTTGGAACACAGTGTTCACAGGTCTTTCATATGGTTGCAAATCATTAATTTTAAATCCATTAAAAATAATATCTCCCACATCAGGTTTTTCAAAACCCCCAATCATTCTTAAAGTAGTAGTTTTACCACAACCTGAGGGACCTAATAATGTTATAAACTCATTTTCATTAATATATAAGTTCAAATTATCAACAGCTTTAACTCCATCAAAAGATTTTGAAATATTCTTTAACTCTATAATTTTTCTCGCCATATATCCTCCTAAAAATTTGGCGGGCATGATACCCATATTAAAACACTTTTACCCTTATTAATATTTTTTATTTTATGTTCTTTATCCGTTATGTAATAAAATGACTGACCTTTTTTACATACATAAGTTTCATTACCTATACTTAGTTCAATTACCCCTTCCAATATATATCCAAACTCTTCTCCATCATGAGGTTTATCCAAAGGTATTTCCGAATCTTCATCCATTTCTAACAATATAGGTTCCATTTCATTTTTTTGGCTATTAGGAATTAACCAGTTAATTGTATACTTATCTGTAATTTTTTCTATATGATCATATTCACTAAAAACAATTTTAACATCTTCTTCCTTTTCGTTAAAAAATGTTTTAAGATCACACCCTAGTGCTGAAACTAAATCACTTAATGTTGATATAGTAGGACTAACTAAATCATTTTCAACCTGAGAAATGTATCCTTTTGTAACTTCAGATCTATCAGCTAATTCTTCTTGAGTTAATCCTTTTAATATTCTTAATCTTTTAATTTTTGAACCAATATCCATTTTCATCCTCTAAACAATCACTTTACTAACTAATTATATAATAAGTATAAAGTTTAGTAAAGCATAATATTATACAATATAATCATAATAATTACAAGAAAAAATATAGTATTTTGCTAGTTTTTAAAGTAAATTTATCAGAATTTTTTATTACAAAGATTAGGATGGATTAAAATATTCAAAAATTTCTTCAAAACCAAACAACATAACATAGAATAAAATAATTGAATTCCTTTCTTTTAAAGGATATTTACTAACTTCAACAAAAGATAAAATAAGAAGTCTACTAATATTAATTATAACAATATCTATATAATTTGCAAATGCACTATAATCACCAAATAACTCTAAATTTTCAAATAGTTCATAATTATAAAGCAGTTCTTGCTTTAACAATTCATAAGTGTAACCATTTGAATCACTTAATCCAGCATCTACTAGTTTTGCAGTAGCTAACGCAAAAACATATACAATATCTATATTAATTAATTTAATTGAGTTATAAATTGCATCAATCATTTCATCATTTATAGCATTTAGCATATTAAACATTGAACACTTTAATAATAAATAATGTGTGTAAAATTTTTCTTCATCAACATAAAAAACCAAGTTAAAATAATTATCAATACTAGAAACTAATAAAACCAATTTAGAGAATAAAGAATAATATTTTTCCATGACTTCAATGCTTAAAACATCAAAAATATCTAATATATTACTTTTAATTGAGTAAACTATTATTTTTATTTCAATATTACTAAGTAAATATGTATTATTCAATAAATCTATAATCAAATTATATCCATTGATCAAAATATCTAATATTTGTAATATTGAAACAATTATATCAATAAACAACTCTTTACCGATTATTGTATCCATATAAAATGTAACTTCTCCATACATTTCACAGTAATCTAAAAGATATTCAAAATCATATGAATAAGTAATTATATTTTCACTAATTTTATCTTTATACAATATGTTTACTATCACTCCACTTGGATCAAAACTCTCTCCCACAAAGTATTCAACTTTATCTGGTTGCTTACAATTACAATACTCTCAATTTTATTTTTTTCATCTCCTTATAATATATTTTCAGCAATTACCTAAATAAACATAATTTAAATACTTATCTGCAATACTTTTAAACTCTTTTAACAATTCAATTGGAGTAGCTTCAATATTTAGTTTGTATTTAGGATAATACCTAGTTAAATGTAATACTATGTCTTTAGATAAACTACTAATCCATTTTACAAAATCTTCAAAACCATGTTTATCATCATTTACTCCTGGAATTATCAAAGAAGTTAACTCTATATAACAACTCTTATATGATTTAATAATAGTATTTTTAACTACATTTATATTTCCATTTAATTTAATATATACTTCATCACTAAACCCTTTAAAATCAATATTTAATGCAGAAGTATATTTTAATAATTCAACTAAAGGTTCATTATTAATCATTCCATTCGTAACTAAAACAGTTTCTAAATTATTGTATTTAAATAATTTAAATGTATCAAACACAAACTCATAATTAATAAGTGGTTCATTATAAGTAAATGCTATACCAATATTATCTTTATAACTTTTTGCTAAATCAAGTAAATCCTCAGATGAATAAGATTTACATCTAACTTCATTTTGGCTAATCTCATGGTTTTGGCAAAACATACATCTCATATTACATCCATAACTACCAATGGAAAGTATTTTCTTTTTTGGATGAAATTTGTATAAAGGTTTTTTCTCTATCGGATCAAGATTTATACTAGAAATAAATTCATAACACTTAGCATACAATTTATTATTGATATTAACTCTGCTCCTACAAAAACCCATCCCCATATTAGGTATTTCACATCCATGCATACACAACTTGCACTTAATATTATCATTATAATAGCTATAGTAACTTGCCTCTTTCATTTATATCTCACCACTTCAAATCTAGATAACTTATAAGGACTATCTACACTAATTCCTGCTTTTTTACACACAATACTTAATTGTTCTTCTACTGTATTTATACCTTCTAGATTTGGAAGTAATAAGGCTCTTCTACCCAAATATGACACAATAACACCATATCTATATACATCAAGTTTAGTAGTATCATCAACTTCTTCTATTCCCCCTAAAATATCAACTTTATATTCTAACTCATCTAGTTCATTATACTCCACTCTATAAAATCTTGGATCATTATTAGCCGCACTAATCGCATTAGCTATTATTTCTTCAACAATGCTTTCCTTAGTAGCTTGGATAGTTCCAATACAACCTCTTAGTTGATTACTTTTGTGTATTGATACAAAGACTCCTGCTTTACTATTTAAAAATTGAGGATTATTAACCTTATAATCACTTAATACTTTTTTATGTTTAGCAAAGTGTTCAACACTTAATCTAGCTATTTTTACACATTCACTTTCATTATTTCTCAGTTTTTTAATATTTTCATTCATTTCATACTCTCAAAACTAACTGTTAAATATCCGACACCATAAGGTTTTTCATATGCTAAAACTTCACTTTTAATATCTTCATCAGCTAATACACCCAATAAAACTGCTAATGATTTATATCCACACTCACAAGCTTTAGATACAATGGTAGATTCAATATTAAATATTTTAGAAACTTCATTTTTCTTTAAACAATTACATAAAGCATCATCAAATATTTCTCCTTCTTTAACATAACCATATGGACCATCTTTTCTTAATTTATGAGACATATCACCACTAGCTATTACTATAAACTTACGTTCTAAGTTCAACAAAGATTCCTTAATAGCTTTACCAAACTCATAATGTTCTTCAATGGATAAACCTGAAATAGATACATTAACAATATTTCTCATTTTAATAAAGGATAAAGGTACCATTATTCCATGGTCTAGTTTCTTGTCTTTCTCACCTAAGAAACCAGCATTTATATTGTTTTTTTTACATACTTTAACTATTTCATTTGAAAGTTCTTCATCATACTTAACTTCCATAGAATAAGTAGAACCAAATCTTTTAAAATCACCAATAGCACTATTTTTTGGTGCTATATGAAAATAATCATTATATATCACATTATGTGGTGTAATTACTATTATGACTTGCGGATTTATCATATCAATCTTTTTACCAATATTTGTACATGCAACTCTAGTAGCTTTAGTATTTGAATCATTTCCATCCATAACTAATAGAGGTGGATGTGGCATTAAATAACCAACAATCATTTTCTAATACTCATAATCTACTGCAACTGAAGATTCTCTCAACATAGCCATTAACTCTTTAACTGGTCTATGTATTTCATGATCTTGATAATAGATTAGAGCTGCTTTATTTTTTAAAGTACATATTAATCCAATATCATAACTTCTCTCACTCATTAAGAAATCAATACCAACCTCTAAATCAATCAATCCCTTAATTTTTCCTTTCATTCCATTTAACGCATTTATCGCTCTAGGAATATCATTTTTATCTTTCATTTTAAATAATACGATATGTTTTACCACTATTCACCTCCATCTATTATTTTTATTACTTCTTTCGCAACATCAAAGGTAATAACTCTAGTCGTTATGAAATTCTTAAACTCAATTTCATATGATTGTTCTTGATTATTAACAGCTAGTATTTTTCCACTACCCCATCTCAAATGTCTTACATCGTCACCAACTTTAAGTGTTTTATAGGTAGCAAGAAAGTTCTCCTTTTTTCGATATGTTTTACTATAATGTTTCAACTCTTCACGTAACTCCTTGACATACTCAATGTTTTCATCTCCAGCATCAAATATGAATCTAGACGGGTACCTAAACGAACCATCATGATTAATCCCCTCACAATCAGTTAAATAAAGTAAGTCTTTAGCTCTAGTAAATGCAACAAAGCATAAACGTCGTTCCTCTTCTAATTCTAATTTTGTAGAACATCTTTTAGAAGGAAAAATGTTTTCACTTAATCCTACTAAAAAAACATACTTATACTCTAATCCCTTAGCAGAATGAACTGTCATCATTTTAATCTTTTCTTTAGTATTAACCATATCCATATTAGTTAATAAAGCTATTTGGTTTAAATAAGTTGCTAAACTAACCTCTTCACCAGCAGTTTTATCAAACTCATCAATTGCTTGTTTCAGTTCAGCTAGGTTATCTAATCTATCATAATCACCTTGATTTCTTAACATCGCTTCATAACCTGTTTCGTTCATAATTTTGTCTATTAAATCAGTGAGCTTAAATTCTTTATATATTTTTTTCAAATTCTCAATATACTCATAAAACTCTGTAGTTTCCTTCTTTTTCAATAGAGGAAGTGATTCATATAAATTATTACCTTTAGCTAACTCTCTTAAATTTTCCATAGTAATTTTTCCTATATTTCTTTTCGGTTCATTTATCACTCTAGCTAAACTTAGATCATCATTATCGACTAATAAACGTAAATAACTCAATACATCCTTAATCTCTTTTCGAGAGTAAAACGGAACGCCACTATATATAAGGTATGGTATTTTATTTTTTAACAATGCTTCTTCAAAATGTCTAGAAACAAAATGAGATCTATACAGTATTAGTATATCATTATAAGAATTACCCTCTTCTATTAGTTTCTTAATTTCAATAGCTACATAAGATGCTTCTTCAACCATAGAAGAAGCATGATAGTATCTAACAAATCCATTAAAATTTCTAATCGGGCTCAAACTCTTATCTATTCTATATTCATTATTATTAATCAAACTATTAGCAACATTAATTACACTAGTTGATGATCTATAATTCTTATCAACCACTATAGTTTTACATGAGGGAAAGATTTTATCAAAATCTAATATAAACTTAACATTAGAACCTCTCCATGTATAAATAGTTTGGTCAGGGTCTCCTACAATAAACAAATTTTTATGATAGGAACTCAATAAAGAAGCAAGGTGGTATTGCGAACCATCAACATCTTGAAACTCATCCACCATAATGTATGTAATATTTTTACTCCACTTTTTTAGTATATCTTCGTGATTTTCTAATATATATATCACTACAAATATCATGTCATCAAAATCAAAAGCGAATGATTTTAATTGTTCATATAAATAATAATAGTATATTTTATCTCTAATCTCCATATCAGACTCTTTTATCTTAATGAGTTCAGAACTATTTCCTTGATCTAACAATCTACAATAAGCACCATCAACTTTTTTTACATCAATATAGTCTATCATTTCGTCTATTGTAACAGTACGAGAATTAACTTTTAATTGTTCAAAACATATTCTTAGTATAGCTTTTTGATCTTCAGTATCAATAATTCTAAAATTCTTTGGCCATTTCAATGCTTTATATTCTTCTTGAAGAAAGCTAACACAAAAACTATGAAAAGTTGATATATATGCAAAATCATATTCCCCTATCATTTCTCTAACTCTTTTCTTCATTTCGGCAGCTGCTTTGTTGGTAAAAGTACAACATAAAATATTTTTAGGTGATATACCAATCTCCTTAACTAAATAAGCATATCTATATGTTAGTGCTCTAGTTTTACCAGTTCCAGCTCCAGCCAATACTCTAACATAACCTTCTGTTGTGGTTACTGCATTCAATTGTTCATCATTTAAACGTGACTTAAAATTTAAGAAAATATAATCATCTTCAATAATCATTTTTTCATTATTTACTTCTTTCACATCTTTCATTTTCACTTTGAAAATTTTAAATAAGATTCATATATATTCATTAATAAGCAATGTACTGTCATTGGTCCAATTCCTTTTGGAACTGGAGTTATATACTTAACTAAAGGAGATACAGAATCAAAATCTACATCACCAACCAGTTTACCCTCGACTCTATTTATTCCAACATCAATAACACAAGAATCTTTTTTAATATAATCAGGCTTTATAAATTTTGGGTTTCCTATCGCTACTACTAATATATCAGCTTCTTTACATATATCTTTTAAATTAGTAGACTTAGAATGAGTTATAGTTACACTAGCATCAGCTTCCAAAAACATCATCGCAAGAGGTTTACCAACTAAATTACTTCTCCCCACTATTACTACTCTTTTCCCTTCCAGTTTTATTCCATATTCCTGCAACAAAGTTATAACTGCTAATGGAGTAGCAGGTCTTATGCCTACTTCATTATAGAATAGCTTTCCTTGATTTAACAAACTTAACCCATCAACATCTTTCGAAGGATTGATACTATTTAATACTTTTCTCTCATTGATATGCTTAGGTAGTGGTAACTGAACTAATATAGCAGACACTTTAGAATCTAAGTTTTCTCTTTCAATCATATCTATCAACTCTTTTTCAGGAATATTTTCACTAGCTCTTAATAACTTAACATTAATACCAACTAACTCACACGCTTTAATTTTATTATTAACATAGATTTCACTAGCTGGATTAGATGCAACCATTATTAAAGAAAAGCGAATTTCATATCCACCTTCATATATTCTTTCTTTTAATTTCAAGTTTAATCTATCAGCCGTTGCCTTCCCATCTAGTATTATCATATTTCTTTACTCTCCTCAAGTGAACTAGTTCACTTTAATATTATATCAAAGTCTAAGATAAGTTTGTTTTATTATATAATAAAATTGTGTATATTGCTTAAAGTTATTTTTTATATGTTTATCTTTTAGGATTTACATTTTACATTTAATTATTTTTATAATATTTAGCTTGAGTTTCAAACATAGTATAATATTCCTTTCTCAAGTCCATTAGCTGTTTATGTGTGCCAGTTTCTACAATACTCCCCTCTTTCATTAAATATATACAATCAACATCAACAATAGTAGATAATCTATGAGAAATAATTATTACACTTCGCCTCCCACTTTCAGCTAATATAATTTTATTGATTTGTGCTTCTGCGATAGGATCTAAACAACTAGTTGGTTCATCAAATATAATAATAGGAGCATTTGAAGCTAAAGCTCTAGCTATAGCTAATCTTTGGCGTTCTCCGCCTGATAACTCTAATCCTTCATTAGTAAATTCTTTTGTGAGAAGCGTGTTTATACCCTCTTTTAATTCTAATATTTTAGTTTTTAAACCAACCTTATCCAGTAACTCCCATACTTGTAACTCATCTTCTTCAGATTCCTTTCTTCTCATTAGAATATTCTCCAATACACTAACTGCATAAATTTGAAAGTTTTGGAATGTTAAAGCAAATTTATTTCTAATATTAAAACTACTTAAATCAATATAATTTTTATCATCTAACCTAATATCACCAATATTGGGAAGATAAAATTTTAACAATAGTTTCACAAGAGTAGTTTTACCAGCTCCATTGTAACCAATGATAGCAATTTTTTCATGAGGTTTTATGATTAAATTAATATTATTTAGAACATTTATTTCTTGATTTGGATAACGAAATGATAAATTATTAATTCTAACTGTTGGATGCATACTCTCTACTCTTTCACCTTTATCTAATTCTAATTCAGGTTTAAAATTCAATAACCATAATAAATCACCAATATATCTAGCATTATCATTTAGTCTAACAATATAATTAGATATCGCCCAAAATGTATTAATAAATATAGATACAGCCGCAGCTGTTGCTACAAACATACTAAGAGTAGTAGGATCTTGATAAACTTGATACATTAAATATCCGTATGCAAAAAATGAAACTATAATATTATATATAACATTTTCTAATACATTATATTTATATCTAAAATTCTCATACTTTCTCCAGGTATTATCTTCTACATTAAATAACTGTAGATTTTTCTTTAATAACAATTTAGATAAATTAGTAGTTTTTATATCACATGCATTTTTATCTAAATAAAAGGCTCTTGAAATATAACTTTGATTACGCCAATTTTTTTCTAGTTCTTTATAAATTCTATATCTCCTTTTATTAAGCTTATTAGATGTTAATAATGTTAATATTGCTCCAATAAGAATAACTCCAAACAATAAAGGAAGTTTAGTTACAATATAAAATGTTAATGTAATAGCTTGCACAACTTGATGAATCAATCCAGTTATAGTATCAAAACTACCAATAGCTCTAATGTCTGTTTCTTTTAATGCTCTTGAAAATTGATCGTATTTTGTAGGTTCATCATAATACTCAATATTCATAGTTAGTGCTTTTTCATACATCAATCTTTGCATTTTTTTAGTATAAGTCAATCTAAACCTAGGTCCAAACCAAGTCCAATACATTCCATTAATAATAGTCATACTCGCTATAATAATCATATATATTATAGTAATTCTAACAATATCATATAACATAGCATTAGGATTAATTAAAACACTAGATAATTGTTCAATAAATAAAACCCCATAATAAACACTAAATACACTAATTCCTATATAAATAATAGAAAAAACTGCATATACTGGTATATACTTAAAGACATATTTTAACATTACAAGATTATTTTTTATCGTTTTCATATCCTGCACTTCTTTCAACATATTCTTTCGCTTGAACATTGAACATGTTTTTATATATTCCATTATCAATGTTCATCAATTCTTCATGTGTTCCCTTTTCAATAATTTTACCTTGATCAAATAAGTATATAAAATCAGCTAGCTTAGTAGTAGATAATCTATGCGAAATGAAAATTAATGATTTAAACTTATTCAATTTCATCATTTTCTCATATATATCAGCCTCAGCAATAGGATCTAATGAACTACTTGGTTCATCAAGAATAATTAACTCATACTCACTAGCATATATTCTAGCTAAAGCTAGTTTTTGTTTTTCACCTCCTGATAACTCTAAACCATCCTCTTCAAACTCTTTAGTTATCTGAGTATCAATATTTAAAGGTAAATCTTTTATCTTGTCATATAATCCTGAAAATACCAAAGCTTCTATAACTAACTTCCTATCATCATCATTTATTATTTCTCTCATTAATACATTTTCAGCTACACTTAATGCATATACTTGATAATCTTGAAATACAGCTCCACATCTACTTCTAATACTTTTGGGAAATATATCTTTATAATTAGTATCATTAAATAATATACTTCCTTTAATAGGATCATATAATCTTAATAATAACTTGACTAAAGTAGTTTTACCAGAACCATTCTCTCCAACTATAGCAATTCTTTCTCCTTTTTTTAGTTTTAAATTAATATTCTCTAAAGCAAACTTATCATTTTCATTATATTTAAAACTCACATCAATAATATTAATAATACTAAACTCATCAGCAACAATAGAACCACTATTCTCAATAACAGGTTTAATATCCATAACCCTAAAGTAATCTATACTATTAATAGCAACTTGCTGGAAATTACCAATAGAATAACTAAAATTCCATATACAGTAAAATAGACTTTCTGCTGCAGCTATCAATGCAGCAAATGATGCAAAACTTAAGTCTCTTAGTGTTTCATATGCAATTATAGCTACTACAAAAGCATAAACTGACCTCATGAATATTTCACCAATTGCTACAAATATAAACTCTTTCCCTTTATACTTATCAATATTATGTACAATATTACTTCCAACCTTATCATTCATACCTAAAAATAGATTTGAAACAGGTGTCGTTCTTAAATCAGCCGCAGCATCTTTTAAATAATACATTCGTCTAATATAATACCTTTCTCTAAAGTTTTGTTTGTTAGATTCATCAGCTAATCTAAATAATCTAGCTGCTATTCTTCTTGTAAAAAAATAAACTATACTCATCACTAAAGTGTATGCTAGGGCTACTATATTAACTAAAGCTATAATAGAACTCATTGCTAAAACAATAACAATTCCTTCTATTATCATAATCATGTACCATACAGTATTCCAAGCATTCCATATACCTTCATTTAGTAATTTTTGGTATTTATTTAAAAAATCTGATGATTGATAAGTAGCATAATCAACTTCATCTATTTTTTCGTATATTTTATTTTTCATTTTAAATGACAGTTTTCTAAATAACCTATCTCTAAATATGTCTAAAAATCTATTCATCATTCCATTACAAATATATATAATAGCTACTATACTACAAGTAATTAATATACTTTTAAATCCTTTACCAGCTTCATAAGTATCTAGTAATATCTTAACAAAGCCAACAGGAACTAAACTCCATATTACACTAAGTAATGTTTGCCACAACAAAACCAACTTCAATGAAGGTATTAATTTAAACACCATTTTAATATATGGTAATAATTGTCTTTTTTCTTTTTCTTTCACAATATATATAATATCAAAAATTATTATAAATTTGTATATTTACTCGGTTATAACCGAGTAAATCTATACTGTTAAAAAATCAAATCAAGCTCTTTGCTAGAAATATATCAGGTTTACCAACTCCATTTGCATTTGGCATAACACCTATAATTTTGAACCCTAATTTAATATAAAAAGCACTTTGATGATTCATAGAATCAAACTCATTTATCATTTTAGGTAAATCAACATATAAGTTTTCATTCCGAAATGAAGTTTTTATATTATCCACTTCATCATCAGCTCCTACATAGATTGTTAACCCCCCTTTTTTTTAGCAATACTAATTATCTCTTTTACTAATATAGTTCCATATCCTTTTCTTTGATGTTCTTTACTAACTACTAGTGGATGTAATTCAAAAACATTACCATTATATTGAGATAATATACTACACCACCCAATAACTTCATTTTCAATAACTCCTGCTATAAAATAGCTATCTTCTTCTTTTAATCTTTCACTTATTTCATTTTTAGCATCAGCAAGCGTTGGATATCCTACACTCAATTCTTCATGTAAAATTATAGCTGCTTGCACTAGTTGTTTTTCATTTAACTTATTCATATTCATTATTATCATATTTGCCCTCATAATATATTTTCTTCTATCCATTTAGCAACTCCATCTTCTTCATTGCTCAAACATTTATATAAACAAACTTTTTTAACATCACTAATAGCATTACTCATAGCGACACTAACCCCAGCATATTTTAACATGTCTAAATCATTATAGTCATCTCCAAATGCCAAAACATTTTCTTTATTAATATTATAATACTTAGCTATAGTATCTAATGCTTTACCTTTTGTAGCATCGATATTCATTATCATAAATAAAGTATTACTATGTGGATCAATTGAATCATGATAATAAACCTCCTCACATAATAAATTTTTTACAAACTCTTTATCAATATTACATAAGTTAGGTAAATACAATTTTGCTGTTTCTTTATCATAAGAATTAAAATCTATAATTTTATAATTTTTTAACCAAGGCCAATATTTAGTAGTAGGAAAATTAGAGTAATCAACACTTTCACTTTGAGCTGCTATTTCGATATTTCTATTATCACATGCTATTAATATTGGTTTAACAATATCAATAGATAAAGACTTTCTATAAACAATTTCATCACCAACTTTTCCAATAGCTCCATTAAACAAAATCCTAGTGCAGAAAAAAACCATATGAGTATAAAAAATCAGCCGAAGAACTTCTAGCAGTTGCATAAACTAATTTAATTCCTTTTTTCATTAATTTATCTAATACATCAAAAGTATACTTAGATATAGTTTTATTATTTAAAAGTAGAGTATTATCTAAATCTACTACTATCATTTTTATTTCATTACTCAGTTTCATAAATTTATTTATTATCTCTTATTTCATTGTTCCTTTTTTACTTTTTTATTAAGTATAAATTAATAGTATTCTAGTCTCCTGGAGCAGTTATCGTATAAACACCAATGACAGGACTATTTAAACTACTTCCATTTCTAACAGTTATAGTAGCAACAGTTCCAGGAGCAATATCATATACTACAAACCAAAATGAGCCATTACTATTTCTAAGCATACTATTATATGATCGTGAAGTAGTACCCAAATAAGAGTAAGCTCCAGGTACATTACTAACATGCTCAAATGCAGATACATATCCATTTGAACTAAAAGATGTTCTTGTAAGAGTATATGATACAGTAAAACTAATAAATTCTGCAGCTCCATTTGACAAATTAACATCAACTCTCATCCCTATAATAGTAACAAATCCTCCCTCTTCATTATCCTTAAGATAAAATATTTTATGAACACTTGCATCTAACCAAGCACTAACTGCATTTTCACTTAAATTTGGAATAACTATTTGTTCGATTGTATCAATTGACAATTTGTTTAAAACTGTTGCATATAAAATTTCATCTTTCGAATCATGAATTTCTACAAAACATGGTTGATCTGCTAATAAATAAGCCCACAATGTAAATCTATCATTAATATTTGAATTAGAAGAAAGAGTAGTAAAAATAAAATCTCCTTTACTCCCACTGATAATAGCTTTCATTCCATCACAACCATTATCTGTTTTATATTGAATTTGAATAATTTTATTAAAAACTTTCTCCATTTCATAATTTTTTTTGTCAGTTTTAGCAACCATTTCAACCATTACTTTATCAGCAATTCTTTGCCACATATCACATTCATTAAATTGTCTATAAAGTAAGTACCTAAACTCTTCAGAAACCTTAACAGTTCTTTCAGCAAAATCTGAACCATGATTAATACCATACTCATTAAGAAGAATCTCCGCATCTCCACTAGTATCATTCCAAAATTTATTTATATATGAATCAATTTCTTCTTTAACCCATTTATCCCATTCATCTGGAGTTCTTATTAGAGCTCCTTCATATAAAAGATTAAACCACTTAGGCAAACTTCTATAATGAGTTCCATTCGTACTATAGTATGCTTGATATGCTTTATAGTATTTATCTTGAACACCAGAAATTTGTTGTTGTTGTAGTTGACTTAACGAATAATCTATTAACCCTGCTGCAGCAAAAGCTGCTGCAGAAGCTGTAGTTCCAATTAATTGCCCTACCATAATCGAAGCTGAAGTTGATGCTAAACTCATAACTGCTGAACGATAACTATCACTATCTCCAGATTTAGAAGCTTGATACATTTTTATCATAGCAGTAGCTACTGAAAAAGCTACCATTCCATTTCCAACAATATCTAAATCTATACTACTTAATTGTACAACACATTCAGGTAAAAAAAGTCCTACTCCTGCATCAAACAATCCAAAAGCAGTTGATGTTGTATCAAAAGCCCATTCATTTATTAATGCAGAATAACTATAATCAGCTGCTAAATCATTTAATATTTTAGTTGCATCTTTTAATTCATAATTATCAGCCTTTCCATATAAACTTGGATAAGTATATCTAGCTTTAGCATATTGTCCAAATCCTTCTGTTGCAAACACACCATAAGTAGATAAATGATCTGTAATTATAGTGACTGTATTATTATCATATATAAAAAATACTGGTTCCCAAACTTCATCTTCCTCATTATAATATGCTGCACCTGGTGTTTGACCATTAGACAACTGCAATGGAATTGTTAACTCAATTACTCCTGCTTCTATCTTAGTAACATCTTCTATAGAAAAATCATAAGCATTTAATGTTACACCATCAAGTTTTGGTAAATTATCAATTTTTCTAATTTCGGCTTTATGTACCCCTTCTATAGCAATTTCATTGATTGTAAGACCTACACCATTTTTAGAAAGAGTAGGATTATTACTACTAACTGTTCCTTTTACTATTAGATTCTTATTATTTCCTCCAGGAATTGATACAACCAAAATTATTATAACAAGTATAACTAAAAGTGCACTAACTCCAATAATAATTAAATTCTTTTTACCCAATTGTCCAACAAACTCCTTTATTTTGTTGATCATTTTTTTGAAAAACCCATCTTTTTCATCCATTCATTTCACCTCATGCTCTATTATATATCTTTTCAAATTAAAATACAAACATTATTATAATATGTTTTATAAACTATAATGTTAGTCTTATGATTTTATATCATTATCATAATTTATAGTATCAATTTTTACTTATATCAATAAAACAATCTTTTCCTTCATCTCTTTGTTTTTTAATTCTACAAAGAAAATTTATACCTTGTATAAATAGAATGAAAGAAAATGAAAAACCAAACCAAAAACTAACATCAAAATCGCTTAAATAAGTTTTGCCAAGTGAACCATGAAATTTATAATTAAATTGTGCAAACCAATGTAAACAATTTGAAACACAAAATATTATAAAGGGAATTAAAGTTAAAATTAAGTGTACATATAAAAATTGCTTTTGAAATTTGAATGCTTTTCTTAATATCATAATTAATCCTAAAGTACTTGTTAATATTATTATTATATAAAAAATTAAAGATATAAGTAAACCATAAGCTAAATAATGCCAGCCCATAATAATAAAATGCTTTTCGGGGAAAAGCCAATATTTTAAAAATCAAATCTATTCATTGACCTAAAATATGGAAGTAATAAAAGTGATTGCATAAAAATACAAAGTATTATTGATAAACTAAAATTTATTCTTATATTTTCTTCATTTACTTTAATTATTCTATCACTATTCATTTATTGCTTTCCCTTAACTTGTTTTACATCAATATTTAATTTTTGAGATATAAATTATCTCTTCAACTGTTATGTCTTTTTCTTTATTCATATTTATACCTTATATTATTTTACCATATTTATTTAAAACACCTACATTATTATATTAACAATTTCCTACATTATTTAGTTGACATTTACAACTTTTTAAACACTTAACTATTTTGATGCAAATTTCAAAATTCTCATATCACTATTATTTCACTTAAAAATATTTATTCGCTAAACATATTTTCATTAAACATTTCTTTTACATCAACATTTTTCCAGTAATCGAAAAACATAAAAAACAATTTTTCAAAAAACTTAATATGTCTATAATTATTATTAAAAACATCTTCTTTATATTCTGTTTTTATTGGTAATTGATTGCCAATAAAATAAATATTTTTATATATACCCTTTAATGATTTAATGTATAACCCTTCATCATATAGTATTTTATTTCTCTTAATATGAAATAATTCATCACTTTCAATAAATGAATGAGGTGTATAACATATTTGTTTTTGTGCAGAGACATATTCTACTATACTAGGAATATTATCATAAATATTATTAGCTAATCTAATAACAGGAATTATCAATTTTGGGTATGCTTCCATTTCATTAGTTTTTTGAAAAACAATGTATTTACCAAAAACCTTTCTTTCTTCACTTTCTTTTGATGATAGTTTGTACGCAAATATATCTCCAATATTCCATTTACATATAAATAGTTTAGATACACACTTTTTTTCTTTCGGTTGTGTTGAATTTATTTTTAATAGAAATTCCTCTATAACTTTTTTTCTCTTATTTAACAAATACTCATCATGTTCCCATAATTCTAAAAAGCAGTTTTTATTGATTCTCTCTATAACTTTATATTTTACAAATGGTTGTAATTTTCCATTCTGCCATTGTACAGTAGCTAATGATAACCAAAAATCTAACTCATTATTGTCATTAGTTCCAATTATATCTTGATTTAATTTAATAATTCTATCACTAGCTTCTAAAGCTGTGTCTCCATTTCTTAAAAGCTCCAAATATTGTTCTCTTACATCTAAAGCTGTGTCATTTTCAAAAATTTTTACTCCCCATACTCCCATATAAACCTACATTTTCAACCAATTAAGCCATTCATTTTCAGCAATATCACCTAAATAACTAGTAATTCCCAAAAACCAATGTTTTGGTGCTACTTTATTTTGAGCCAATCCTCTAATTTTATTTATTAATATTGTAGCTGACAGCGCTCTCATTAATCCTTGATCCATAGCTATAGCACCCACTAAAGATAACCCTACATATACTGGCAACAAAACAAATTTACCTCCTGCAGCAATTTTTTCTGGATTCGATTTATGAGCAGCTAATCTAGCTACAACATTATTAGTTCCACCTACATAAAAAACACCACTACCTATATAACCAACATTAGCTATTAATACATATACAGTATATAATCCTTCTTTATGTATCTCTAGTTTCACCTTTACCTCTTCAATTTTCTTCAGCATTGTATTACCTAAAGTAAAAGAATACTTTTTTATTCATATATATTAATTTGATGTTTTTTATAATAAATTCCTCCCCAATTTTCTTTACTGAACAAGAATATTTAAAATATTAGATTTTACTATTATTTTCTCTTCATTTTCTTGTCCATAATTTAGAAAAAACATAGCAATAGCTTGTAAAGTATATGTACCAATAGCTTGTTCCATCTCCACCCAAATAACTTCTGAAGAAGTCATAATATCTCCTTCTAGAAATACCTCATTCCATGGAATGTTGTGAACTGTTTTTTCAGTATAATAATTCCATCCCTCCATATATTGCCAGCTTATCAAGCCATACAAAATAGTAATATTCTGTGTTTTACCACTGTGATTGTTAAGTGTAGCAATAGCTGTAATCTTATCACCCTGAGTTACTATTATTTGGTCAATCGATATAGTCAAAATAAAATCTTTCATATCATCCTCCTTTGAATAAATTGCATCTATTTCATTCATTGTTCCATACTTTACAGTATCAATTCTAGTTTTACTCTTTGCTGAATTAATAGCTTTCCTTCCTTTTACACCTATATCAATTATCGCTAACCAATTTTCTTCATTGTAATCATCTACATTTTTTGATGCTACAAATACATCAAGTGATTCTTTTGCATTGGTTTTATACTTTGAGAGTTCTTCATCAAAATTACAAGCAATAAAAATAACACTAAATAACATCAAACAAATAATTAAATAAATTTTTTTCATTTTTCCTCCTATTTTTTCTGCCTACAACATCTAATTTGTATTAATTTCATAATATTTTTTGTTACTTTATTAACACAAAGTATTATAATCCCAAAATGTTTACAAGTGTTTATCTATAAAACTAAAAGATATCTCTTGTAAATCCTTAAAGAAGAATCTAAAAATCTAATAAAGTTTATTTTGTCTTCTCTTAAAGTAATAAAGTTATTTTAATGATTTTAACTTTATTACTATATCTTATCATATTATAAAAAAAAATATCAATATAAACTACCAAAAAGCGATGCTTTTGTAAATGTCAACTAAATAATGTAGGAAATTGTTAATATAATTATGTAGGTGTTTTAAATCCTTTTAGGAACTTCATTTTCTTCATTTACTAAATGATCTTTAATTCTATAGGACTTACCTGTAA
>Ga0123353_10001891_pt1 | contig 25727 bp, 32 predicted proteins | sample TergutLab28metaG_3_FD_92763 | JGI IMG/M metagenome (GOLD analysis project Ga0123353, IMG submission 92763) | Labiotermes labralis P3 segment gut microbial communities from Petit-Saut dam, French Guiana - Lab288 P3 | ecosystem: Host-associated > Arthropoda: Insects > Digestive system > Gut ...
CACGCACAATGATTTTACCCTATCGACAAATGCAAAGAAATCATCACGTTCAAGTAGCGAGGAAATAATATCTAACGATGCTCGTATATAATCCGATTCATCTTGGGCGATTTTCAAAAGATTAGTAGCGGCACTTTCGGAAAGAAGAAACGTATCGCATAACGCCTTTACATCAGTATCAACAGTCTGCACATCAGTCAATCCGAACAAATAATCTGACGTAACCCCAAACACCCCTGCAAGTGCAATTATATGTTTCGTCTTGAAATCCTGTCTGCCGGTTTCCCACTTTGCGAGCGTTGAACGCTCCACCCAATCTACCTCTTTCAGTTCTTCAACTAAGTCCTCCTGTGTCCAACCGTTAGCTTCACGCAATTCTTTAATCTGCGCTCCAATAGCCTGTAAATCGAACATTGATAATTCAATAATCCTCCTTTGTGAATTATCCGAACATCAATCGTTTTATCGTTCTTTTCTGTTGATATTCCCCTCTGTCTGCGCTATACTGAAAGCAAAAACGAACAATGTGTATTCAAATGTTCTGTTTCATTCTATCGTGTTTATGTTCACTTGTCAACCGATAAGCATAAAAATCTAAAACGTGAATAAGATTGAACAGGAAGGAGGCAACCTCATGGCTCAAAGAAAATTGAATATCCGCTTTCACAACCCTAACACCAACGATGAGGTTGCGAAACTCCTCGTAAAAATCATCGCAGGGCAGAAAGCGAACGACCTACTTAATGCGAGGGTACATACACCGAAACCGCAAAAGTAAAATTTTGCGGTTTTTTGTATTGACAAATGAATACTATTATATTATAATATAGATGTTACAGATAAAGGTTCAAAAATCATGGAAGGAAGTCAAAATTATGAAAACTGTCGTTTATTGCCGGGTTTCGACCAACAAGGAAGACCAATTAAACAGCCTTGAAGCACAAAAAGAGTTCTTCGGAACGTATTCCGAGCGGAACGACTACGACCTCATTAAAATCTACGCCGACGAGGGGAAAAGCGGGACTAAGACTAAGAACCGCCCGCAATTACTCCGCTTGTTGTCGGACGCAGGGCGAAAAGAATTCGATTTGGTGCTGATTAAAGACGTTTCTCGCCTTGCCCGAAATACCGTCGATTTTCTTACGAGCATACGGCGATTGAAAGCACTCGGAATCAAAGTCGTTTTCGTCAACTACGACCAGACCTCATCCGAAAGCTCGGAATTCATGCTGACTTTGCTGTCAGCAATGGCGCAGGAGGAAAGCTACAACACATCCAAGCGCGTGAAGTTCGGGAAGAAGCAGAACGCCGAAAAAGGCAAAGTCCCGAATATTGTCTACGGCTATGACAAAATTATCGGCGATTCTTTTAATCTCAATATAAACGAGGTTGAAGCGGTTGTTGTCAGGCGGATTTATCAAATGTACGTCGATGAAAACTGGGGTGCCAAGAAAATCGCCATGCAGCTCAACAGTGAGGGGATTCAAACAAAACGCGGTTGCAAATGGTCGCAGAACGCAATTGCCCGAATTGTCACAAACGAGATTTATATAGGCAAAATCGTCAACGGTAAGCAGGAAGTCGCAGATTTCCTCACCGGAGAGCGGAAAATCAAGGACGAGGAAGATTGGATAATAGTCAAACGCCCCGAACTGCGGTTAATTGACGACAAAACCTACGAAAAAGCACAGAAAATGCTCGCTGACCGCACCGAGTCGTTTAACATTACAGGCGAGCGAAAAACCGACAAATACGTTTTCACCAAGCTGATTCGTTGTGCCCACTGCAATTATTCGTTTCGGCGGGTGGTTTTTACCTACAAAAACACCTACACGCGATGGCTGTGCAGCGGTCGAAATATAATCGGTGCGGAAACCTGCGAGAACAAAACCAAAATCGAGGAAACCGAGCTTCTGACCGCAATCCGCGACTATTTCACTTTTATATTAAAGGACAAGCCCAACGTCATAAAAAGCATGGTTGCGGAGTTCAACCGACAATACAAAGAACGAAGCGAAAATATAATTTCCGAGAAAGACATTACAAAACGCCTCAACAAAGCTCGAAAAGAAAAGCAAAAGTACATGGAAATGTTCAACAATGACATAATCGACATGAAAGAGCTTCGCGAGAAAAGCAAGGAACTAAACGAAACCATTGAACGATTAGAAGCTGACGTGTTGTTAGTTCAACGAAACATCACCAAAAGCGATGTTTTGGAAACGGCGTTGACCGACACGTTCAAGGACATTGAAACGGTGTTGAAAAACGACGACTTCACCAATGAAATGCTCTCACGGATTATCGAATATATCTCGGTTGATAAGGACGGAAACGTTGATGTTTACTTGAAAATGCTGTCCGATATAGGTTTGGAAAACAACTACATATTAACGTACAACCATACATCAGGATATAACAACAAGACTTGAAAAAACCAACCCCGCTCTGCACAAAGACGTAGCGGCGGTGCTTGAGAAAAACAAGCAGGAACGTCACATTCGCGGAGGCATGGCGACAAAGTTGAAATACAGCGCGGAAAGCGCAGGAAGATTATAGCGAAAGCCGCCGAGAAATCGGCGGCTTTTCTTTACAGCCGGCTTAAAATATGCTACAATTAATTGCAACTATTGTCGGGAAAACAACTCCCGGACCGCTTATAATAGAAGTTGAAAGGCAAGGCAGAGTTTTAACAAGTGTCATTGAAAAGTGGAGAATGAGCTTTTTTCTCTTTGCTTGTGCGGGAAGGGCATGGCTAAACAATGGATATAATAACTCAGCTCAACGCAGCTCTCAGCTACATCGAGGAGAATTTAGCGGGCGAACTCGAGTACGAGAAAATCGCTCAGGCGGCATGCTCGTCGCCGTATCATTTCCAGCGTATGTTCAGCGCAATCACCTCCGTGCCGCTCTCCGAGTACATTCGCAGACGGAAGCTTACGATGGCGGCGATGGACCTGCAGAGAGGCGGGGACAAAATCATCGACATAGCCCTAAACTACGGTTACAACTCGCCGGATTCATTCGCGCGCGCGTTTAAATCCCTGCACGGCGTCACGCCCTCATACGCTAAAACCCGCGGCGCTAAGCTCAAAGCCTATCCGCGCATAATCTTCGCCTTATCAATAAAAGGAGTAATTGCAATGGATTACAGAATTGTAGAAAAAGAAGCGTTTAAAATCGTAGGCGTCAAGGAATGGGTTTCCGCCGAGGACAGCCAAAACTTAGTCAGCATCCCGAAAATGTGGTGCAATCTGTCTAAGGAAAAGTTTGAGCAAATTGTAGCGCTCGCGGACACCGACATTACAAACATCCTCGGGGTTTGCGGCGAGAGCGACGGGAATAACGGCTTCCACTACTGGATTGCCGCCGCTACGACAAAGCCCTGTCCGCCCGATTTGGAGGAACGCGAAATCCCCGCCTCAACATGGGCTGTATTCGAGTCGGTGGGGCCTCTGCCGAAAGCCATTCAGGACGTCTGGGGGCGCATTTTCTCGGAATGGTTCCCGAATTCCGGCTACGAGCACGCGCATACGCCCGACTTCGAGTGGTACAGCGAGTGCGATACGAACGCTGAGGATTACAGGAGCGAGGTCTGGATACCGGTTGTCAAGAAAGCTTAAATAAAACCGCCCGTGAAAGGGCGGTTTTTCAATTTAATCAACTATATATCATCTTGACAAAAATTAATATTTTTTATATAATTATATTATTATAAAAAACTATTTACTTCTTTTGTCTTATGTCCAAAATTATTTTTAGGAGAGAATAAATGAAAAAGATTAAAATAATATTACTTGCAATTACAATAACATTCACGTTTACCGCTTGTGGTACCGGCGAACCGCCGGAGGTAATTCCGCCTGCGGCGGCAGATGAAACCGAAAGCATAACTGCAACAAGCGAGCTCACCGTATGGGGCATGACTTGTGTTCGATGCGAGAATAAAATTAAGAACGTGCTGTTAAAAATCGACGGCGTTATAGACGTTTTTGCAGATGCAAGTGAGGACAAAGTCACGATAATTCATGACCCCGAATTAGATATAGATATAATAAACAGCATTATCACAGGGGAGGGGCTCAACATACCATGAACACAATAAAACTTGTATGCAGAAACCTTTTCCGGCGTAAAGGCCGCTTTGTGTTTACACTGCTTGGCATTAGTATAGGCATGGCTTCATTTGTTGCGCTGCTTTCGCTCGGCGGCAGTATGCGTGGGGAAGTCACGCGGCAGGCACAGGCAATGGGGGCGAACTTCATGATTATGCCCGAGGACATATGCGTTTTTAATTTAATCGCAATCGTAACAGGCGAAACGATTTCAGAATCGCTGCCGCATGAAATATTCGAGCGAATTGAAGTGTTAGACGGAATAACAGTTATTCCGCACTTGACGCAGAAAGCCGCCGTCAAAGATGTGCCGTCCGTGATTGTCGGGATTCTGCCGGAGGAAACGCGCAGCTTCCGTGAATGGGAAATGGAAGAGGGTGAATATTTTGCTTATCAAGACGAAAACGCCGTAGTCATCGGCTCGGATTTCGCAGAGCGGCGGGGATTAAATGTAGGCGATGAAGTCACAATAAGAAACGAGCAATTCACGGTTAAAGGCATGCTCGCTCCGAATCACAGCAACGACGACATGACTGTGTTCCTGCCGTTATCGGTAGCACAGCGGTTGTTCGAGAAAGAGGGCGTTATCTCATATATGTCGGCAAAGGTCGACGATATGGCGAAAATGGAGCAGTATGAAGCTGCAATTGTAGCTGTTGCGAATGTTCAAGTAGCAACAGACGAACAGCTTCTCGGCTCAGTGCTGGCTATTCTCGGCTCGGTGAATATAACCTTGCAGCTTGTGGCGGCGGTTGCACTGATTGCGGCGGCTTTCGGGATTATAAACACAATGATGACCGCAGTTTACGAGCGCCGTCGGGAAATCGGAATCCTCCGGGCAATCGGCGGGAAACGCAGGGATGTTTTTAGAGTTTTTATGCTTGAATCGGGCTTGTATGGTTTATTCGGCGGGATTGCCGGGGTTATAATCGGGCTTTCGGCGGCTGTTTTCGCAGGGGAGTTTATATCACAAATCGGAGCGAATGACTTACTTAAAGGCGCGTCCCCGCAGGCAGGCGTTGATGTTTCCGTGATTGTTACGGCGGTTTTATTTTCGCTTACAGTTTCAATCGGCGCGGGGCTGTATCCCGCATGGAAAGCGGCGAAACTAACACCGGTGGAGGCGATAAGCTATGAATAAAAGCATAATTAAGACCGAGAATTTGGAGAAGATTTACGGCAAGAGCAAAGTTAAAACCCATGCCCTCAAAGGTGTTAATATGGAAATCCCGCAAGGCTCGTTCTCATGCATTATCGGCACGTCCGGGCACGGCAAGAGCACGCTCATGCACTTAATCGGCGGTCTTGACAAGCCGACAGCCGGAAAAGTTTTCATTGACGATGTTAATATTTCGGATTTAAGCGATAACAAGTTATCCTGTCTTCGGGCTAAGAAAATCGGGTTTGTGTTCCAGTTTTTCAATCTGTTGCAAAATTTAACGGCACTTGAAAACATTCAGACGGCGATGATGTTTGGGCGGGGAAGCCCCCGCAGGCAATCCGGCTTCGCCCACGAACGGCAGAGGGCACTCGAATTATTAGAGTTAGTAGGGCTTTCCGATAAGGCGAATGCCAAACCGAATGAAATGTCGGGCGGTCAGCAGCAACGTGTTTCAATCGCCCGTGCGTTGGCTAACGACCCCGACATTCTGCTAATGGACGAGCCGACAGGCAACCTTGATTCCAAGTCAGAAAAGGAAGTGCTGGAGCATATTTTCAAGATTCATAAGACCGGAAAGACTGTGGTGATTGTTACGCACAATAAAGAATTGGCGGCACAGGCGGAAATGGTTTTTGAAATAAAGGACGGGACGCTGAGTATAACGTAAAGCTAATTCAACGCCTATATTTCACTTTTACACTGTTATATCATTGCATTACATTTATATTAAGTGTTATAATTAAAATATTTTATTTAATAAAAAGTTCTTGACAAACCCGTCAAGAACTGCTATAATATATTGAGTTCCTAACGGAACGCCTTTTCCAACCTACGATTATTAGCAATTTTTCGGTTGTAAAACGGCGGAATTGTTAACGGCAATCCGCTTTCGCTGGTGTAGCTCAGTTGGTAGAGCAGCTGATTTGTAATCAGCAGGTCAGGGGTTCGAGTCCGTTCACCAGCTTATAAGATAAAGTTTGTATTCGTTAGTGTTTACAGACTTTTTCTTTTTTGTGTTACGACCCTTAAACCTATTTTTATCACAATTTTTACCACAACGAGTAAATACCCATATTTACATTATAACACAATTTCAATCGCCGCAGGCGATTGTGGCGGCAAAGTCGGCGACGGCGCGAACGCGCCGAATTATTGTTGAAAAATAAAATCACCGTTTCGGCTTTGCCGAAACCACCCGCAAAGCGGGTTCCAAATGTTTTACGTTTGAGTGTGTAATTTTATTATAACATATCTAATAATTTCTGCAATCCCATGCAGTCCTTATAACACCCACTATATAATCGCTCTTAGTTTACGTTCACGCTCTCACAGGCGAAGCGCATTTCAACCATATGAACCATCACCCTAAATTCTTCCCCGTTTCCCGTTTTGCTCTGCGCTCCGAGTCCCTTTTGGCTATACTCTCCCGCTTATCGTACAGCTTCTTCCCCTTGCACAGCCCGACCTGCACTTTCACGCGGCTGCCTTTAAGGTACAGAGACAGCGGAATCAGCGTCAGCCCGCCCTGCTTCACCTCGGCGTGGAGCTTACGGATTTCTCGCTTATGCAGCAGCAGGCGGCGGCGGCGCAGCGGGTCGCGGTTGAAGATGTTGCCTTTTTCGTATGCGGAAACATGCATGGAAACGACAAAAGCCTCGCCGTCTTTTATTTCAATCCACGCTTCTTTTAAATTTACATTGCCGGCACGGATGGACTTCACCTCCGTGCCGTACAGCTCAATCCCCGCCTCATGCCGCTCGAGAATGTGATACTCGTGGCGGGCGGCGCGGTTATCGGCTATTTGCTTAATGCTTTTAATTTTTTCATCCATAATAGCAGTATACCACAATTTAAAAATAATTGCAATGCATAAAAAGTCAGATTTTGTTAACAATATTTCCATTATAACAAAGAAAGGACTGTTCTAATGACACCAAAAGAACTGCTTTATCTTGAAGACTCGCTCGGAATGGAGCGTCAGCTTCAAACAAAGTGCATGGATTATTCCAACAAAGTGCAGAGCCCGCAGCTCAAAAACATGCTGTCGGGGCTTGCGCAGCAGCATCAGACGCAATTCAACAACTTAATTAATCATCTGTAATTAAATAAGGAGGAGCTTATGCCCGCACCAACACCAAAAGCCATGACCGACAAGGAATATATCGAGGACGTTCTGCTCACGTCGAAAACCCTGACAAGCATGTATCATTACGCAACGCAGGAATCGTCAACCGAGGGGCTGCATAACCAGTTCAAGTGCAATCTCAACGACTCGATTTCAATGTCGCACAGGATTTTCGGAGCCATGCAGCAAAACGGCTGGTATCCGATGCAGGCTGCAGACCAGCAGCAAATCAGCCAGGTCAGAAGCAAATACAGCCATTAAAATAAAAAAGCCGGTTTTAAAACCGGCTTTTTTTATTTATCTGCCTGCAATAATCTTTATGTCGTTTTCTGTTAATAAGCCCTTGTCGCGGGCCTCAAGTATATGCATTAAAGCACCGTCAGCGTAAACCAAAAGCTCCAGGCTGCCGCTGCCGAGCGCAATATCATACCCGTCGGAGTGTATATACTGCATATCAGCGGTCATTGCGTAGCCTTTCGGGTAAATCACCACGACCTCATACCCGTTAAATGTGCCGAAATAATGAAGAATCTCTAACTGTCCGGCGGTGAAGCCGCCTTTATAAGCCGCCCAGGCTTCAAGCAGCTTTAATTCCGTTTCCGGCGATAACGGCTCCGCGGGCGGCAAATAGCCCAGCTCGGCGATTATGTATCCGGGCGCGGTCGCCGGAAGCCCCGCTGCCATGCGTAAAATCATCAGCGCAACAGTAGTGTTAACCTCTCCGTCGCCGTTCAGATTATACTGTGCCGCCTGCGATTCGGTTAATGTAATCAGTCCCGCCGAAGCCTTGAGTACCGTCAGTGCATCTGCGGTAGTGAACATCTCGCGTGAAGCCGAAGCGGAAAATGCAGAGAGAATCAAAAACATTGCGGCGAATAAAGCCGATAATATACTCTTAGTCATAATGATTTACCTCCGTTTAATAATATAGCCGATTAACTTGAAAAATGCTCCGCATTTTTCACAGCAAACTCATTTGCTGACGCGCCGCAGGCGCGCTAATCGGCTATGCAATCGAATTAAGCTGCTTCGCGGCTTACGCGGCAAATGCCGTGTCTTCAAAAATGCTTAAGTATTTTTGAAGTTAATTGATTATAACACTATCATTAAACGAAAAAAGTTGCAGTTAAGGTCTGAAAAAAGTTACAACCCGGTTTTTAATCCAGCTCCATAAACTCGGGAACTCGGACTCAATAAGCGCCCGCACTTCATCTCTTCTGACTTCCGAGAAAATGCGCGCAGTATCCTCCACCTCAATAACCGCTGTACCGCTCGTAACCCTGCCTATTGCGATATGACCGTATGCGTAGTCGCCGATAGCCACATGACTCGCAATTGACAGTGCGCCAACCGAGAACATGCCGATTGAGAGTGCGCCGAGTGTGAAAACGCCGATGGCTATTGCGCCGCACGCCAGTATGCCGATAGCGATGCTCGAAAGCGCGGCAAGCCCGATTCCAAGCACGCCTAAGGCGATTATACCTAAACTGAGAAGCCCGAGCGACAGCACCCCCATTGAAAGCAGCCCGACTGACACGATGCCTTTTGAAATCAAGCCGATTGCAACCACGCCCTTAGCCTTTCTGCCGATGCCGATGTTTACGTGCACGAGCGGCAGCCCGCACCATGTGCGTTTACTCTTATACTCGTAATAATTGCCTTTCTGCTGCCAGAACGGCGTGCTCGCGATATTAGCATTATCACGTTCAATCACGCCGTCTTTAATCAGGCTGTCGAGCGTGACGCCGAACATCTCGGAAAGCGCAATCATTTTCTCGGTTTCGGGGTAGCTCTGCCCCGACTCCCATTTTGAAATCGCCTGCCTCGAAACGTCAAGCAGCTCGGCGAGCGCTTCCTGCGAAAGCCCTTTCTCTTTTCTTAGGGTTTGTAATTTTTCATAAAACTTCATATTCATTCTCCTTTAATAAAATTATATTTCAATTTTAACTTTATTTCAAGTACAAAACTACCAATTTCTGATTGCTTTTTGTCAACTTGGGGTTGCATTTCGGGATTTGCAACCAAAAATAGCGGCGAAAAGCCGCTTTTTTGCTATTATGAGATTTTACATTCAATATTATCGCAACATTTGAATTCTTCCGGTTTTTTCATTCTGTCTTTGAAAAAGCCTTTTAATTTTTCATCTATTTCTTTTAACTCGTCTTTGCTGTAGCTTTTATCCATATTCTCAATCGGTTTGCCGCTTTCATATTCTTCTTCTGTAGGAAAAACTCCTCTTTTTAAATACATTACGGGATACTTTTTTGACTGATTTCTGCCTGCGTTACCACCTTTATTATTTATGTCAAATTTCATCGGACCATAATTAATGATTAACTCGTTATTGACAGTCGCAAATTCATTCAGCCTTATTTCGTCTATTCTTTTCCCTTTCTGATTCAGTATCATTTCGTTATGCGGCTCGTAACGCCCGAGCGTTAAAGTTACCTGCCAAGTATATTTATCAAAATAACCAGTAAGTAATTTAATCATTTGTATTACATCAAAAAGTGTGTATTCCGCAGGTGTATATACTAAAAGAGCCGGTCTGTTAAACTCGCCATGTTCAAAGCCTCTCAGATATATACAAACACAATGCGCATATACAGTATTTGCCATATTAAAATCTCCCTGTCTATTCTTAATAAGCTTAATTTATGAAAAGGTCGGACATGGAAGCCCGACCTTACATATACAATTATTAACGTTTGCTGAACTGCGGAGCTCTTCTCGCTGCCTTGAGTCCGTACTTTTTGCGTTCCTTCATTCTCGGGTCGCGGGTGAGGAAGCCTGCCTTTTTAAGCACAGGGCGGAGCTCCTCGCTGTACTGGAGCAGTGCGCGTGACAAGCCGTGGCGGATTGCGCCCGCCTGTCCCGTAACGCCGCCGCCGCGAACTGTGCATACGATGTCGAACTTCTCGACCGTTCCCGTGAGCGCAAGCGGCTGACGGGTAATCAGCTTCAATGTATCAAGTCCGAAATAGTCGTCTATATCGCGGCCATTAACCGTGATGTTGCCGCTGCCGATATAAACGCGGACTCTGGCTACGGAGTGCTTTCTTCTGCCTGTGCCGTAATAATATGGTTTTGATTCGTACATTAGTCAGCACCTCCAACTTTAAATTCTTCGGGCTTCTGAGCCTGGTTCTTGTGCTCGCTTCCGCGGTAAACGCGGAGCCTTGTAAGCGATTTTCTGCCGACGGTAGTATCCGGAAGCATACCGTTAACGGCGAGCATCATGGCTTTCTCGGGCTTTGTCGCCATAAGCTTTTCGTAGCTGATTTCCTTTAAGTTGCCTATCCAGCCCGTGTGCCATCTGTGGAATTTTTTCTTGAGCTTGTCGCCGGTGAGAACCGCATCGGCGCAGTTGATGATAATTACATGGTCGCCGCAATCGCAGTGCGGAGCGAATATCGGCTTGTGCTTACCGCGAAGCAGCGTGGCCGCCTGCGTCGCAACGCGCCCGAGCGGAACGCCCGCAGCGTCGATTATAAACCATTTGCGTTCCATGGTTTCGACTTTTGGCATAGTGGTTGACATGTTGCTTGTCTCCTTTTTTCTTTTCACAAATATTGTAAACGTGACAAAGCCTATTATACACAAAGTCCGGACCCATGTCAACAGTTATTTATAAAAAAATTAAAATATACCGCCTTATCTCTGCAAATCTCTCTTAATATCTCTTTAACGCTCGTTATCGCGTTCATCGTTTCATTTTTTTGCAGATTTTCGTTAAAGTATAAGATTATTTTCATATAATCCACATAATCGGCATATATAATAAAGTCACGACAAAAGCGGAGCGCTCTTCCCGGAAAGCTTTTACGGGCGGAAAAACTCCGCGACTATAATCACTTACCTTTAAATACATTGCTACTACTCCAAAAGGAAAAAACGGCTGTCTTAAAAAAGCAGTCGTTTTTTCTTGGAAAAAAAGCTAAAGATTTTAATATTCCCGCCGATAATACTATCAGATATAGTTTTAATAATAAAGGAATAAAAAAGATTTAAAACAAATGGCACTGAATTGGGGAAGACGAAACTTTTTATTTTTCGCTTGTGCCGAAAGGACATGGAGAAAGTTTGAAAATAAATATAACTGAACCGGGGAAAGCGAAACTTTTGATTCCTGGTTGGTGAAGAAAGGACGTGGAGAAAGTTTGAAAACAAATATAACTGAACCTGGGAAGACGAAACTTTTCATTCTCCGCTTGTGCCGAAAGGACATGGAGAAAGTTTGAAAATAAATATAACTGAACCGGGGAAAACGAAACTACTCATTCCCGGTTGGTGAAGAAAGGACTTAATGAAAACATGAACGTATCACTTGAAAGGTTTTTAAAAGCCGAACGCATGCCGATGGCGAGGAATACCGGCAGCCTGTCGCCCGACTGGAGCGGCATCCCAACCAAAAACATGACCGCCATGAGCAAGGACGAAATCCGCACGCAGCTGCGCGAAATCGCGAAGCAGGAGGCTAAGGCCGCCGACGACAAGGAAAAGGACGAGCTCGCGAAGAAGCGGCAGGGGCTCTTCACCGCGTATGAGTCTTTCGGCTCGCCCGACAGGAAGACGCTGTTCGATGACGCGCTCGATATTATTAAAAAGAACGCAAAAAGTTTAATGCAAAAAGGCGGAAACCCACCCGAGCGCATGGACGTCTTTGATTTTATAAAAGAGCGCGATATGAGGAAAGCCGGATTCGCGCCGAGCGAAGAGAGCGGTATTCCCGCAGTCCGCGCAAAAGGCATGGTGTTCGACGAACGTTTTGACTTGGGCGGCGACGGCTCGGTCAGAGCGTCCTCCAACGCGCAGCGCGGCGTAAATTTTGAAATCTTTCACGGCAAGGAGAAAGTTTTAAACATAAAAAGAGACGGCTCCGTCAGCCATAATTCCACCGACGAGGAGAAGAAGCTGAGAAAAGAAATCACCGATTTTTACAACGCCGCCCGCAATGAGTTCAGAGGCACGCCCGCGGCGTCTGCACCGGTGCTTTCAGGAGAGAGCGGCGATAAAATGGATATGAAAGTATAAATCCACGGCATAAAAAGGAAGCAGCTGTCTTAGGCGGCCGTTTCTTTTTGCTGCTTAAAAATCCGCCTTTAAAAACGCAGCGTTTGAATATGCATATGCCTGCAGAGCTATTGTAAAATCATAATAATTGCCTTCAAGACGCTTCATGATATTCAATATCTCTTTTTTGTGATATCCTGTTTCTACGAGCGACATGTACAGATAGCCCGACATCACGGCGAATATATCTTCTTTCGGCAGCAGTTTTTCAATGTAGTTTATTTCCGTATACTCTTTGCCGCACAATGCAGCAAACAGCTTTTCGTTCGCATCCAGCATATCCTCCGTCAGTCTTTTTCGTATTATCTCATGCAGTTCCTCTCTGTTTATGACTATTCTCTCGTTGATTTTCTTGTTTTTCATGAAAGTTTTCCCTTCTATAATATAAAGTGTCTTAATCATAATATCATATATTCTACTACATGTCAATATATACATGTAGTAGAATATATGTTTTAATGTACCCTATAATATTGTATACTATAACAGGGTGATGTTTTTATGAAAGGAAAAATCATAATAAAACTGGATGAATATTTGAAAAAGCAAAACATTAGCAAAACGAAACTAACTCAAGGAGCGGCAATACAAATGACACAGCTTTTAAAATATTGCAGAAATCAAGTTTCAAGAGTGGATTTAGATGTATTAGCAAGAATGTGTAATTTTCTCGAATGTGATTTAAATGACATTATGGTTTATGAAATTGAAAAATAATTAAAACACCTGCAAATTTTGCAGGTGTTTCGCAAAAAAATAAAAGGGTGTTTTTATGAAAATTGGGGAAGCTACACTTTTGCGTGTCCAACAGTTATGTGCAGAAAGAAATATAACTATAAACAAATTAGCTACGCTTTCGGGAGTAAACCGTTCGGTTATAGGTAATTGGATAAGCAGGGGAATAGAGGAACCCTCTTTATCATCAATTAAAAAAATATGCGATGGATTAGAGATGGGTATTGTTGAGTTTTTTGATTGTGATTTATTTCAAGATTTAGAACAGGAAATAAATTAATCTGCTGTTGCCGATTAATTAAATTTTCGTAAAGTTGCAAAAAAGAGGCGTATATATGAACGAAAAAATTCGTGAACTTCGTGAAGACAAAGGCTTAAAGCAATGGCAATTGGCAGAGTATTTGAACGTAGACCAATCTACTTATTCCGATTATGAAACCGGAGAGTTAAATGTGCCGGTAACCGTGCTTGTGAAATTATCATCTTTTTACAATACCAGCACGGATTATATTTTAGATTTAACTGACAATTCCGAGCCATACGAAAGAAAGAAGCGGGGGTAAGCCCGCTTCTTTATACTATACATATTACACAACTTTTGATAAAGGCGTTTCGACCTCGACAAAAACGCTTTCAATATCCGTATGCCTTATTGTCTGCGTTTCGTATTCGTCCGGCATAATTTCAATGTCCGCTTCATAAGCAGCGCCCTGCTCCCAAATTTCAACTATAACAGCGCGTTTTCCCGATTTAAGCTTAATGTGGTCATATTGTTTAATCATAATTACACCTCACGATTTGTAATGTACGCACTTGTCAGCCTTGTTTCAGCAGTACCATGTTCAATTATCCAGCTTGTGAGCACGTTTGCGGTTTTCCCGTTTTCGCCCTTTAAATTTAATATAACCTCATATTTTAATCCAAAACCGTTGTCGCCTTTAAAAATCGCTTCAAAATTTTTAAGATTGGTTCTGATATTTTTTATGAGCTTATTGCAATTAAATGAATTATATCCTAACGCCCGTTCAAACGCATAAGCCTTTCCTTTTCCTTTAACAGGGTGAAGAGCGTAATCGGTAAATTTTTTAACAGGTATCACAACTTTTTCAACATTAGGTAATATATTCATTGTTTCACCGCCTGCGATTATTATACTACTTTTCTTAGTGTTTGTCAACCAAGAATTAACCGCCTGGGAGGGCGGTTAATTTTATTTACACCTCATGCTTCACTTTCGGCGCGTTTGCGATTACCTCCGCCTCAAGCGTCTGCGGCAGCTCCTGATACCGCGCGAACTCCTGCGTGAAGCTTCCGAGCCCCTTGGTCATCTGCAGAATCACCAGCGCGAAGTCCGAGGTTTCCGCCTGCGGCATTTCCGCAACCACCTCGGTCATGCCCTCGCCCGCAGGATTCGTGCCGAGCACCGAGCCGCGCCGCTTATTGACAATGCCCATGACGTCGCCCGTGTTGTCGTCGCCGACAAGGATTTTAAGAGAGAGAATCGGCTCGAGCAGACAGGGGGACGCGGCTTTCATGCCGTCCTTGAACGCGAGGCGCGCCGCCTGCACAAACGCGATTTCCTTACTGTCGACAGGGTGATACTTGCCGTCGGTGAGCGTCGCCTTGAGACGTACAACGGGATAACCCGCGAGCACGCCGTGCTCCACGCTTTCACGAAGCCCTTTTTCAACGGCGGGGAAGAACTGCTTCGGTACGCTGCCGCCGAAAACTTTTTCTTCAAAAATAAGCTCGTCCTCGCCGTGCGGCTCAAAGTCCATGATAACAACGCCGAACTGCCCCGCGCCGCCGGATTGCTTCTTGTGCTTGCCCTCGATTCCCGTGACCTTTTTGCGTACAGTTTCGCGGTAAGCGATAATCGGCTCTGAAAGCTCAACATCAACGCCGAACTTGGATTTCATCTTGCTGACTGTATAGTTAAGATGCTGGTCGCCGAGCCCGCCGATTACGCGCTGGCGGGTTTCGGAGTTGTTCACATAGCTCAGGACGCGGTCTTCCTCAAGGATTCTGGTAATCGCGTCGCTAATTTTTGCCTCGTCACCCTTGCCCTTGGCGGAAACCGCCTGGAAGAAAACAGCCACAGGGAATTCAATCATCGTGTACTCCGCGGTCTTGCCCGGGGCGCAGAGCGCGTCGCCGGTGACTGCGTTCAGCCTTGTAATCGCCACGATATCCCCCGCAAAAGCCTCGGGCATGTCTTCCTGCTTCTTGCCTTTGAGCGCGAGCAGCTTGCCGAATCTTTCGGGCTCGCCTGTTCTTGAATTAATCGGCTCTGTCTTCGGGTTGAGCGAGCCGCTGATGATTTTTATGAAGCTCATTTTCCCGACAAACGGGTCGGCGATTGTCTTGAACACGAACGCCGAGAGCGGCGCCGACTCGTCGTATTTGGCTTTCTTGCCGTCTGCAAGCGGCTCGCCGTCCGAGTCGCAGGGCGCAGGGAATGAGCTCACGATGAGGTTAAGCAACTCCTCAACGCCCTCTGCAGTCATCGACGTAACCTTTACCACAGGCACAACGTCGCCGCCCGCCAGCGCCGCCGTAAGCCCCTTGTTGATTTCATCGTCCGAGAGCTCCATCGTCTCGAGGAACTTTTCCATAAGCGCCTCGTCGGTTCCCGCAATCAGCTCAGAAAGTGTATCGCGGTCAGACAGCTCGCAGACCGCTCCGCCGAACTGCGATTTTATGCCCGCAAGAACCTTCGCGAAATCCGCGTTCTCCTCGTCATTTTTAGTAACGGCAAAAATGCAGGCCTTGCCTTGCTTTTTCGCTTCCTTAAAAGCCTTCATTGTTCCGACCTGTACGCCGTCCTTCGCGCCGACTGTGATTATAACGGTTTCAGCAGCGCGCACACCCTCGTACATTCCGCCGATAAAATCAAACTGCCCGGGCGTGTCGATTATATTAATTTTGGTGTTTTTCCACTCGGTATAGGCGAGGGAGGTGTTGAGCGAAATTTTTCTCTTGATTTCCTCCGGGTCGTGGTCGCAGACCGTGCTGCCGTCGACAACTTTCCCCATTCTGTCGATACCCTTGCTCCCAAACAGCAGCGCCTCCGCCAGTGTCGTCTTTCCGCTGCCCCCGTGTCCCGCGAGGGCGATATTACGTATGTCCGCGCATTTGTAAGTTTTCATATAAGCCTATTCCTTTCGGTTTTTTAAACGTTAAAAGTAATTATAACATAAATAGTACATACAGTCAAGGGGATTTTTGGGTATTTTTTCATTTTTCCTTGACATTTATATATACATATGCTATGGTTATATTTGTATATGGTGTACTGCTTGCCAGGGCTTAATAAGGAATCCGGTTAAAATCCGGAACAGTTCGCCGACTACTGTAATAAGCTACGTGACGTTCATGCGAAAAAGCGCAGCCATTGAGGGTTTACCCTTGAGAAGGTGAGTGAAACGGTTATACTAATGCCGGTTAGGGATTAGTATCAGAAGCTTTAAGTCAGGAGACTTGCCATATACTGTAACCCCTCCTTCGGTGAGAGCGGCGCGGTTGCTGATTGGCTTTCTCTTGTTTTAAAGTGTTTTAACAAGGGGAGCTTGTTGGTTGTGCGCTTAAATCTTACCGGAACAGCGGTAAGATTTTTTATTTTGAAAGGAAACAAAAAAACATGAAGAAAGCATTAAGCATTTTAATCGCAGTCAGCCTTTTTATCGGAGTATTTATCATTCCGGGTGCGGCGCAGGAGCCGCGGGAAGCCTTAAACGCAGCACTTTCATATCTTGCAGAAAACACTCCCGAACCTAAACTGGGCTCCGGCTTCGACAATGACGAATGGACAATAATGGCACTGGCACGGGGAAATTTTAATGTCCTCGGGAATTACTTCAGAAGCTATCTCGACGACGTTATCAAGACATTAAAGGACAGCAACGGCGTTCTGCAAAGCACAACCGACTATTCACGCCTAATAATCGCGCTTACTTCAATCGGCGTGAATGTTACTGATGCAGGCGGTTATAATTTGCTCACCCACCTTGCAAGCTTTGACGACGTAGTTTCACAAGGCATCAGCGGCGCAATCTTCGCACTCCTTGCGCTTGATACAAAAAATTGGGTAATCCCGGTTATATCGGACGGTGAAAAGCAGGCTACACGCCAAAAATATGTTGAGTACATATTGGGGAATGAATTGTCTGGCGGCGGATTCAACTGGGGCTTCGGCGATGATGTTGACCCGGATTTAACCTCGATGGTTTTGCAAGCGCTTGCACCTTACAAAAGCCAGTCGAACGTCAGCACTGCCGCAGACCGCGCGCTTGCCGCGCTTTCGTCAATCCAGCTCGATAACGGCGGGTTTGAGTCTTGGGGGATTCAGACGGCGGAAAGCGCCGCGCAGGTTGTAACAGCTCTGACTGCTCTGGGTATTAATCCTGTTACAGATTCCCGCTTCGTGAAAGCAGATGGGAATCCCGTTTCCGCGCTTCTTGCGTTCCGGGAGCAGAACGGCGGCTTCACATTCGGCGGTGAAGTTAACCGGATATCCACCGAACAGGCGGCATATGCGCTCGCGGCTTATGACCGTTTTGTGAACGGGCGGAATCGCTTGTACGATATGACTGACGTGACGAGAATCACAACCCCCACCCCTCCTCCGGGCAGCGGCAAAGTAATAAAAAGACCCTCGGGCGGCGGTTCGTCCGTACTCGTTCCCGAACCCACGCCGACAACTCCTCCCCCCGCCCCCCAAGCTCCCGAAGAGCCTATCAAATTTACCACAGCAGACGCATTGAATGTTTTACGGCATATTGCCGGAATAAAGCCGCTTACGAGTGAACAGCGCGCAAGATACGGCTTAACAAGCGGGATTAACACAGCCGACGCACTTAATATTCTACGAATTATAGCGGGGCTTTAATAAGCGGGAAAGGCGGTTTTTTACCGCCTTTTTCATTTTCCTGTAAAAAATAGTTGACATTCAACTATTTTTATGCTATACTTCTAAAGTGTAAACAAAAATTGGTTGACAGCGTGATGGCGCGCACCATTCCGACGCGCCTAAGGAATTGCCGATAAATAAAGTTGACAGATTTGCCGCCGTATTTTTGTCGGCAGGCAAGGCAAACGTCAAGTTTATTTGTTGGCGATTCCTAAAGTATCGTAAACGGGAGGAGTTTCTAATGCCGAAGGATTTCGCTGTAACCGTGCTTCTTGACGTTTACGGTATGATGCTGACCGACCGTCAGCGCGAGACGATGGAGCTTTATTATGAAGAAGACCTTTCGCTCGGCGAAATAGCCGAGATTACAAGTATAACGCGGCAGGGCGTCATGAACTGCCTTAAAAAAAGCGAAGCGCATTTGAAATCGCTGGAAACAAAGCTCGGCCTGGTGCGGAAGCTGCGCGAGTTCGAGGAGGACATCGCCGAGCTTGAAAAGCTTCTCATGTCCTCTGAAATGACCAACGAAAAGGTTATGGCGGATATTGACGATTTGCTGGTTGCGATTAAGAAAAAGCTATAACGTCAATTGAATTATGCAGCAAAACACCGTATACTTGTATAAAACTTATAAATTATAACTATTGAATCGGGAAAATAAAACAGTTTAGGTATTCAAAGTGAACGGAGGACTATACTGAAAAAATGGCTTTTGAGGGATTATCCGACAAGCTCGGCAGAGTTTTTAAGGGGCTTCGCGGCAAAGGCAAGCTAAGCGAAAAAGACGTGCGTGACGCCATGCGCGAGGTTAAGCTTGCGCTGATTGAAGCCGATGTAAACTTCAAGGTCACGCGGGACTTTGTCGTTAAAATAACCGAACGTGCAATCGGTTCCGAAGTCATGAATAGCCTGACTCCCGCGCAGCAGGTCATAGATATTGTTAACGACGAGATGATAAGCCTCATGGGAGGAAAAGGCGCAAAGCTCGACTTCGGCTCAAAGCCGCCGTGCGTGATTATGCTTTGCGGCTTGCAGGGTGCGGGCAAAACCACGCACGCCGCGAAACTCGCCAAGCATCTTAAAACCATGAACCGCAGACCCTTGCTGGTCGCCTGCGACATCTACAGACCCGCAGCGATTGAGCAGCTTAAAATAGTCGGCGAGAAAGCGGGCGCAAAAGTTTTTGAAATGGGGCAGACAGACCCTGTTAAAATCGCGGCAGAGGGCATTAAACACGCTCGTGATAACGGCTTCGACGTGGTGATTTTGGATACGGCGGGACGGCTTCACATAGACGAGGAGCTGATGAACGAGCTTCGTAATATCAAAGAGAAAACAGCCCCCAATGAAATTTTACTGACGATTGACTCAATGACGGGGCAGGACGCGGTGAATGTAGCGGCAAGCTTCAATGACACGCTCGGCATTACCGGCGTGATTCTCACAAAGCTCGACGGCGACTCGCGCGGCGGTGCGGCTTTGTCGGTGCTTGCGGTAACGGGAAAACCTGTAAAATTCGCGGGAGTCGGCGAAAAGCTCGACGACCTTGAGCAGTTTTACCCCGACCGCATGGCTTCGCGAATCCTCGGCATGGGCGATATGCTTTCGCTGATTGATAAAGCTAAAACCGCAGTTGATGAGAAAGAGCAGGAAAAGCTCGCCCGCCGGCTGCAGGAAAACAAGTTCGACATGAACGATTTATATTCACAGTTCCAGCAAATTGAGAAGATGGGCAATATCGGCAGCGTTTTAAAAATGATTCCCGGTATGGGCAGCAAGGTCAAGGAAGAGGACATCGACGAACGGAAAATGCCGCGCATGAAAGCGGTTATCTCCTCAATGACCAAGAGGGAGCGCGCGAACCCCAATCTAATCGATGCCAAGCGCAAACGCCGTATTGCGGCGGGCAGCGGAACGAGCGTCGAGAACGTGAACGAGCTGCTGCGTCAATATGACATGATGAGGAAGATGATGGGGCAGTTTTCGGGAAAAGGCGGGAAGAAAAAACGATTCCCGAAGTTCCCGGGCATGAATATGCCGGGAGGTCCCGGTGGAATCGGATTCCCGGGCATGTAATAGAATTAAGGTAAAAAATGGATAATAAAACAGAAAAAAGCATAAAGCAAACCGCATTTATATCATTATTTTTAACGATTGCATGGATAGTTTTTATGGTAATAACAATGTCGCAAATCCGGTCGTCATGGACGGACAGCGACTATGCAGAATGGGCGTCGGAGCCGGATATCATTTATATCCTCAATTATATAAACGTCACATTGCTTACTGTTTTTGTAATCGTATTATTTGCATTATTATGCGGCTATTTGTCACAAAAAAATAAAGCCGCCGCGCTCACGGGAATCGCATTTATTCCTGTTTACGGAACTTTGAATATCGTGTGCTATTCTATTCAGATTTCTGTGGTTCCCATGATAGCCCGAGACGTTTTAAGCACATCGGGCGATGTGATGCTCGCTGCCCGGCTGATACAGGCGAAGAGTGATTCAATCGTTGGCTTTATTAACGGATTGGCGTACGCCGTGCTGGGGATTCCGTCAGTTATTTACGGTTATATGCTTATTAAAAGCTCCAAAAAGGTTTCGGGTGTTCTGCTTTTAATCAACGGCGTGCTGTGCATTATCGGAATAATAGGATACATGACGGACAATGCAGTTTTATCGCTGGGAGTTATGGCGGGAGGCGCCGTCTTCCTAATCAGTTTAATATTCATGATTCTTGATTTCGGCAATAAAAAAGCTGTGCATGATATAAGTTAATTTAATCCCGTGATTAAATATAAAAATCTAAACAAAAACAAACAACCGGAAAGGCAGGTCTAAACCAATGGCAGTTAAAATCAGACTTAAACGCATGGGCGCAAAAAAAGCACCCTTTTACAGAATCGTCGTCGCAGACTCGCGCAATCCCCGCGACGGACGCTTCATCGAGGAAATCGGATACTACGACCCGACTAAAAACCCGTCGGTAATCAGCGTTGATGCGGACAAGGCGAAGACGTGGATTAAAAACGGCGCGCAACCCACTGATACGGTACGAAAAATTCTTAAAATCAAAGAAGTACTGTGAATTGGAGTAGAGTTTGAAACAAAACCCTCATAAGCGGGGAAACGTTGTTTCTAAGCACTGTTGTGCGGAAAGGACTTAACAGAAAGGTTGAAAACAAATAAAACAGATTCGGGGAGAATGTTGTTTTCATTCCACTTTTGTGAAGAAAGGACTTAACAGAAAGTATGAAAGAATTATTACACGCGATTGTTAGCGAGCTTGTCGAGAACAAAGACGCAATTGAAATCAAGGAGGACGAGCCCGACACGAACGGCGTCACGGTATATCACCTCACCGTCGCGCCCGACGACATGGGCAGGGTAATCGGCAAACAGGGCAGAATAGCCAAGGCGATTCGCGCCATTATGCGCGCGGGCGCAATCCGCCATAACAAAAAGGTTATGGTAGAAATTGACTAACGCACAAAGAATGTTAAGTTTGTAAGTCGATACTGAATCGGGAAAACAAAGCTTTTAATTCTTTGCATAGTGCAGGAAGGACATGGTAAAAATTTGAAAAATGTAAAAAAACCCGTGTTTTTTATAGTTACGGCGTTTATTCTCGCGCTGTCATATCTGACGATATTCGGTGTCTACACATATTACGGCGACACTGAAACTGTCAGAATCCGCGGCGTGCAGGACATTCGGTGGGGGATTGACATCCGCGGCGGCGTGGACGTAATATTCACCTCGCCCGAGGAATACACCGCCACCCGCAACGACATGGACGCGGCGCGCTCGATTATTGAAACACGCATGGTTACAAGAAATATCACAGACTATGAAATATACGTCGACTACGCCACGGAGCGCATTATCGTCCGATTCCCGTGGCAGGCGGAGGACGTTTCGTTCGACCCCGAGAAGGCGGTCAGAGAGCTCGGCGAAACCGCTATGCTTTCTTTCCGCGAGGGGCTTCCCGAGGCATGGGAAACCTATGAGGACTTGCCCGTAGTAATCACCGGCGCAGATGTAAACCGTGCGGTTGCGCAGTATATTGACGGCGAATACTTGGTCAGCCTCGAGCTTGAAACCAGCGGACGCCAGGCTTTTGGTGATGCAACAGGCAGGCTCATGCATACAGATATACCGATTTCAATATGGCTTGACGATTTTTGCTTTTCCGCACCGATGGTCAGCGCGCATATAACGGACGGCCGCGCGCAAATCAGCGGCAACTTCACGCTTGACGAAGTGCAGTCGCTTGCAACCCGCATAAACGGCGGCGCGCTGCCGTTCTCGCTTGAAATCGACAGCTTCAGCACGATTTCACCCACGCTCGGCATGGGCGCGCGCGACGCAATGGCAATTGCAGGTATTATCGCTTTTATAATCATTGCAGTCATCATGATTTTTCTTTACAGGCTGCTCGGCGTGGTCGCTGTGTTCGCGCTGCTCGGGCAGGCGGTTGGCGCAATTGCGGTCATCAGCGGCTTCTTCCCCGGCAACCAGAGTTTCACGCTGACTATTCCGGGTATAGCAGGTATCATCTTATCAATCGCCATGGGCGTTGATGCGAATGTAATCACATCTGAGCGCATAAAAGAAGAACTTCGCGCGGGCAAAACCCTCGACGGCGCGCTGCAGGCGGGCTACAAGCGGGCGTTCTCGGTCATTTTTGACTGTAACATCACCCTGCTTATTATCTCGTTTATACTGATGGGCGCATTCGGCACTCCCGACAGCCTTGCCGCGATTATACTGTCGCCGCTGTTCTTCATGTTCGGGCCGGGTGCGGCGGGCGCAATCTATTCGTTCGGCTTTACGCTGACAGTAGGCGCGATTTTGAACTTCATCTTCGGCGTAACCGCTTCAAGGCTGATGACTTATTCAATCTCGAAGTTTAAGCCTATGAGAAAGCTCTCGCTCTATACAAATGAAACCCGGAACAAAGATAAGAAAGGGGGCTATGTATTATGAAAAATTTTGACATCGTATCAAAGAAAAAGCTGTTCATAACAATTCCTCTTGTGATTTTGGCGGTAGTAATCGCGTTCACGCTTATCTTCGGCGCAGTGATTTCAATTGAATTCACCGGCGGCACAATCATGACCTACTCGTATGCAGGCGAGCTTGACTTTAGCGCAGTAAAGTCTGAAATAGAAACGCTCGGCTTCGGCAATGTAAACGTTACGGGCGGTTCGGCGTTCGGCGCAGACATCGAGCTTGTGAACGTCGCGTTCTCCTCAAACGAGGGGCTCTCCGCAGGGCAGCTCAGCGAGGTCACAGGGCGGTTGATTGCAGCTTTCCCCGAAAACAACATCGCCATTGAAAACAGCCAGAACGTCAGCCCGAGCACGGGCGTCCGCTTCTTCCTCAAATGCCTTGTGGCGTTCGTGTTCGCGTTTATACTATTTATAATTTATATAGCGCTCCGCTTCAAGAAGCTCGGCGGCTGGTCAACGGGCGTATTCGCGCTGATTGCGCTTTTGGTGGACGTAATGGTGGTCGTGTCGGTGTTTATCTTCTTCCGGCTGCCGATTGACGCTATATTCATGGCGGTAGTGCTCGCAATCATGGGCTACTCGATTAATAATACAATTATCCTGTATGACCGCGTCCGCGAGAATAAAACGCTGTTCGCCGGTAAAAAATCAGCCCGCGAGCTCGTAAACCTCAGCGTAAGGCAGTCGCTCACGCGTACCATTAACACTACGGTCACGACTGCAGCGGCGCTGCTTGTGCTAAGTATAGTAGCGATGATTTACGACGTGAACACAATCCTGAACTTCGCGTTCCCCATGCTCATAGGGCTTATTTCCGGCGTTTATACGACGCTGTGCCTCTCCGGTACATTCTGGGTGATGTGGCAGGAGCGGCGGGGAGCCCCCGCAGGCAGAAAATAGCGAAACAATGAAAGGTATGCAGCGCATATGGACATTGGCATATCCACAGCTTGTTTTTATCCCATGAATACCGAAGAAGCCCTGCTGCGTTCAGCTCAGCAGGGCTTTCAGAATATCGAGATTTTTATTAACTGCGATATGGAGCTTGACGAACCTGTGCGTGCGGAGCTGCTGCGGATTGTCCGCGAATACGGGCTGAATATTCTTTCCGTGCATCCCGTACCCGGATGGGAGAATTTTTATTTATTCTCCGATTATGAGCGCAGAAAGCAGCAGTTCATGAACATATACGAACGTTATTTCGGGTTCATGAATGAGCTTGGAGCCCAAATCATGGTATTTCACGGCTCGAATAACACTTCCCGCCGCTCCGACGAGCTATATTTGGAAAGGTTCGCAGAGCTTTGCGCGCTTGCCGAAAAGTATAAAATCACCGTTGCGCAGGAGAATGTGGCTTATTGTAAAAGCGGCTGCCTTGATTTTCTTTTGAAAATGAAGCGCGAACTGGGCGCCAAGTTCACGCTTGACATGAAGCAGGCGCTGCGCTCGGGCTATTCGCCGTTTGAATTTTTAGAAAAGCTCGGGGAAAACATAGTGCACATTCATGCAAGTGACAATTGCGGAGTATTGGGAAGCGAGAGCTTCGGCGATAACAGCGACTGCCTGCCTGTCGGGCGCGGAAGCTTTGATTTTGCGGGTTTTCTTGCGAAGTTGAAAGAGTTGAACTATAACAAAGGAATCATACTCGAGCTGTACCGCGAAAACTTTAAAGATGATGCAGAATTAAAAGAAAGTGTTGAAAAATTAGTTGACATTTACAAAAATATGTGATATTATTACTATATATAGTATTATTTGCAGTTTCCTCGTTAAACTCGGAACCTGCTATGAAAGGAAAAACTAAAATGAGATGTCCTGATTGCGGATTTGACGACAGCAGAGTTATAGATTCCCGCCCCACAGACAACAAAATACGCAGGCGGCGCGAGTGCTTATCATGCAAGGGCAGGTTTACTACATACGAAATAGTGGAAAATATTCCGCTCATGGTTATAAAAAATGACGGGACAATTCAGCCGTTCGACCGGCAAAAATTAATCGACCGTCTGCTCCGCGCTACGATTAAACGTCCGGTTAAAGTCGAGGCGCTTGAAAATATGGTTGAGGACATTGTGACGGAGTTGAAAAACAAATTCCAGCGCGAGGTGACAAGCGAGAAAATCGGCGAGCTCGTGCTTCGTAAGCTCAAGGACGCCGACCACGTTGCATACATCAGATTTGCTTCGGTATACCGTGACTTCGGTGATGTGGACAGTTTTATTAATTTTATTGCGGAGCTGTCGGACGAGGAAGTTTAAACACCACCCCGTGTGTTCTAATTAAAATAAAAAAAGCCTGATTATATCGGGCTTTTTATGATTTTTAGAAGAATAAAAATATTATTTTCCGAACTTTTTAAAAAAACCGCTTGACATGGCGAATGATGTGTGTTATGATAATGAAGCTGCCCCAAAAAATGAGCAGCAACTCGTCTGAAGCGTAAGCGGAAGACAGCAGGACGCTCCGTCCTGCCCCAGCACCTTGAAAATTGAACAATAACGAACTAAGCAGATTTTAACCAAATCTGCGAAACAGATTGAACAGGGTTGGTAGTACGACCCGAAAGAATCTGTTTAAACCTGAAAATTCCA
>Ga0123353_10001892_pt1 | contig 25726 bp, 30 predicted proteins | sample TergutLab28metaG_3_FD_92763 | JGI IMG/M metagenome (GOLD analysis project Ga0123353, IMG submission 92763) | Labiotermes labralis P3 segment gut microbial communities from Petit-Saut dam, French Guiana - Lab288 P3 | ecosystem: Host-associated > Arthropoda: Insects > Digestive system > Gut ...
AATCTCCCCCTCCCCGGCCTCGCCCGTGGCCGCGCCGATGGTGTACTCCGCCACCACCCTGCCATTGGCCAGGTGCGAGTGCGCCACGCGCGCAGCCTTCTCGGCGTTCATCTGCACGTAGGTGACCTTCTCCTGCCCGGGGGCGTAGACCTCCATGATGGGCTCATACTGGCACATGCCGATGCAGCCCACCTCGTCCAGCTGCACATCGCGCAGATCCAGGTGGTTCAGCTCGTCGCGCAGGGCGGCCAGCACGGGCCTGGCCCCAGCGGCCACGCCGCAGGTGGCGCAGCCCACCACGATACGCGTTTGGGCCAGCTTCTCCCCGGCCCTGCCGCGCAGCTCGTTCAGTTCAACTGTCGTCATGTTTTCACCCCCTGTCCCTGTATTTCGCGATAATTTCTTCCAGCATGTCCGGCTTGAGGTTGCCATAGACGTCGTCGTTGACCGTCATCACCGGGGCCAGGCCGCACGCGCCCACGCAGCGGCAGGCCTCCATGGAGAACAGGCCGTCCGCCGTACACTCCCCGGGGCCGATGCCCAGCAGCTCCTGCAGGGCGTCGAGCACCGCCTGCGCACCCTTGACGTAGCAGGCCGTGCCCATACACACAGACACCGCGTATTTCCCCGCCGGGGAGAGCGAAAACTGCCCGTAGAACGTGGACAGGCCGTAGACCCGCTGCAGGGGCACGTCCATGCCGTCGGCGATCATCACCTGCACCTCGAAGGGCAGGTAGCCATAGATGCCCTGGGCCTGCTGCATCACGGCCATGAGCTGGCCAGGGTCGCCGCGGTGCCCGGCGAGCACCGCCTCCAGCTGCGCGGCCTGCTCCGGTGTGCCCTGAAAGGGCTGCTTGCTGATTTTTTTGACCATACGCGTCATTCCCTCCCATGTAGAAACGGCGCCCGGCGGCCGGAAAGCCGACGTGCGCCCTATTTAAATTATAACAGGTATATGAGAAAAAGTCAAGGAAAGATATGTTATTTCCTAAAGCGGCCGCCAGCATTTGCTTTTGCTTCTTTTTCACCCCCTCTGTCGCACTACGCCGCTCTTCGGCGGCTACGCGACAGAGGGGGTGAAAAAGAAGCTACTTGATCTCCTGCTCTAACCCGCGAAACACCTCTGTATCGAAGAATTCTACTATGCTCATGTCCAGCCCGTCGCAGATCATTTTGATCGTTGCAATGCCCGGATTGGCACTGACGCCATAGATAATGTTCTTTAGCGTAGATGGCGGAACTGCCGAATGCCTTGCCAATGCATGGAGCGATATCTCCCTTTCATCGCAAAGCGCTAAAATTCTATCCGCAACCGCTTCTCGAATGCCCAATAATTTTCCCTCCGGTCTATATATGGTTGAGATCATTTTATTCTCATGCATGAAAAAATAACGCCCATATATGGACAACTTGGCCCATATATGGTATAATGCCCATATATAGACCAACGGGGGATTATTCATGAACGACCAAACCTGCTGCTTCACCGGCCACCGCCGCATCCCCGTGGAGGACCGCGCGGCATTGGAAAAACGCCTTGAAGAGGAGATTGTCAATCTCATCCATCAGGGCGTGCGATATTTCGGCGCGGGCGGGGCGCTGGGGTTCGACACCATGGCGGCCCTCGCCGTGCTACGGCTTAGGCCGGAATACCCGTGGATCCGGTTCATCCTCGTGCTGCCTTGCATAGATCAAACGGATGGCTGGGACGGAGCCGACAAAAAAATATACAACCAAATCCTCCGCCAGACGGATAAGGTTGTATATATTATGAAGCAATATGCTCTGGGCTGCATGCAATCGCGCAACCGGCATTTGGTTGACAGCAGCGGGGTTTGCGTGTGCTACCTGACCAGACCGGAGGGCGGCACAGCCTATACGGTAAAATATGCGGAGCAAAATGGCCTGCGGGTCATCAATCTTGCGCCGCCGCCCTCACATACTCCCCTGCCGCCTGTGTGATCAGATCGAACCGCCCGGCGGCGATCCATTCCTTGTTGACCAGATTCCCCCCCACGCCGAAGCCCAGCGCCCCGGCCCGCAGGAATGCCGGGATGTTCGCGCAGTCCACCCCGCCCACGGCGAGGAAGCGCAGGTGGCTTAAGGGAGCGATCAGGGCTTTGATGTACCCCGGCCCCAGCACGCCCGCCGGAAAAACCTTGATGAAGTCCGCGCCGTATGCATGCGCGGCTGCGCACTCCGTGGGGGTCATGCACCCGGGCAGGGAGACCAGGCCCAATGCGCGGGTTTCACTGATTACAGCCTCGTCCACATTCGGCGAGATGATAAACCCCGCCCCGGCGTCGTGGGCCATGCGCAGCTGCTCGGTGGTCATCACTGTGCCCGCGCCTACGCGCATTTTATCGCCGTAGGCATTGCGAATGGCCGCGATGGCGCTGGCCGTTTGGGTAAATGTCTCCGGCGCGGCCTGGTTGAAGGTGACCTCGATGAGGCTTACGCCCCCCGCCAGCAGCGCGCCGGCGAGGGGTACGGCCTGGGGTTCGGGCAGGCCGCGCACGATGGCGATGATTTTTTTGTCCAGGATCTCCTGGGTGATGGCTTCACGCATGGCGACCTCCCGCCTTCACGGGCACACTTTCCGCATAGAGCGTGTCCGGACAGTAGTCAATGTCATTCGGCCACGCGACAGAGCCAAAGGACACCTGCACCCTGTGGAAAAATTTCGGGTTTTTCAGCGAGCGGAATACGGGAAACTCCAGCAGTGGCTTCGCGTCAAAAACGCGTTGCTCCCCATTGCTGAAGGTCAGCAACAGAGTATAGTCGTCCCTTGGAACAACTGTTTTTACCCGGGGGGATAGCGCGTCTCCCCGCAGCATGGAATCCGGCATAGGCATACTCCTAACGCAGGGGCTCAATGCGAAATGTTTCCTCACCATTGACGGCAAGCTTCCAGTTGGCAAGCAAGTCCTCCTCGTGCATCAGCGCCCACGCCTTGACGTATGCGCCCTGCTTTGGAGGGAATTCGCCCGCTAGAATTTCGCCGTTCAGAGCAAACACCGCTTCGTTATCCCCATAATATGCATGAAAGTGCGGCATTTTGTGCTTCCCCAAATCCCGCCAGTTCATTTTGATTAGAATGCCCATAAAGAGAGATATTGTCGGCATACTTATCCCCTGATCATCCCCGGCAGCAGCGTGAACAGGTAATCCACCACCAGCGTACTGAATATCACCCGGAAGAAAGACATGAGCTGCTGCGGCAGGGTGAGGAGCATGTCCGTGGGCAGCGGCGTCCAATTCGGGTCGGCCCCGGCGAACTGGGTTTTGGTGAGGATCAGGCTGTCGTAGGGGGCGGCAGCCTTCGTGGCCGGGTCGTAGGCATAGGCCTGGTAGGTCAGCGTCCCGCCGTCGATGGAGATGCCCGTGAAGATCGGCACGCCCGGCTCCTCGTGCTTGGCCATAGCGGCCCGCACGTTGGGCAGCATATTCGGGTGCATGGCGTAGCGCTTGTTGGCCGCCGCGCCGGGCAGGATGTAGGTCGTCCCCGCCGGGTCGGTTTGGGCGGTAAAAGCGTCCCCTACGGGCTTGTCGCCCTTCATGGGCATGGTGCGCACGTATTGGTGGTCGTGGCCGTACATGACCAAGTCCACATCCGCCTTGTCGAACAGGGGGAGCAGCACACGGCGCATCATGAGGTTGTCGGGCAGGTTGGCGTCGTTCCCGGCGGAATAGGGCGCGCGGTGCATGAACACGAGCTTCCACTTGGCGTCCGAGGCCTTCATGTCGTTGAGGAACCAGTTCTGCTGCGCGGCGCTCATGGGGTACATGTCGTTGGTGTTGAGCACCGCGATGTGCGCGTCGCCGTAATCGAAGGAGTAGTACACCCCCGTCATGTTGCTTAAGGGGTTGTTCGGCTCCTTTAGGGTAAACATATTGCGGAACCAGTTCCACTTGAAGTTGCCGTCGTGGTTCCCGGCGATGGGCGCCAGGGCCCCCTTGGCCAGCACGGGCGCGAAGGACTCGAAGAACAGGTCCCACTGCTCGTTGTCGCTGTTGTTGGTGTGGTCGCCCAGGATCACCGAGAACGCGGCGGCGGGGAATTTCTCCCATGCGGCCTGGTGCACCGCGGCGCTGTAGTCGAAGCCCGCCTTGTCGCTGGCCTGCACGTCGCCGGTGACGATGAAGCTGAAGGCCTCGCCCTTGCCCGGGTTGACGTTGAACGTGCCTTCAAAATCACCGATTTTGTAGGTGTGCGGCCCGGGGGGCAGGCTCGTCGCATGCACGCTGTGGGCATAGTACCCCTGGAACTGCGTGATTTCACCGTACCATTCGCCGTCGTCCGTTATGATGACGTTGTCACTTTCCGTTTTCGTATACCAGTGCAGGCCGATGCCGTCCTCATAGGGGGTCGCCACCACCCGGAAGGGGTCGGCGTCCGCCGCCTGTATGCCGATTCCGAAGCAGCCCAGCAGCAGGGCCAGGGATAGGGCAAGAGCAAAGAATTTACGCATGATCCATCTTCTCCTTTACGCAATGACTATATGGGTGGCATTCTTGCCACCCGCAGAAGAAAATTTGTGTTGATAAAGATTCGGGCGGCAAGAATGCCGCCCCTACAGCCCGTTGGAAATTACTCCGCCGCCTTCTCCCACGCAATATCCTTGAAGCGCAGCGTCTTGGTCAGCGTCAGGGAGATGGGGAATTCCCCTGTGCCCTCAAACGCGCCCGCGCCCGCGGCTTCGGCCGTGAGGTTGGCCTTCTGGGTGAAGGTGAGCTCCCGGATGTGGTTCGTCGTCTGCGCGGGGTCCTTCACCTGCTGCGCGGCGAACTTGTCCGCGTCCACGGTGGTCTTGAACACCGTGGCGAACAGGGTCAGCTCCGTGGGCTCCACGGCGTAATCGTCCACCACGATGTACGTCTCCGCCTTGGCCAGCTGCGCCAGGATATCGGCCTTATCCGCCGTGGGGAACAGCTTATCGACCGCCGCGAGGGACAGCTTGCCCTCGATCTGGTACTGCTGGCCGGCGTCGAGCACCGCGTTCTCGCCCATCTGCTCCAGCACGTACTCGCGCTTCTCCTGGTCGGTCTTGCCCTTCATCGAGGTATTGCGGTTCTCGGCGATGTCGGCCTCCAGGTTCACAAGGCGCTCGGCCACGCGCAATTCGAGGACGTCGCTGATCACCAGGTCCTCCAGCAGGTCCTCCGCCCGCAGGGCATAGAACAGCGCGGGGCAGCTTGCCTCGGCGTCCGTGGTCTTCCCCTTCTCATAACCGAAGGAGCTGTTCAGGTAGGACGTGACGTAGCCCTTTACGACGTCCTTGGCCGCCTTCAGGGTGTCGTTGCCGATCTCGATGTCGTCCATGCCGTAGGGGGCCTCCATGGTGAAGCCCTCGGCGCCCTTGACCAGGCCGATCAGGGCGTTGAGGTAGGCCAGGGGGGCGCTCTGGGCGATGGCCAGGGGGGTCTGGGCCGCCTGCTCGGGGGTGTCGTCCTCCGGCGCGCAGGCGAACAGGCACAGGGCCATGGCGCAGGCCAGGACGATTGCGGACAATGCTTTGATGGATTTCATAAAATGCCTCCTATAATTATTGATAAACAAAATTATTTCTCTTTCTCCACCTTCACCTGCGCGCCCTCGAACGGCGCCAGCCCGGTCTCGTCGAACTGGTACACGGTCTCCATGAGGATGTCCAGGCAGGCCTCCACGGTCTTGGGCTGCAGCCGGTCGGTGGTGTCCAGCCGGGTGTGGTAGTAGTCCGCCGGGGCCTCGTCCATGGCGGAGAGCAGGCAGGCGCGCATTCCCGCCTGGGTGGCGGCCGTGGCGTCGCTGGAGCCGAAAAAGACGCTGCCGTAGGGGATGTCGTGCCCGGCGGTCTTCGCGCCTGCTTTAAGCATAGCGCACACGGCGGGGTCGTGCTTCACGGTGCCGTTCAGGTCGCGGCACATCACCTTGATGAACTCCATGTCGGTCATGGTGTCCAGCGCGATGAACGCGGTCTCCACGTCGCCGTATTCCGCCGTGTGGGCCTTGCTGAAGGCCTTCGCGCCGCGCAGGCCCGCCTCCTCGCAGCCGGCGCAGACCACCACGAGCTCCGTGTTCTCCAGGCGGATATCGTTGTCCGCCATGAGCTTGGCCACGGCCATGGCGGTGAAGCAGCCGGACAGGTTGTCGTTGGCGCCCTCCACGGGCAGCTTCGTCAGCTCGAAGAACCAGCAGGGGACCAGCAGCAGGCACAGCCCCGCGCACACATAGCCGAGGGTCGCCTGCGCCGAACTATATTGCGCAAGGCCGCCGATGCCCACCAGGCCCTTGCCCGCCACAGCCGCGGCGATGTAGACGCCCAGGCTGAACAGCATAGAGATAAGGGCCGCGCCGATCACGGGGAGCATCAACACGGGCTTTTTAAACCATTTGTAGCCCAGGTAGGTGTACCACCACTCGTTGGCGCTGTCCGCGTGGCCGCCCAGGATGATGCGCCGCTTCACCTCGCCCGCGGGCTTGCGCACGCCGACGACGTTCTGCGATTCTTTTTTGGGCATGAAGACGTCCAGGGCCTGCTTGTACATGCCGAATTCCAGCAGCATGATCAGGACCATCAGCGCGAGCAGGGCCGCGCCCACCAGGGCGTAGCCCAGGTTGTAGGCCAGCGCGCTGAGGAATCCCGCCGCCATCGACAGGCGCACCCAGCCCATGAACGCCCTGGGCGCCGTCCTGAAGGGCTCCATGCGCACGTCGTCGCAGCAGGTCTCCAGTTCCTTTTTCATCATCTCCTGGGCCTTTTTCTCCTGCGGGCTGCAGGGCGGGCGCGGGCCGCATTCCTTGCACACCTTCTTGATGCCCCGCACCGCGAAATTGGTGTACTCGCGCAGTCTGGATTCGTAGCCGTTGATCGATTGCCTTGCCGTCATGGGTTTCCTTCCCTTCCGAAAATTTATTTGCTTGACAAATGTCGTATTAACACGTAAAATAAGAGCGGAACTTGTCACTTTTAGGGGGGATTTTTACATGAAACTGAAGAAGGGGACCGTTTTCCTGCTGGCGCTGATCCTCATCGCCGGCGTCGGGCTGTACATCGCTTACATCAACAACGACATCTCCAGGCTGCCGGCCTCCACCACGGGCGCCACCCTGGCGGAGCTCTGGACCCCCGCGGACGGCCAGACGCGCACCCTCGTTCCCCAGCAGCCCGCGCAGGCCACCTCCGCCGCCCCGCGGGATTCCGCCCCCGCAGCCACCCTGCCGGGGGACCCGAACAGCAGGTACGCCTACCGCAAGGAGTACGGCGTCTATCCGGGCGAGGCGTCCGTCCCCGCGGACCCCAAGGACAAATACCTCATCTGCGTCAACAGCAGCCGCGCCCTGCCCGCGAGGTACGCCGCAAACGTAAAAACCGAGGTGTGCGTGACCGTCTACCCGGAAAACCGGCGGATGGAGGCCGAGGCGGCGAAGCAGTTCAAGAGGATGTACGACGCCGCGATGGAGAGCGGCGCGGAGCTGATCCCGTTCTCGGGCTACCGCAGCACCGCCCAGCAGAAGGAAAACTTCGACCGCGAGATCGCGGCGCTGGCCGCCGGCGGGCTGACGCGCCAGGAGGCCATCGAAAGAACCATGCAGTCCATACAGCCGCCCGGCTGCAGCGAGCACGAGACGGGACTGGCCATGGACATCACCCGCAAGGGCGTGTGGCGCACGGACCCCGGCTTCCACGGCTCGGCGGAGTTCAACTGGCTCACGGCCCACGCCCACGAATACGGCTTCATCCTGCGCTATCCCCAGGGCAAGGAGCAGATTACGGGGATATCGTATGAGCCCTGGCACTGGCGCTATATTGGGGCGGAGGACGCGGCCGCGATCAAAAACAGCGGCAAATGCCTGGAGGAATACCTGAAGGACAGGAATTTGCTGTAGTTCAGTTCACATCTTTACTCGTGATGACCTGAAACGCCGTCCTCACGAGTATTTTCATGTCCAGCCAGAATGATTGTTTTTCTATATATTCCTTGTCCAAAGCGACTTTTTCGTCGTCCATCACACTGGCGCGGCCGTTCACCTGCGCCCAGCCGGTCAGTCCCGGCAGTACGGCGTATACCCCCGCCTCCGCGCGCATTTGCCGTATGATACTCTCCTCGGGGATGAGGGGGCGCGGGCCGACGAAGCTCATCTCTCCCTTAAGTATATTCAGCAGCTGCGGCAGCTCATCCAAGCTCAGCTTTCGCAGGAATTTGCCCGAGCGGATGAAGCAGTCGGTACCCCGCATCTCGTGAAAGCCCGCGTTGCGGGTCTCGCGGCGCATGGTTCTGAACTTATACACCTTGAACAGTTCGTTGTTTTTTCCGACGCGGTTTTGCTTGAACACCACGGGCGCGCCGTCGTCCAGGAACACGACCAGCGACACCACCGCCAGCAGGGGCGACAGCAGAATGAGCGCTGTTATGCTTGCTGTGAGGTCGAAGGCGCGTTTCATGGTTCACTTCCCTATTTATGCGTTCGCGTTCGCCTGCATCTTCAGATACGCGTTGATGAACCCGTCCAAATCCCCGTCCATCACGGCGGGGATATTTCCATTTTCGAAGTTGGTGCGGTGATCCTTGGCCATCTGGTACGGCATGAAGACATACGAACGAATTTGGCTGCCCCAGGCGATGTCCATCTGCACGCCCTTGATGTCTTCGATTCTATCAAGGTGCTCGCGCTCCTTGATCTCGATCAGCTTGCTCTTGAGCATGCGCAGCGCCACCTCGCGGTTCTGGTGCTGGCTGCGCTCCACCTGGCAGGAGGTCACCAGGCCCGTGGGGATGTGCGTCAGGCGCACGGCGGAGCTGGTCTTGTTGACCTTCTGCCCGCCCGCGCCGCTGGCCCGGTAGACGTCCATCTTGATGTCGTCCGGGCTGATCTCGATGCCCGCGTCGTCCTCAATCTCCGGCATGACCTCCAGGGAGGCGAAGCTGGTATGCCTGCGCCCGCTGGAATCAAAGGGCGAGCAGCGCACAAGCCTGTGCACGCCGTTCTCGCTCTTGAGGAAGCCGTAGGCGTTTTCGCCCTCGATGATCAGGACGGCGGATTTCAGCCCGGCCTCCTCCCCGTCCAGAAAATCGACCATCTCGCATTTGAAGTTGTGGCGGTTGGCCCATTGGCCGTACATGCGCACGAGCATCTCGTTCCAGTCCTGGGCCTCGGTGCCGCCCGCGCCCGCGTGGAAGGTCAAAATGGCGTTGTTGGCGTCATACTCCCCGGTGAGCAGGGTGGACAGGGTGCTCGCCTCCAGCTTGGCGATGAAGGCCTCCGCGCTCTCGCGGCACTCGCCGAAGAGGTCCTCTTCCCCCTCCTCGTTGGCCAGCTCGATCATGGTCAGCGCGTCGTCGAAGTGCGCCGAGAGCTTGTCGTAGCCCTCGCACTTGGCCTTGAGCTTCGAGATGCGCTGCAGCACCACCTGGCTCTGCTTGGGGTCGTCCCAGAAGCCCTCGGCGGCGCACTGCGCCTCCAGCGCGGCGATCTCGTCCTTGGCGGCCTCCAGCCCCAGGGCCTGACGCAGCTCGTTCAGTTTTTCCTTTTGCCCCAGCAGTTGCAGGCGAAGTTCCTCGAATTGAAGCATGTTGAACCTTTCACATGGTTTCTCATCTTTATCATACCACGCTTTCATGAAAATGGCAAGAATATTTTTTTCAGTTTTTTGAATGAAACAGCATACGCTTCGCTTTCAAAAAAAGTGCTTGCTTTTTCCGAATGGCTGTGGTATACTACCTTCTGTTGACACGCGCCGGTAGCTCAGTCGGATAGAGTGCTTGGCTACGAACCAAGAGGTCGGGGGTTCGAATCCCTTCCGGCGTGCCAATTTATAACCATAAGGGTTCTGCCCCTTATGGTTGTTTTTTTATTTGCCGCGTAAATTACTTGACAAACCGTAAAATCCATGCTATGTTAAAAAGGGAGAGGAGAAAGTCTTCCTATCCTAATTCGAAAGGGCAAATTTTGTTGAAAGCAAATTTGACCGTCATCGCAAAGTCCGACAAGCACACAGGGTATTGTGTAGCCGCCATGAACGAGAAGGGGAAAATAATCAGACTGGTACGCGATGAAGAAGGGCACGCGCTGACCGAGGAGCAATGCAGGGTCAAAAGGCTGGACCGAATACTCGTGGACGTTACCCACGCGCCATTGAAACACCAGCGCGAAAATTATGTACTGAATGAACTGTTGGAAGTGCGTCCTCCCATATTGAATGCAGATGGGTTGACCGCTTTTTTTCATGGTCGGGCACATATTTTCGGAAACGTAGCCCCTTGGTTGACCGAAGAAGAATGCAGCGTCAGCGCACGACATTCATGTTCGCCGAGGTCAGCGACCTGCACATCTATGAGAATGACGAAGAAAAGATGAAGGCAGATTTCATTTTCCGTGGCATAGAATACAAGGGCTTCAGCATCACCGACCCGGCGTTCAAGACAAGAGAGCGCCGGATCAAAAGAGCGGCTTTGCTTTTCAGCTTGCCCGATGTGGCATACACGCGCTATGGTAACGAGCTGTACTACAAATTCATCTGCGCCGTATACCCGTTGAAAGCAGCCGAAAAAGCATTTGAGTTGAATTGCTACCGCATAGGAGAGCAGTACCATGCAAGTCTTTACGATTGGTTATACGAAGAAAAGTGCGCGTGAGTTTTTTGGCTTGATCAAAGCCAATGAAATTGATGAGCTGATTGACGTGCGGCTTTACAATAACACGCAGCTTGCCGGGTTCTCGAAAAGCCGCGACCTGGTGTATTTTCTCACGGAGCTTTGCGGCTGCGGCTACGTTTGGGCGAAGCAGTTTGCGCCAAACCCTGTGCTGTTCAATGACTACAAAACCGGGCAGATTGACTGGGCAGGTTATGAGGCTGTCTATCGGGATTTTCTGAATGCACACCCCGGCCTTGATTTCTTCAGGCTGTATCAGGGTAAACGGCTTTGCCTTCTCTGCGCCGAAGAAACGCCGGAGCATTGCCATCGCAGGCTGCTTGCCGAAAAAATCGCTGAAGAGTACGATGATGTGATGATAACGCATTTGTAAACACTGCGTGTGGCCGCAAATCGTTGATGTGGCCGGCCTCGCCGGCCATGTGTGGCGCTCCGGCAGCAGGCGGGACAACCCCTGCTTCCTGCCGGGCGACGCGCGGTTTCTCTGGGCGCCCGGCGGCGGCTGGACCCTGGGCTTCGCCAAGCAGAACTTGACCGACAGCCCCGAGGTGCGCGGGAATATCAGGGACGGCATCTACGTCCTCCCCGGGTTCAACGACGTCGGCACCACGTACCGGTCAACGGACATCCTGGACGACCTGTTCGCCAAGGCGGTCTATCTTGACAACAACACGGGCCGCGGCGGCATTCTCTACGCCGTGGTAGACTGCTTCGGCCTGACGAACACCGACGCGAACGAGATCCGGGCCCGGATCTGGGACTGGGCGCGGGAGAAGGGCATCCGGAGCATACAGGTCGCGGCCACCCACACCCACGCGGGCATCGACACCATCGGCACGGGGATATCATTTTCGGGGGGAAGGCGCCGGAATTCCAGCGGCTGCTGATCGAGAGGACCGCCCGGGCGCTCCGGGAGGCCTACGAGAACCGCGCGGACGGGGCGCTCTACATGGCCACGGCGGAAGGAATGATGCACCGTGGATGAAAGCTTTATTCGAAATCGCATAACTGAGTTAAGAACCCAAAAGGGCATATCAGAATACAAAATGAGCACCGACATGGGGCATAGCAAGAGCTATATACAGGGCATTTCCTCTGGCAGGGCCATGCCCTCCATGGCGGAGTTTTTATACCTTTGCGAATACCTTGCGGTCACGCCCCGTGATTTCTTTGATGCGGAAATTGACAATCCCGCTCTGCTGCAACAGGGGATAGACGGCCTGAAAGCGCTTAACGAGGACGATTTGAAGCTGATTGTGAGCAACATTAACCGCCTGCGGAAAAAAGAGTAGCGGGATTGGCTGAAAGCATTGTACGAGGAGGATGGGCATGGATTACGAGACCTTTATCGCGGATCGCAAAACGAAGCCCGCCCCGGCCAAGTCAGCCGGAGCGGGTTCTTTTTTTACGTCCTTTGCTTTGGAACATCCATGGCGTTCCACTGCTCTTCTTTGCACGTCCCGCGCAGAAACGATCGTTTCTCTTGAGCGCCTTCTCATCTTATCAGCTTTGCCCGCGCGCGTCAACAGCGGCGAAGCATTTTTGCGCTTTGAATCGCGCCGATTTTCCCCGGCCGGGAATGTTTGCCATGGGCCTCCGCTTTCGCTGGCAGACCCAAGGAACGGGCTGTCTTTTTTTGGGAGGTGTTTTATCGCGTTAAATCGGAGATAATATTTCTGCATTTACACGAGGAAAGGATCACGTTTATGGCTCGTTTTGACGCGGAGGCGTACCCGCCCAAGGCGCCCCTTGACCCCGCCGAAGACCTGGGTTCTGACTTTGACCCCATGGGAAGCTACACCGGCGTGCCCGAGGACGGAGGTGAGCCGGTGCAGGACGCGGATGACTTATGACGCGCGCAGCCCCCGCTCCAGGTCTGCCAGAATGTCGCCGATGTTCTCCAGCCCGACGGAGAGGCGCACCATGCCCGGGTGGATCCCCGCGGCGCGCAATTGCTCGTCGGTGAGCTGCCGGTGGGTCTCGCTGGCGGGGTGCAGCACGCAGGTGCGGATGTCCGCCACGTGCACCTGGTTGGAGGCCAGCCGCAGCGCGTCGATGAAGCGCACGGCCCCCTCCCGGCCGCCCTTGATAATCAGGGCGATCACGCCGCTTGCGCCCTTGAGGTATTTTTGCGCCAAAGCAAAGCCTTCGTCGCCGGGCAGTCCGGGGTATTTTACCTGCTCCACATAGGGGGAGGCTTCGAGGTACTTCGCGGCGGCCATAGCGTTTTCGCAGTGTTGTTTCATGCGCACGGGCAGGGTTTCCAGCCCCAGGTTGAGCAGGAAGGCGGAGTGCGCCGCGGGGTACACGCCGAAGTCGCGCATCAGCTGCATCCTGGCCTTGATGATGTACGCGGCCTTGCCGTAGGCGCCGACATAGTCAATGCCATGATAGGACGGGTCCGGCTCGGTGAACCCGGGGAATTTGCCGTTCGCCCATTCGAAGCTGCCGCTGTCCACGATGACGCCGCCCACCTGCACGGCGTGGCCGTCCATGTACTTGCTGGTGGAGTGTATTACGATGTCCGCGCCGAAATCGAAGGGCCTGCACAGGGCGGGGGTGGCGAAGGTGTTGTCCACGACCAGCGGGACGTTACACGCGTGCGCGATGCGGGCGAATTTCTCTATATCCAGCACTTTTAACGCCGGATTCGCCAGGGTTTCGCCGAACACGGCCTTCGTGTTCGGCTGGAAAGCCGCTTGAATTTCACTTTCGGACGCGTCCTGGTCAACATAGACGCACTCGATCCCCAGGCGTTTGAGCGTGACGGAGAACAGGTTCACCGTGCCGCCGTAGATCGCCGTGGTGCTGATAAAGCTGTCCCCGGCGGAACATAGATTGAGTATAGCCAGCAGGGTCGCCGCCTGCCCCGAGGAGGTGCACATGGCGCCCACGCCGCCCTCCAGCGCGGCGATTTTCGCCTCCACCGCCATGACGGTGGGGTTGGCGAAGCGGGAGTAGATCAGGCTTTTGGTGGGCTCGTCGAAGACGGAGGCCACCTCCTCGGAGGAATCGTACACGTAGGTTGTGCTCTGCACGATGGGCACGACGCGGGGCTGCGCATTGCCGGGGGTATAGCCCGCGTGGAGGGCCAGGGTTTCGAAATTGTAGTCGTTCATGCGATGAATTCTCCTTCTAAATTGTATGTTTGTTTTTTTACCCCCTCTGTCGCACAGGGCCGCTGCGCGGCGCGACAGAAGGGGTGCAAAAAGGCGGAAAAGGGATTCTTGAACACTACACCATCACCATATACGCCGTCAGCGCCGCCAGCGCAACCAACAGAACAACCATGCCGGCGTTGCCGAAGACCGCCTTGCCCGCGGGCGGCGGGTGGAGCCCGGCGGGCAGGGCGAACGCCCCGCGGCGGCTGTACAGGATGACCGCCGAAAGGAGGCCCGCCACGCCGATCAGGAACAGCGTGCCGCCGTAGGCCATCAGGGGCAGCTGGTCGCCGCTGTTGAAGGCGGGGAGCCGCAGCAGCAGGGGCATGCCGCTGCCGGTGAGGTTCACCATCAGGTGCAGCGCCACGGAGGCCTTGATGCTGCCGGTGTAGTAGGTGAGGCCCCCGAGCACCAGCCCCAGGGCGAAGGCGTAGAACATCTGGTTGAGGTTCACGTGATACAGCGCGAACACCAGGGCGCTGAACAGGATGTAGGTCCTCGCGCCGAAGGCCGAGAGCTTCTTATACAGCAGCCAGCGGAAGACGAGCTCCTCGAACACCGGCGCCAGGATCACGGCGAACAGCAGCAGCGCCCAGGGGTCGCTGGTCTCCACCAGGTCGCCCAGGAGGTTGGTCACCTCGCCGCCCTTCAGGCCCCCGATCAGGCGGGTGAGGCCCAGGCTGAGCAGGTTGAGCACATAGGTGGCGGCCATGGAGGCGAGGAACAGCATCATGAACGCGCCGGGGCGTATGCGCGCTTTGTCACCGGCCCCGGCCCGCAGGTCGGGCAGCCCCCGCATCGCCGCCAGGAACAGGGGCAGGCCCAGGACATACAGCGGCAGGAAGGACGCGCACATCAGGAACCAGCTGCTTTCCAGCAGGGCGGGCCGCAGCAGCTGCGCGGCGATCATCAGCACCGCGCCGCCCCCCTGCTGCGCGGTCACCAGCAGCACAAAGGCCCAGCCGATGCGGCTGAAGCGCGGCCTGGCCGGGGGCGGAGCGGCTGTTTCGCCGACATATTCGCTCATTGGAACCTCCTATATAGATTAACGCGTTGCCGCGTCATTTTTTCTTTGACATTTCCATCAATTCATGATACTATATTCACGCCAAAAAATCAAGCGGTTTTTATGTCAAAGGAGAAATCGTCGTGCTGAAAAAGATCGCCGCGTTTGTCCTGGGCGTGACGCTGCTGCTCGCCCTGTGCGCCCCCGCCGCGTCCGCCATCGAGTTCACGGAAGGCCCCGCGCCCGGCGATTTCCGCCCGCTGCGGCTGGAGCTGGAGATGATGCGCAGGGGGTTGGCCAACGTCAACGTGTTCACCGACGGCATCGTGGTGCTGCGGGAGGGCAAGATCATCTACGAGCGCTATGCCCGCGGATGGGACAGGACCACGCCGCACAGGATGTACTCCGTCACGAAGTCGGTGGTGTCGGCGCTGGTGGGCATCGCCATCGGCGAGGGCTATATCGACAGCGTACAGCAGAAGGTGGTCGAGTTCTACCCGGACGCGGTGATCGCCCCGGGGCAGGAGGGCAAGCTGGATATGACCATCGAGCACCTGCTGACCCACAGCTCGGGGCTGCCGGGGGACAGCGACGACGCCGACGCCTGGTGGGAAGCCAACGCCTCCCCGGGGGAGGCGTTTGATACCGGCAAAGCCGCGTTCGAGATCCCGCAGGTTGCAGCGCCGGGGGGGCGCTACGCCTACAGCAGCGGCCCCGGCCTGCAGACCCTGGCGTGCCTGGTCAGCCGGGCGGTGGGGATGAACCTCTTCGAATACGCGAAATTGAAGCTCTTCGGGCCGCTGGGGATGGACAGCGTGACCTGGGACGCCGCGGGCGACGGCAGGAGCTATGGCGGCTTCGGCATCACCATGACCCCGGAGGACATGCTGCGGCTAGGCATTCTCTATCTGAACGAGGGCGCGTGGGAGGGCGGTCAAATCATCCCCGCGGATTACATAGTGGCCACCCGGCCGCCCTCGCCCAACCGCGCGAACTACGGCTACCTGTGGAGGACATACTCCGACGAGCCCGGCTATGAGAGGGCCGTGCGGGCCGCCGGGTTCTTTGGGCAGTTCATCTGCGTGCTGCCGGGCCAGGACATGGTCATCGTGCGCACAGGCAGCGCGGGCCCGGTGGTCAGGGCCGTCACCGGGGCGGCGCTGAAATACCCGGCCGCCGAACGGCTTTTCATGCGGATCGTATACCCCATCGCCCCTCTGAAGGGGGTGCCGCTGCGGTATTTTATGGAGGCCATGTTCTAACGCAAAAACACTTTCGGAGGATTTTACCATGCAAGCCAAACGGCTGCCGCCAAACGGCACCATCGGGCTGTTTTGCCCGAGCCATGCCGCCAACATGGAGCGTTACAACCCCATGATCACAAAAATGGAACGGCTTGGGTTTGCCGTAAAGCTCGGGGATAACTTCACGAAGGACACCTATGGCTATGCCGCAAGCGCGGAGGAACGCGCCGCGGACCTGAACGCTTTGGTTGCGGACGAATCGGTGCATATGATCTTGTTCAGCGGCGGGGAGAGCGCGGTTGAAATCCTGCCGTTCATCGATTACGAAAATATCCGCCGCCACCCGAAGCTGCTGAGCAGCTACAGCGACGCGACCTCCATCCTGCATGCCATTTACGCAAAGACAGGCCTGGTCACCTATTACGGCTTTGGGGCGGGCGAATTCTCCGACTTGCGGCACTACGACTACACGCAGTTTTGCTCCCATTTTGTCGAGGGATATGAGGCGAAGCAATTTGTCAGCGACAGCGAATGGGTGACGATCCACCCGGGCCGCTGCGAGGGCACGCTGATCGGCGGGTATGCTTCCCTGTTCGCGCGTATGCTCGCCAATCCGTACTTCAGCTACGATATCAACAAAAAACACCTGCTGTTTCTTGAGGACCATGAGAGGCTCAGCGGGGTCGGCGCGGTGGGCACAACCCTTGCGTTCATTGGCCAGAGCGCGTTTATGCGCAGCGTGGCAGGTTTGTTCATCGGACACTACTCTGACAATGTCCCCGGCGATTTCACCCGCTGTTTGGAGCGCTTCGGCGCGGCGCACGGCATTCCCGTGGTCTATACGGATGATTTCGGGCACGGCACAAGGCACGCGATACTGCCCATTGGCTTACACGCTATGCTTGACGCTGACAAGCAATCTATGATTTTTTGCGAATAAAGGAGAACACAGTATGCCCATCACTGAATTCCTGGCGCGCAACGCCGCGCACTACGGCGACGAGGTCGCCCTGGTGGAGGTCAACCCGGAGATCAAGGAGCTGGAAAAAAAGCAGCCCGACTGGAAAGAGATGTCCCTGGTGGAGCGCAACGTGCGCTCGGGCTACCGGAAGACGCTCACCTGGCACGCCTTTGACGAGCAGGCCAACCAGTTCGCGAATTTCCTGCTGGAAAATGGGGTCAAGCGCGACACCAAGGTCGCGATCCTCATGATGAACTGCATCGAGTGGCTGCCCATCTATTTCGGCGTGCTCAAATCCGGCGCGGTGGTGGTGCCGATGAATTTCCGGTATTCCGCCGACGAGATCGCCTACTGCCTGGAACTGGCCGATGTGGATATCTTGATCTTCGGGCCGGAGTTCGTCAGCCGCATGAACGTGATCCAGGGGCAAATCAAGCTGCGCATGCAGCTGTTCGTGGGCGAGCCCTGGGAGCGCCCGGTATACGCAAAGCCCTATGCCCTCGCGTCAAAATGCGGCACCAAGCCCCCCATGGTCTCCCTGCGCGACGCGGATATCGCGGCCATCTACTTCTCCTCGGGCACGACGGGCTTCCCCAAGGCGATATTGCACAACCACCTGGCGCTGGTCTACTCCTGCGAGGTGGAGCAGGCCCACCACGGGCAGGGCCGCGACGACGTGTTCCTGTGCATCCCGCCTCTATACCATACGGGGGCGAAAATGCACTGGTTCGGGAGTTTACTTAGCGGCGGGCGCGCTGTGCTGCTGCGCGGCACGCAGAGCCGGTGGATCCTGGAGACGGCCTCGTGGGAGGGCGCCACGGTGGTGTGGCTGCTGGTGCCCTGGGCGCAGGACATCCTCGACGCCCTGGATTCCGGCGAGCTGAAGCTGGAGGACTACGACCTGCACGCCTGGCGGCTGATGCACATCGGCGCGCAGCCCGTACCGCCCAGCCTGATCCGCCGCTGGAAGGAGCGATTCCCCGATCACGACTACGACACGAACTACGGCCTGTCCGAATCCATCGGGCCGGGCTGCGTGCACCTGGGCGTGGAGAACATCCACAAGGTGGGGGCCATCGGGATCGCGGGCTACGGCTGGCAGACGAAGATCGTCGGCGAGGACGGCAGCACCGTGAAACAGGGCGACGTGGGCGAGCTGGCCGTCAAGGGCGACGGCGTGATGCTGGAGTACTACAAGGACCCGGAGGCCACCGCAGCTGTGCTCAAGGACGGCTGGCTGCACACCGGCGACATGGCCCGGGAGGACGAGGATGGCTTCATCTACCTGGTTGACAGGAAAAAAGACGTCATCATCACCGGCGGGGAGAACCTCTACCCCGTGCAGATCGAGGATTTCCTGCGGGCGCACCCGAAGATCAAGGACGTGGCGGTCATCGGCCTGAGCGACATGCGCCTGGGCGAGATCGCCTGCGCGATTGTCGAGATCAAGCCCGGCATGGAGTGCACCGAGGACGAGGTGAACGCCTTCTGCAAAGAGCTGCCGAGATACAAGCGCCCGCGGAAGATCATCTTTGCCCCTGTGCCGCGCAATGCCACGGGGAAGATCGAAAAGCCCAAGCTGCGCAAGCAGTACGCGGGCGGGAGCGTGGTGGAGGAGCAGTTCAACAGGTAATATATTTCCCCGAAAGGAAACCCCCATGCCCTCCTGTATGATCCACCTACACACCGCGCACCTATTGCGAAACGGGCGGGGCGCGCTGTTCTGCGCCGGGGCCGTGGCGCCCGACGCCATCGACGACTGGCGGGCGAAGGACGTCACCCACCTGCGCGACGTCCCCGACCGTTTGGCCAGATTGGCCGCAATCGCACAAGAGACAGACTCCCGCGACGACTTCGCCGAGGGGGTCCTTCTGCATTTATATGCCGATTGGCGCTGGGATAAAGATCAACTGGAACGCTATTGGGCCACGCTCGGCGGGAGGCCGCCGGGCGGCGGTTGGGTGCTCTCCTACAGAAACGAAATATCGCTGGCCTCCGCCTGGATATACCATCACAGCCCCTGGGCCAGGACGCTTTGGGAGGAGCTGCTCGCTTTGCCGGTAGAACAATACGGCCCCCTGCCCGGCATGGAGAAAAGCGACGTCCGGGCCTATCTCACGCGCAATTATAAGTGGCACGAGGGGCACCCCGGGCCGCCCTCGGCGTTTTACTCCCCGCAGGAGGTGGAGGAATTCGTGATCGGGACTGTGGAGGGGTATCAAACGTGGCGTTCAACCGTTGGTTGAGCCATTCGACCCTCTTTTCAACGAACCCATGAGTGACTTTTGCGCCCGGTTCACGCTACAATGGGACCATCAATTTGAGGAGGTTCCCCATGGATAACACAAACTACGCGCAGATTTTGTCCGAACGCATTCTGTCCCTGCGAAAGGAAAAGGGCCTCACGCAGGAGGCCCTGGCACAGCAGCTGGGGGTCAGCTTCCAAGCCGTCAGCAAGTGGGAAAACGAGCAGTCCTGCCCTGACATCGCCCTGCTGCCCCTGCTGGCGGAGGTATTTGAGGTCACGGTGGACAGCCTGTTCGGCAGGGAGGCCAAAGCGGAACCGCCCGCAGAGGAGGAACCATCGGACGTGCAGGGCGCAAGGCGGGAAGAGGAGTGGGGAAACAACCCGGTGTTCTCCGCCGTCTATGATGTCCCCTGGCCCGACGACCAAATCCTGCGCGGCGTGGTATATTGGGGCCGCAAGCTCCTCAGCCGCGAGACAATGCCCAACAAGCAGTTCATCTTCGATATAAACAGGTCGGAGTACACCTGGCTGCTGCGCTACAGCCCGCTCAATGTGCACGCCGAGTGCAGCCTGGCTGTGGAGGGCAACGTCCAGGGCAACGCCACGGTGGGCAGCCACATGCGCTGCAACGACATCGGCGGCGAGGTGAACGTGGGCAGCCACATGACCTGCCGGGATGTCCTCAAGGGCAGCGTCAACGCTGGCAGCCACGTCTCGTGCGGGAGCGTCGGCGGAAGCGCCGGCGCGGGCAGCCACATCACCTGCGGCAATGTCGGCGGCAACGCGGACGCGGGCGCCAAAATCGAATGCGGCAGCATCGGCGGCGATGTGAAGGCCCTGAAGATTGTGATGAAGAAATAATCACCCGTGCACCCCCATCAGCCGCAGCGCCTCCCCGGCGGCGGCCTGCTCGGCCAGCTTTTTGCTGCGCCCGCGCCCCAAGCCCAGCACGTTCGAGTGCAGCCGCACCTCCACCACGAAGGTCTTGTCGTGGTCCGGGCCGGTCTCGTCCACCAGCACATACTCCACGGATTCCTCGGGGCTCTGCTGCACGATCTGCTGCAGCTCGGTCTTGCAGTCCTCCACGGCGACGCTCGCGCCCTCCCGCAGGAAGCGTTGCACGAATGCCCGGCAGGGCTCCATCCCGCCGTCCAGGTACATGGCGGCCAGCAGGGCCTCGAAGGCGTCGGCCACCATGGAGGGCCGGTTCGCGCCGCCCATGGCGATCTCGCCGCGCCCGAGCAGCAGGGCATGCCCCAGGCCAATCTTCTGCGCGTAGGCGAACAGGGCGGGCTCGCACACCGCCGCCGCGCGCATTTTGGTGAGCGCGCCCTCGGGTTTTCCCGGGCAATTGGAATAGAAATACTCCGCCGCCAGGAAGCCCAGCACGGAATCGCCCAGGAATTCCAGTCTTTCGTTGCTGCCGTGGGGGGATTTGCGCTCGTTGGCGTAGGAGGAATGGGTTAATGCGCGCTCGAGCAGGGTTTCGTCCTGGAACCTGTAGCCGATGGCGGCTTGGAGGTCTGTTATGTTCATAGTTCAATCCCTTCGATACAATTGTCGTTATGCAGGGTACTCCCAATCGATCCGCATGTGTAAGCCCTCCCGCTCCAGCAGGCGGAACAATTCGCGCTGCACGCCGGTGGATTCGCACGCGCCGCTGAGATAGAGATGCAGGTTCCGGTGGTCGGACAGCACGAAGGCGCAAAGGCTTTTAAAGACAGAGCCGCCCATGATGAACTCGGCGCTCTCCACGCATTCGGCGGCGCCGGGCGGCAGCTCGACCCGCCCCAGGTTGGAGAGCACGCCGGTCATCGGCCTTTCCCCGGTGAGGAAATACCCCAGCTTGAAAAACCAGCGCTTGACCGCGATAGGGGCCGCGCGCAGCAGGGGATTGCCCGCCATGGATACGGTCTGGTCCAGCAGGGCCCGCATCGCCCCGGGCGCGGCGGCCGGCTTGAGCCGGCCGCGCATGGCCGCGGCGACGTCCTCGAAGGACCAGTCCTCCTTCGCGCGCGGGTCAAAACCGAGATTGCGGTACAGCGTGAAGTTGCGCAGGGTCTCACTCGGATAGAACTGCCGCATATCCACGGGGATGCGCAGCTTGATGGGCCTCCGGCTTCTTTGCGCGCGCGGGTCGGCGCGATAAAAGGCGCAGAGATACGCGCTCATAAGGTACTCCGTCACGGACAGGCCCCGCGCCCTGGCTGCGGGCAGGATATCCTCCAGGGGGACCGCGCCGTGTATCACCTTCAGGTAGTTTTTCACATAGGGCCTGCGGTACTGCCAGGCGGCCTCGTCCTTCGGGATTTTCCCCGGTGCCTTCTGATAGAACCGCTGGTAGTCGTCGGACAGCTCCCCGGCGCGGGGTGGCTCGTTCAGGTCGATCAAACCGTCCAGCGCCAGGTAGCGCGCCAGCAGCGCCCGGGTGAACACCGACAGGCCTTTCCCGTCGCACACCAGGTGGGGCACCTCCACCGCAAAGCGGCGGCGGCCATAGACGACGCGGATGACGGGCGTATCGCGGCTGAACAGGTCGAACGGGCAGCAGAAACACTCCCCCTCCTCCTGCACGACATCGGTATAGCCCATGCGCTCCAGATGGTATGAGAAGAACCCGCGCCGCGCCGCCACGAAGAACGAGGGGAAGCGCGGGTACACAGCCTCCACGGCCCGGCGCAGACGCGCCGGGTCGATTTCCTCCCTGAGCAGCCAGCCCATGCGGATCACATAGTTCCACTCCCGCGTGCGCATGCAGAGGAACGTGTTGGCCGCCATATCCAGCTCCATGTATCCGGCTTTCCCCGTAACGCCTACCCCCTCAGCCCCTCTTTGACCGTCTCCACAACCTTGCCCTCCACGCAGGCCTTGGCCTGCCGTATCGCGTGGAAGACGGCCTTGGCGTCGCTCGACCCGTGCGCCTTGATCACCACGCCGTTGATCCCCAGCAGCGGCGCGCCGCCGTACTCCTTGTAGTCCATCTGCTTTTTCAGCTTCAGCAGGCCCGGCGCGGCGGGCAGGGCGCTGAGCCACCCCAGGGGATTGCCCAGGAACAGCCCCTTGAGCTTGCCCATGAGCATCTTGCCCATGCCCTCGTAGAGCTTGAGCGCCACGTTGCCCGTGAAGCCGTCCGCCACGGCGACGTCGCAGCCGCCCAGGGGGATTTCACGCGCCTCGATATTGCCGATGAAATTGATATTCTCTTTGCTTTTGAGAAGGGCGTAGGCCTCCTGGCGCAGGGGGTCGCCTTTGTTCTCCTCGGTGCCTATGTTTATAAGGCCCACGCGGGGGTTTTGCGCGCCCAAGACGTGCTTCGCGTAGGCGCTGCCCAGCAGGGCGAAATGGCCGAGCATCTCGGCGGTGCACTCGGCGTTGGCCCCGGCGTCCAGCAGGACGAAGGGCTTGTCCGCCGCAGGCATGACGGCGGCGATGGCCGCGCGCCGCACGCCGCGAATCCGCTTGACGATCAATGTGGCCCCCACCATCAGCGCCCCGGTGGAGCCCGCGCTGACGAAGGCGTCGTACTTCGCGTCATAGCCCTGCCCGGCCAGGGCCTTCAGCCCCACGGCCATGGAGGTGTCGTTGTGCTCGCGCAGGATCGTTTGCGGCTCGTACTCCATCTCGAATACTGCTGGCGCGTGCAAAATCTCCATGCCCTCCAGGGAAATCTTGTTCCCGCTTGCGCAGGCCTTGATGCGGTCCTCCGGCCCGGCCAGCGCGATTGAAACCCCGAGCTTGTCCGCGGCGCGGCGGCAGCCCCTGATGATTTCCAGCGGCGCGTTGTCGCCCCCAAAGGCGTCGATGATGATGTTCATGCTGTAGCCTCCTTCATTGCCTCTATAGCTCTTTTCCCCAGCGCCTCATACCTCGCCTTCTTGTCCCGGATGCGCTCCTCCAGCCCCGGCAAAAGGCCGAAATTCGCCCCCATGGGCTGGAAGTCCTTCACCCCCGCGTCGCTGATATACCGGCTGAGCGCCCCGAGCATCGTAACCGGCGGCAGTCGCAGCGGCGGCAGGCCCTGCATGGCCCGGGCGGCGTTTCGCCCGGCGAGAATGCCCGACGCGGCGGACTCCATGTAGCCCTCCACCCCGGTAATCTGCCCGGCGAAGTACAGGCCCACGCGCAGCTTGCACGAAAAATCCTTGCGAAGCAGGCGGGGGGAATCCAGGAAGGTGTTGCGGTGCATCACGCCATAGCGCGCGAACTCGGCGTGCTCCAAGGCGGGGATCATGCCGAACACGCGGCTTTGCTCCCCGAATTTGAGGTTGGTCTGGAAGCCCACCAGGTTGTACAGCGTGCCCGCGCTGTTCTCGCGGCGCAGCTGGAGCACCGCCCAGGGCCTGTGTCCCGTGCGCGGGTCGCGCAGGCCCACGGGCTTCATGGGGCCGTAGCGGATGGCGTCCTTCCCCCGCGACGCCAGGACCTCGATGGGCATGCAGCCCTCGTATACCGGGGTCCCCGGCGAACCGCCAAGGTTCGTTGGGGTGGGGTCGAAATCGTGCGTGTGAGCCCTTTCGGCCGAAAGTAAGGCGGCCTCGAAGGCCTCGTATTGCTCCTTATCCATGGGGCAGTTGAGGTAGTCGTCCTCGCCGCCCCGGTCGTAGCGCGAGGAGAAGAAGGCATAGTCCATATCGATGCTTTCGGCGGTGACGATGGGGGCCGCTGCGTCGTAGAAGTGCAGGGCGCCGCCGCACAGTCGCTGGATGTCAGCGGCAAGGGCATCGGAGGCCAAAGGCCCGGCGGCAACGATCGTCATGCCGTCTTCGGGGATGTACGTGATTTCCTCGCGGCGCAGCTCAATCAGGGGTTCCACCTCGATGCGCCGGGTGATCTCCCGGGAGAACTTGTCCCGGTCCACGGCGAGCGCCCCTCCGGCGGGCACTCTGCACTGTTCGGCTACCTCGACGCACAGGGAGCCCAGCAGCTTCATCTCGGCCTTGAGCGTGCCCGCGGCGCTGCCCGGGCGCTCGGCCTTGAAGGAGTTGGAGCACACCAATTCGGCCAGACCGCCTGTTTTGTGGGCGGGGGTCTGGCGCGCGGGTCTCATCTCGCTGAGCACGCAGGGGACACCCGCTCCGGCCAATTGCCAGGCGGCCTCCACCCCGGCGAAGCCCCCGCCGATCACGCGCACCATGACAATCCCCCTTCCCGGCCCAGAAAATTATAGCACAGCGCGCGCCCAAAAGCAAGAGTTGATCATGAGGTGCACGGAATCAATTTTCGTTACTGGCCGTCACGTAAGATAGCGGGCATTGATTTCGCATGCGCCATTCTCTGCATAGCACTTGTCGCATAGCTCGTTGCGGTTTGTACAGCAGATGAGATAATCGCATTCGTCGCAATATTGCGGGTTGTCCGGGCAATACTGACCGCCGCTGCCGGGAACAAGGGTTAAGTCGCCGCTGTGGTTTGGAATGATGTCCATAAAAAAACCTTCCTTTGTTCGCATAGTTCCGAATAATTCGGCTTGGTCTAATTATATCACAGAATACCTTCGGATACAATATAATTATTCGGATTCATCGGAGGTATTTGCATGGAAGTCAATTATGGTGATATTGGGAGGCGGATTCAGGAACAGCGGCTGCGAAAAAGAATTACACAGGAACGCCTCGCGGAGCTGGTGGAATTGTCTGTCCCGCATATGAGTGGCATTGAAAACGGCAAAACCAAGTTTTCATTTCAATCCATCCTGCGCATCGCTAACGTACTGGAACTTTCTATGGACGAGCTGCTCTGCGGCAGCCTGATGCAGGGAAAGATCATCATGCAAAATGAGTTCGCTGACCTGCTGGCTGATTGCACCGCCGAGGAGACCGGCGTTATCCTCAGCACGGTAAAAGCCTTGAAGAAATCCTTACGGCCCCGCTAGGGAAAAAACCTCTTGACAAGCCGCCGAAAATCCTGTATTCTATTGTCGTACAAAATAATATCGCTCTGAAAGGATGGTTTGGCTATGTTGGGACTGGGAACCTGGCAATTCGAAGTGGACACGATGTTCTACCGCGGCAGGGTGCTGCTCATGGTGGGGGAGAAGGACGGGGAGTACGACATCTCCATCGACATCCCTGGCATGGACGTGCCGGACTTCAAGGTGGTCAGCATTGAGGCCGAGGACAACACCGTCACCGGCGCGGCGCAGACCGACCTGCTGCGCGGCAAGGACATCCCCTTCTCCATCACCTTTGACGGCGACACCGCCGAGGGCTACCTGAAGGTGCCGTTCATGGGCAAATTCACAATGCGGGACGGGAAGAAGATCGCGTAAAGGGCTTTTCGCAGAAAATGTCCAGGTACAGAGTGTACAGAGCAGGGAATGGCCAGACAAACCGGCCCTTCCCTGCTATTCTTTTGTTGAGGAGGCGATGGCGTGCACCCAAACCCCTACCCGATCGATACCGTGAAGAGCGCGATGGAACACATCTGCGGGCATTTGGAGGAACCATTGTCCTGCGCCGTGCTGGCGGAGCT
>Ga0123353_10001893_pt1 | contig 25709 bp, 12 predicted proteins | sample TergutLab28metaG_3_FD_92763 | JGI IMG/M metagenome (GOLD analysis project Ga0123353, IMG submission 92763) | Labiotermes labralis P3 segment gut microbial communities from Petit-Saut dam, French Guiana - Lab288 P3 | ecosystem: Host-associated > Arthropoda: Insects > Digestive system > Gut ...
ATGAAAAATTCCAATGACACCAGCTGGAATCGAACCAGCGACCTTCCGATTTGTAGCACAGCATCTTAACCACTGTGCTACCGCATTTCTGTATGTATATTTATAAATGAAAAGGTGAACAGTAATGAAGTATTTGTCCCTGTAAAGGCGACCAGTTGCTGACGACTGCACTGAAGCCAATTCCAAAGCCGAAACATGTTACGTGTCACACGTGCCTCAGACAGTGGGCATTTTGCAGTACAGTTTAATCCGCAATGTACAGCAGGGTCAAAGAGGCGTGCAATATCGCAAATAATGCAATTGCGAAATGTTTCCAACCCTCTGCCGTATGCTGTGTTATCAGAAGTAAAATACAGAAGAAAGGAAAGATACAGAGGGAAGAAATTTGAAGAATAAGTATGGAGAGGAAGAAAGAAAATTACAAAATAAACGAGGGAACGAGAGACGAGAGACCCGCTGTCCTCCTCACGGACTGACACACAGGCTGTTCCTGGATTGCCTCAGGGACCTCAGACGGTCTGCATCTCCAGGTTGAGGGGAAGTCCCCCAGGAGCGCGATGATGAACCGGTGGTCTGTGGTAACAATTGGTATTAATGCGCCGGCCGAGCCGAGACCCGAACTGAGATAAATGACCCCGGGGCAGGATGGATCTCGAGGAAATGGATATTAATGGATGTTATCCAAGTGATGCGATGTTCAAAGTGTAAATAACAGAATTGCGGACCGCACTGCTTTGGGCTTCTGTGATAATGATTGCTTGTAGGACCCAACCTCACAGATATTTGAGAACCTTAATGTGTTGTTCACAAGATGGTTGTAATATCTCTCTACACCACCCAAATGTTCGTACAGATGTTAGTACATACGTGAAGGTATTTCATCGGCAAAATGAATTAATCTCAGTATAGGCCTATATGTGGCCGATCCGGTGGCCTCGCGGCCTAAGGCGCGGGTTTGCGGCCGCTGGCCTGCTGGCATTGCGAGTTCGAATCCCACCGAGGGCATGGATGTTTGTCTCTTGTGAGTTGTGTGTTGTTAGGTAGAGGCCTCTGCGTCGGGCTGATCACTCGTCCAGAGGAGTCCTACCATGTGTGGTGTGTCTGAGTGCGATCGTGAAACCTCGAAAATGAGGAGACCCTGGCCCACTGGGGCTGTTGCGCCATGGTAAACGGTCTCCATACTTTATTCCCTTAGACCCAGTGTTAGAAAATGGGGTTATTGTGCCAAATGGGATTTCTTTATTTAAAAATTCATGACTTTGTCGTTTGAGTTGGGGAATTTTAAAGTGAGTCGTCTTTGTAGTAACAGAATAGACACTGTAATATAAATCTGTCATTAAATAATGAGTTTATATTAATAACAGGAGATTGCGTTGTATATTTAGGCTTGCTATCGGACATACCAGTAATGGTGCTAACCACCATACGCGTTTCTGAAGTTTTTAAATTTATGCATTGTACTAGACCGTAATATAGACTTGCACTGGTATATCCTCTGCTGTGTGTTCGGAGATAACTGTACGTGTCGATATAGATCTCTGCTCTTCAATCTTGGTGTGGTCAACCTACTTTGAATGACAATGGTACTTAACCTCTGAGATAAGTTAACATTGAAGTATCATGAATGGAACTCTCAGTACGGGTATATGGAGAAGAGCGCGCAAATACGGGAGTTTTGTAGAAATTACAACTGCATAATGGTAAAGCAATCCCTGTACAGGCCTGGACAGACCCTGAGGGCTACAGGAGGATGAGGCTCTCATATTTCAAGACAATCGGTAGGTGAAGATGGTAAGGTTCTCAGCCCTACGTACCGGCCACCTTTACCCCCCAGGAAATATACCTGGTACTCATTTCTGTTGGAGGTTGAGTCGACCCCAGGACCGTAGTGCGGTGGGAAGGATTATGTCATAGGCGAATGTAGCCTTTGAAAACGTAGAGATTAGTGTCACACATGTGTTTCGTTTGGCTGTCATCTTCGATTGAATAGTTAATAGGCGTAATGTGTTTTCTGGGAGGTAGGGCTCAAATTACATGTATCCTTCAGCTTCACACTTTTACGTCACAATCGTGAAATAAAGGAGCTTTATTTTATCAGTTTTTCTAATCTGTGTTTGCTGTTTATTACTTGGTAATTCATTGGACCTACACGTATACAGCACTACTGTGCTTCGTTTTCAGCGGCAGAAAGGGAATTCAGTCTTTGAGAGTTGCCCCTGTATGTGCGTCACAACAGACAAACACAATATCAGTAAACATCAACTTGAAGCGCCTTCTTTACAGTTCATTACTTGTCGTGTGTAGCAAATAATTCAGCCGCTGGAATGTGTTTGTTGCCACAAGCCGGAGTATTATGTAGATGAAGTCCAGAGCTTCTAGATTAGAATGTATCCTGAGGGATACATTATAGAACATGTTGAGAGAGACCCGACTAGTTCTGTGCAGTCGTAGGGAATCCATCATCCCAACCCACCCCCCCACTTGAGACACGACTTAGTCCAGTACCAAGTCTGCATTTCATCAGGGGTCGCCCTGAAGATATTGCCCTCGTACTTCCCCTAAGCAACGCCGACACCTCCTTACCCTTGTATTGCAAGTAGTCGGAAAAAAGATAATCGAAAGTCATGTTCAAGTGTATAGCGGTGCTGCTTTGTATTGCGAAGGGTCCGGGATCTATATCTGCCCGCACATAGGCTGTGATGTTTCTTCGTCATTTTTCGTAGTCTGTCCTTACAGACGCTAAGACAGCACCTCAAAACATGGTTCAGCACCCTTGTAGATTCACCATTCATAAAGCATCCTAACAAAAGTAGTTCAAAAAACGTAATTTTACACAGTGGAGCCTGGGGAGGGGGGGGTGCCTCGAGGGGCAGAGTGAAAAGGCCGGCAAAACGCTTTAAATTAAAAATATATTAATTTTAAAGTCAGAAAATTTAAATTGTTGAAAGAAAAATACAAGGAGATTCAATAAACAATTGTGACTTATTGGAAAATTCGTAATTCTCCTACGGTCGGCCTTTGTGATTATTCGCCCTGGGCGCCAGTAATCCTAGCTACACCACTGATTCAGTAGCCTAACACAAACACCTTTCTGCAACGCTGAAGTACGTGACGTCTGAGCAATGCAGGCTGCAGCTCATTCGCAATAAAACCTCGAATCTTCGGTAGAGAGTTAATAAGGATAGGCTTCACAGTTTTATTCATCGTAATCAGATCAAGAAGGATAAGATTGGCAGTGCATGTAGCATATGAGAGTGCTATATGACGTGTGAACGATTGAACCTAATATCCATGGAGACGGTATGACTTGGGAGACATAACGAAAGGTTAGAAAATATTATAGTAAAAGTTAAATTAGTTTTGAGCTTTGTGAAACATAGGCTATGAGGATGTGAGATGGATTAAAGGTGTTCAAGAGTAGGCTGCAGGTGTGGTCTGTTTTGGGCGCCGTTTTGGAGCGTGGAGTTGGACTGCTGAGCTGCTGAGGGAGTGTGCGTATTGGAGCGTGGAGTTGGACTGCTGAGCTGCCGAGGGACTGTGTTAATGCATGAGAATTCTGATCTACAGGGCTAGTCACACCTTCAAAAAATTAACGGAAGATTATATTCGGGACTGCTGGAGATGATATGTGAAGAAATTTCAATAAACATTTTGCAGAAGTGAATCAACAAGTCTGCACCCCGAGCTGGTTACTGTTTTCACAAACCATTGGGTCAGTCTACATGGTCTGCTACTGAGTGTTTTATTGTCAGTCCAAACTTCGATAATAGGTATCCACGTTATATTCTGGAACGCGCTACTGACAGTGCTAATTCTTTCTTTCTTGAACCATTATCTCTTTATCGACTGCAGATGTCGTATTCTGTAGACTGAGGGCCGTGAATGTTCAGTAGGAAAGAATATGAAAGGAAACGGTTTTGTGTTACTTATAACAAAGATTGAGGACGACATAAAGTGACGAATGATATTATTCATGTGTCTTCGACCAAGATTCTAACCGAAAACCTTCCGAATAGACATCAGAAGTATTGACGCTTGAGCAAATTGTGCTACACCACCACCAATCAACTGAGGCCTATTACTTGTTTTGCTCTCTTGCAGTCCTTATCCTCTTTTCCTTCTTCTAATTAATTAATCGATTAATTAAATGTTCTTTGTTCCTTTATTATGTGAAATTTTTTATTTATTATTCTGATTATTTATTATCAGTGACAGCCTATTTGCACATGTCAGCATTGGGCACATATAAACACTACGTGACAATGTAATGAAAACTTGGGTTCACCTTTTGGGCAACCTGTGAGCCGCGACACATGAGCAAGTTTTTACGGCGATATTATACATTTTCTTAATCGCGGCCTCTATATGACGTTAGCACTAAATGAAAATGAGAGTAAAGAAAGCTGTTAGCCCTCTTGTCACTTCCTAGTCTCAAGTGACGGTTACTCCTGGCGCGGCTCGGCGGTGCAACTTCAGTTGTGCTCATGTGGGTTGATAGGTCTGCAGGTTGTGAGATATGACTGTGTGTTTGTGTTTGCTGTGACATAATTATAACTGCATATTGCTGGATAAGCTAAGAGATACCACTGTACATTGCTACGAATGATGAGGTGTCATGTCGCTTTGAATGCTGGTTGCCGCTATCGGATGCTGTTCTTGGCGTTCTGCATTATGTCAACATGCTGACGGCCCTCTCAGCTACAGCCACTTATCATATGCGGCACTTGTCGGCGTCTTTTTAATTATTGTCACGCCTTGCCATGCCAGAAAATACGCTGGAATCATTCCACCGGCCAGGCATAGAGCACTGTACATACACAGTTCTTCAGCCACCTCTGCTAACCGGGCCATTGTTTCGCAACCGGTAGTTCTCAGATCGCTGGCGGCTGATCATGGACTTTTAATTATGCGTGAACCCATATTCTACAAGTAATTATTTTTTTTTTAGTTTTTCTTTTCCTTTCAATGACTACGCAGTTCGTGTCGCGCTTTGTCTACTGCCTTCTTTACACAGAATCTCACTAGGCACGTCAATTACTCCTGCGTTCCTTCCCTTAATAAACCGGCGGGGCTTAGGCTGTTAGAAGCCGGGATGTCACCGTGGAGGCCCGAGTTCAAGCCCAGGGCAAATACACGTATGATTTGTGGTGAGCAAAGTGGCACTGAGACAGGGTTTCGTATTAGTACGTCTGTTCTATCATGTCAGGGTCATTCCGCCGAAAGTCTGTCCTCATTCACTGCTGTATCACCTGTGCCATATGATCGTATCAATTGACAGCATCGTTAAATATGCACATACCGACGGTACATTTCTGAAAACTTTAAATATTTTTATACGCATTGTGCATAATTTTTAATTGCGAATGTTCAGGGCAAATAATTGTGGCACATAACGTGTGAGTGTTGTTATTTTGAATACGTACAGGATATTGCATCATGCTGCTGATTGTTATGGGATACAACTACCCGCTTTTGTGACGACCTGCTTCCTAATACGAAACTCGAAATTCGCTAGGCAATTTAGAAGAAAGCTTACGGTTTTACACTTAGTCCCCGCGGTTCCAAATTTTGTCCTGTCGTTTCTCCGTAGACTGTTCTGTGACGAATAGTGTACGTCACGAAAATGAGTTCATTCGCTTTTAGTGTAAACCGTCGTTTGTACCGTACAATATAAGCCCACTATAAAGTTCAGTAACGGGGAAGGTGAAATAAAATAATTCAGTATTAAATGCAATGAAATTATGAGCTTTGAAAGTGAAATATGTCTCAGGACTGTTAACCGAAAGTAATTAAAAGGAACACGAAAGTGTACAAAGTACAGAGAATAATGATAGATGGCTGGTTCTGACGGCAGTGAAGAATGGGGCAGACAATTACGGCCTAGTAACAAAGTAGAATGAGAAATGAACTATATAGAAAAGTGTGACAAATTGCTCGGAAAAACTAAGAAATAAAGTGATATTAATGATGAAGGGTTGGGAAGACGAGAAAAGTTTTAGTTAAACAGCAAGCTGGTCGGGTGAAGAAATGAAGAGAAATAAGCGCAGTTACACACAGACGATGAAGATGACAGCGAGGAAAAAAAGAATAGGAAGTGGGGGGGAGAATAAGGAAAAGAGGACGGGGAAGCTCTACATACTGAAAACATGGCAGAACAGAACACGGGAAAGAAAAACACCTTGGGAAAAAAAAAGTTTTCGCGTCGTTACTTGAAACAGGGGTGTTCCAAATTCTGTGCATCCAGGAGGCAGAATATTCATAAGCTTTCTCCATACGTGATTTGTTCGTGGTGAAATTATGACCTGTTGTTGTTATTTTACTGATTTAAATCTACTGACCTCTGCCTATTCACGAGTGTTAGCACGCTGAAAAGTAAAAATAAATATTGAAAAGAGTGCAAATTTTTTTGTTAAAATTTGAGCAGGCTTGTAAGGATTGAGGCTGTAATCGTGGCAAAGATCCCAGTTGTGCTTGTCTGCTCTGTGGCACTGTGTCATCGCGAAGGTGGTTAGTATTGTTTGGCAGAAAAATACTACTACCATAACTGTGGGGAGATATTGTCCAATAGCACGTTTTCTGTCCAGGAGTACTGAACGGATTGTGTGGCGTTTGTTATTCCGTGCCTACCCAGAAGTTTGTCCAGCGAATGTTTGTGTGCATTTCGGTCTGACGTGACTCCTACAGTATACTAAGCTCAAATCACTTTCGGTCGAGCTTCTCGAAGAGGCTCCTCGTGTAATATATTGTGAAGGTGTCTTAAAATATGGACACTCTAAGTCCTAGAAATGTTACTTTAAAAGCGTTTGGTCGTGGCCAGTGTTTAAGAAAATGCGGCTGAATACTTTCGCACCGAAAAAATGTACCCGCCGCTCGAGTAAATTTTGCCTTGTTTCCTTCACAACGTCTCACAAGAAGAAGAGTTAAAACAATTAAGAACTCTAACACCTTTAAACAATTCCAATTTCTGTTTGTGTGTTTCGTTTTTTAATATGGTATGTCCATTTAACACGCAATTTATGACACAAATATTTAGCCTTCGTTTTTGCCGAAATATTTCATTACAACTTTGTAAGACGTGAGAAGGAAATAAACTGACATTTATCTCAGTAATTAACCAACTTGATGCCCAAAGTTTTGTTTTACAATAAGTTTATTTCATGTTTCGAGCACATGTGCTCGAAACATGCAGAGGCATGAAATAAACTTATTGTAAAACAAACATTTTGTGCATCAAGTTGGTTAATTACTGAGATAAATATACTGAGCTGCACGGTCAGCAAAACATAAAAAAAAACTGACATTTGTCTGCAGTTTTTTATTTTGGGGGGGGGGGAAGTAAATGCATTATAGAAACATGTATCTTTTCAAAATTACGAAATTCACTTTCATTGCACACAGTTTCTAAAACGTTCACTACGTTGACTAGTAGCTCGGTTTATGCACCCCTGCGTCTCTCTGGAACTTAGTTGCCGAATAAGAAAGTTTGAAGCGCACTCCAGTAACATCAGCTCTTGGGAGCTTCAAGAGACATGAGTCAAAATTTATCATCGGCCTTAAAACGTAGCTCGTATCGGTGTTGATCAGTGGGCATTATACGAGAAGCAGCATCAAGCGTTTTCAGCTGCAACACCAAAAGGAAATATGATGGGAGAAGCGAAACTTGTTACAGGCCCGATTACATCCCAACTCGACGGTTCTTAAACATGCCTCATGACTGTATTGCGTTTAATTGTTTGTACGTGACGTATTCAGTTTAGGATTGCGTTTGCATGTGACATACACAGATTACGATAACACTGGAATCTGATTTACTTGGTTGAGGATTTTGCTGGCATGTGACGTGGTCTGTGTGTGACTGTGTTTGCATTGGCGCATTCAGTTAAGTAAAGTGTTTGCGTGTCACACGTTTTCGCTGTACACAGTTCCTGAACAAAACACTATAAAAATTCCTCAGAATAATGAGTACATTCAACGAACGTGTGATTCTTTCATCGAACTGGGTATTATGGATTTTCTAATCTTCGATGAAAATGTTGCTTTACTTTTGTAGTTTATAAGTTTGTCTTCATGAGATGGGCTGGGCATGTGGCGCGTATGGGTGAGGAGATGGGGGTATATAGGGTCGTGGTGGGGAAACCGGAGGGAAAGAGACCACTGGGGAGACATAGGCGTAGATGGGTGGATAATATTAAGATGGATCTCCAGGAGGTGGGATGTGGGTATATGGACTGGATTGGGTTGGCCCAGGATAGAGACAGGCGGTGGACGCTTGTGATTGCGGTAATGAACCTTCGGGTTCCGTGAAATGCGGGAAATTTCTTGACTAGCTGCAAATCAGTTAGCTTCTCAAGAAGGACTCTGCACCATGGAGTAAATAAGTATAAGTGTGTCTTCAGTGAGCAAGATTTCCTAGAGTGTAAGAATTGTCAGAGTTCAACACCCGGTACCGAATGCTTCTTTGTCTCAGTACAGTATATTTGTGTGTAGTCCACAGAATGTAGGACAAACCCATAGCACAACGTTTATTAATAAATATTTTGAAATGTCTCGGCGTGGAATATTTGGAGAGGAAATTGCATTCATGAAAAAAATTAAGAATATATTATAGTCGGGGAATGATTTATACACTTCAGTTCAGTGTTTTTGACATCCTTCTGACCCTTGAATGGATCAATGCAACTTCAAGGCGGTATGTAATTGCCAATTTGTCATCATTATGCGTCTCTATGATTGTCATAGCAAATGTACGATTTTACTAATTTAGTACACGGTTTATTTCAAGAGAACGCCGGGCAAATTGCAGGCACTTTTGTATACCCACTGTATGCAGACGTACGTTAGAAATTATTTTATCGCTAAATGTAAAATAAATTTAATATCTTACTGGTTTGTCATTCTATTCAGTTCATCGTCTAATATCGCCCCGTGTTCTTTTGAAAAGTTTTACTGCGACCGCTGGATGAATTATTTCATCGTTACATTTGTATAAAAATGCCAGGTTGACTCAGCTTGAAATTACCCTATTTAAAAGCGGATCCGAAGGTGAACTGGACTAACTGGAAAGCGTATCTAACAGAAAATCTATGATTCATGCTCTAAACGCGCTAGTTCTTTGCCAAAGTTGTTCCTGTGCCTTAATGACGGTTTTGCGAAGGCGAAGAAGACTTTTACGCATATTCTTAAATTTTTGTAATTCCTGGAAAGAGACGCCGGTGTCCGCTGTCAGTGAAAATGGGTGAACCTCAAATCCAGCCTAGACGCAGTGGAGGAAAAGATAAGTTTTTGTCCCTTACAGGAATCGAATTTCCATCGTCCACTTCGTTCTTAGTTCTCTACCAACGGTCTGTCCCGACTCACCAGTAATAAGCCGCAAACCCTGGGCAGAGTACGGCGTGACGCGCCACAGACGCCTTGTGCGCGTGGGCAGACAGAAGCCAAGTCCTCGCTAAGATTAATTACCTTGGCGACATATCTTCGCCTTGTCTTGGGTTCTAATCAACCGATGACTTATTATACTCAAGCCTCCATCAGCGGGCGGAGAGGAATTTTAACTAAGAACAAAAGCACAGTGCGAAATGCTGTACGTTTACTTGCCGCCAGGGAGGCAGAAACCTGTCGCCCTTGTCCTCGGATCGCAGCCTCAGTCTTGAATTAATTAAGCAACGATATGCACTCAGAACCCACCGTACCTTGAAAATCTCTTGATTATACAACGGACGTTTCGGAGCTGTCGCCTGTATAACTGCGTCCAAAAACTGAGTAACTCGCACGGTGCAGTTACGATCGCCATGACAACAAAGATGCGGTATTATCATCATTATTTCCAGTACGAACTGGGGGGTCTGTTTGGCCTCTTATCTGAACTGGACACACTACAGGAGATAAACTGGTCGGAATGCACGTCAGTCATCAGTATTTAATTTTCAGCTGGGATTTGATGATCCGTTGCCCTGTATGTGATACAGCAAGCCCCAGTGTGGGCGGAAGAATGTAGCGCTGATGTCTGCTCTCTTTAGCGCAGCCGACGGCTATTCGTGCGGTTACAGATCCACTCGGTCGAAACAGAGAAGCAAACTCCAAAATAAGACGGTGTCTGGCCAAAAAGTATGCGAATCTTAATCATTGATTATCTAGACTGACGACGCTAACAGCAGTACCAGGAGCATGTACTCCCAGCAGTACTGTACTCTCGAGCTCTAGAAGGTACAGAGGTGTGTACATTCCCTTTTTTGACGTGGTGCTAGGGCACTTCACCACAAGGCGGCCGGAACTTAAATTTGATTGCGTTTTCGCGTCTTGTGCTGAGGTTAGGAATGTATGATATTTTGAATTTATCTCTGTAAACATTCACGGTATCAACGTGATCTGTCAGGTTTCACAGCAATAGACGTCAGAGTTGGCGATCTGAAACGTAAAGCGGGGTATTTATTGTGATACAAGTGGAACCACTGCAACAACCATGTGCTAGATAGTCAGTCGGCTGCGTATAATAACAAAGGCAGATCGGAACCGTCATTAAACCAGAAATATTTGTCGCACCGTAAGTGCTTAAGGGTCCGCCTGATTATGAATGTCTGTCTGTCTGTTCTACATGATAATTCTGTGTAGCCGTGTAGTGTGTCTACTTAAATATGGCTGTCTGAGAAGGAACACAAATGGGAAAGGGTATAATGGAAGGACCAAAGGTGGAAGCAAACGAAGTAATGAAGTGCATACAGAAATAGGGAGCGTAGGAAAACCAATAGGGCAAAATTGTACCAGAATTTCAAAGGCTGTCAGTGTTGCACGGATGTGCATTTGAAACACACCCACTGAGATTCCGTTGTAAGCAGATTTTATTTTGTTATTCGATGTTTCGAATTTAGGTTTCTTGGTTCGTGTGCGATGACAGATATCGTGCGTCATAACTTCATTGGCAGCGGCTGAAGTGCTGCGAATTCGTCCAATTACATCTCCTGATTTACGAGTGTTATTAAAAAAAGTACAGATGTAGAATGCTTGTCTCTCTGGCTGCATGGAAAGTGTAATTGCAGTATACACGGAAAAGTAATTAACAAGCAGAGAGAGTGTAATATATATTGAGCGCACAGTGATCATTTACAACTCCCGGAATGTGCTTAAGTGTTTGAGAGTTGTCATTGCTGTGGGAAATTGCTACCGTCAATAGTTGTTTCGTTCCTTTAATATCGAATTCCTTGTTAGGTTACCTAAATCAGGGAAGATTGAATGGGTGGGTCGTATAATGTGCATTGAATTGAGAAATTCACAGAACTGTCTACAAAATTGACGTAAGAATCCACACAGAAAACGTGATAAATGTAATGAATATTGAAGTACAAAGATCTGAGAATATAGACTGCCTTTATCCGGATCGGAATTAAATTCGGTGAGTTGTGAAGCCAGTAAGGACCATTCGGATTTCATAAACGATGAGTATTTCTTATCAGTTTATCTAAGCATCAGTTTTCAAATAATACCCTGCATTTTGGACTTGCTTATTGATATTTTTATCTTCTATAAACAGATTCCTTTTCCTTGTAGGACAGAGGCCAGAACATTTGTTAAGACTTTAAAAAAGAGGTTCCTTTCCACAAATAAACTTCATGAAAATAAATGTTTCAACGTCCCCCCACCCTAGCACATTTGTGGTGATTCCAGGCCACCCATCCGCCTCTCTGCCATTTCCGGTTGGTATCCAATTTGTGGACTGTCTCAATTTCAACGACATAAAAAAGAATAGATGAAAGAAGTAAATTCCTCTACGCCATCTTTCCATTTATATTTCTCTCTTCCTTTCCTCTTTCTTTTGTATTCTTTACTACCTACATTTTCTTATCTCTTTTTTCTCTGCTGTTTAACTAACTAGATTAGCGCTTCCTTTTTTGTGTGTGAGTGCTGGAATGTACGGCAAATGTGTTCATGAGCTTCCCTCTTCCTTTCCTTGCACAGCGGAATAAACACTGTGCAGTACAACTGTCAAATTGATAAGCCTCTGTACCTGATAATGAAAGATCACCAGTAGCCTATTAGAGAGCGACTCATACATCGTCTCTGTGTGTCGAAGCTTACAACTTTAGTCCAATCAAATACAAAAAATGCGGTGTAAATGTTGTGCAAAACTAATGTTATCTCCATGCAGTTTTGGTATCATTATATATCTGCCCTATGTGTTGAAGTATCACATCCGTGTGGGCTGTTCACAGTGGAGACATAATGTCACAGTTATGTACGAAACTTGAATATTGCGCACACAGCGTGTTTGTTTTATCACACAACTCTAACTGCAAGATTCCCGTAGTGGTGTGCGCATGACAAGGTCGGTCACTGGATGGCTATTCTTCAAATTAGAATGCCAGTGATGGGCGGACTTGGTGAAACTGACAGTTTTCTGCTGTTTGGTACACGCTGCGTCGCGAGTGCAGTGTGTGTGTGTGTGTGTGTGTGTGTGTTGTGTGGTGTGTGTGTGTGTGTGCTGTTGGGTCAAACAATGTGGTTTTTACTTTTTAACAAACAGTCATCCTTTAAATTATCATTTTATGAGTAAATTGTATTTATTTTAAATGAATACTGTTGGTATTGTATTGTACTGTACTGTATGCATCGATGTTTGTATTGTACATAATTGTATTTTATTGACAGTCGGTTTGCGTTTTAACATGAATACCCTCGTACGGTACAGGCGAATACCGAGATGTGATAAAGCTATACTTTGTAGTGGAATGGATGAGAAGCGTATACTAAATAATGACTTGGGAACCCGTAAGTAGGCGACAACTTGGGAGACCTAGGACTCAATGGTAGGATAATTTTAAAGTTTATGTTAAAGACGTAGGGATGAGTTATGGAATAGAATCTTGTCGTCTTTCTTTCGATCCTATGTCATGCTGTTTGAACATTACATTAAAGGCGAGGCATTTATTTACTGCTCCATTTTCAAATTCTCCAGAAAGACTGCGCTGCATGCAATAAGGCTGTAGCTCACACACTGCTCTGAACGAGAAGCTGTGTGAGTATTGGAGCCGATATAAACTTGAATGCAGTATTATTGTTTATACTTATAGATAGCGGGAAGTGAACCCCGAATTTCAGTTTGTAGGCAGTAATTTTACTGACTTATTGAGACTTAACCGTCGAAATACACAATGAGAGGATACTTGTTCGTACCCCGATTTTGAAGTCAGAGACTACATTGTAATTACGAAAACTGTTGGGAGATCAGAGGAGGGATGCAGTGGTACAGTGCAAATGGCAGAGGAGAATATCAAGATACAGGCGGGCGGCGAATTGAAGAAGAAAGTAGAAAATATCAAAATGATCAGCTTCCTCGTTTGTACTGCCACATTATCGTTCGCAGATTCATCTGTAGGATGGAAATTGGCTGCATATGTGGCACGTAAAGCGTCAGATGTGCTTACAAATTTTTGTTGAAAACCTAATGAATGAAGCGTAAATCAAATGATCTGTAGATAATTATTCATCTGCTTCACTTAAATATTTATCAGGTTAATCTTACGGATACTTCCTCAGTTTGCTCCGTATTTTTAGCTACCTGATTAGGTAAAACATTTTGTTTTTTAGTTCGGTAATTATTTTTATTGAGCTAAATTGTCTGTTAGTTGTCAAGTTAGAGAGTTACTTGATTATTAGCTTTTTTCGTGACCCGACAGTCGCATTGGACCAAGGCCTCCTCATTGTCGATGCTTCACGATCACACTGATGTAGACACACACACTCGGTAGGACTTCTCTGGACCAGTGATCAGCCCGTCGCAGAGACGTCTACCTGACAACACACAACACTCACAACAGACATACAATCCCCCGGGGGGATTCGAACCCACAACCCCAGCAAGCGAGCGTCCACAGATCCACCCCTTAGACCGCGCGGCCACTGAATTATTTATTAATTTAGTTATCTATTTAGCGGAATGAGTGTGTAGTAGCTATTAATTTCTTATTGTGTATTTTAAGGCATTAGGCTTAGCTATTATTTATACCGTTATTTACCCTTTGTTACTGCAGACCTGGTATTTAAACTTAATTTTCTGGTACCTTCGCATAAAGCAACTTGATATGATTACAGCAGATTGCCGAGATCCACATATGGGATTTATCCCTTCGCTAATGAGCCCTTCTTCGTCCGCAGCTTTGAGATTACTCTTGCTTTGAAATGGTTCGCACAGCACTAAGAACCATTTTAATATCGTTGAAAGTGTTAGTAGCAGAAGTAATGAATATTTCATGATGCGTCTTCATTTCCCCGTTCCTTTTTCTGTTCATGTGGTTGCGTCCTTATTTTACCCTGTGCCGTGCGTGTTGCGTCACTACCCTCAACAAACGATACGGTTTCTTGGAGCCCGTACCACCACAGTGGTTCGCAATCTGCGGTAGTCGACTTTAAATATCTTCGTTTTTAAGGATTAGGTAATCCAATACTTGTACCGGCCTCTAAACAATCTTCCTGGTATCTCCTAGGCAGTCGGCATTCTGTTTCTATATTTACAGTTGCATGCTCTATTCGGTCACCTGTCCTCAACAGTTCTGTCAGGTCTGCATTTGTTTCCATACATACAGTGCACTCTTCCACTGTATTATCGGCAGCACGTTTCCTATGTATTACAATGCTCAAACTTCTACAGTATCTCTAGTAAGAAGTTCTGTGAGACCGAAAGCTCTTTCATGGTCCCTTGAGACGGGTTTTACTGTAAAGAATCTTGTGCAGGAGTCTCTTCCTTTCTCATACATCGTTCGGGAGATGAACACTGCAGCGATTGGTTAGCCTACTTCAGGATTTGCATGTTGAGAGTAGGACTGCAAGAAGAAGCTTGATGATGCGGTAGTATAAACAGCCCCTCTACCAGCGATTGGCTTTGCTTCTTACTCTAGGAAGATATACGCATTTTAAAGTAGATTCACATCCAATCTGGAGGAAAGTCTTGCGTTCCTCTTTTATTTTCCTCGTTTTTTTCCCCCTTCTGCCTTCCTCTGGGGTCTAATATTATATGGATGCGATTGGTTTGCCGTTCTCTTCCTATGGTCTAGTTCAGCCTCATCCGATCTATCTAACGGCAGACTGTCTTGTCTCCCTCCCACAAAGAAACCTCTGCAATCATCAATATAGCATAGCGTCCCTCCCTCTTTATATCCTCTCCTGACACGCCACTTACAGATAAACTGCTCTGCTATCTGCTCACACTGCCTTACCAGTTCATATTGTGTCTTAGCAGATACCCATAACAGGGCCCAAAAGGGTGTACAAAACAAACTGCCTCTATCATATCATCATTAAATTTTCTTACCTCAAAGGGCCGACTTACTGTTAACATTTATCACTGTGTTGTAGTGGTTACCATTCATTTCTCCCATGAAGTATGATTTCCAAATATGCTCTGGGATGTGCCGACAGGGCGTGTTGGAAGATTTTCTTTAGTCTTCCTCAGTTACTCCTCTTAATCAGGCACTATGCCATGAAGACGTAAAGAAGAGACAAGATGTAGCTCCACGCATTCGTAACTTCGACACCTGATTGGCGTGAGTGGCCGCTTTAACGAGCCGTTTGTGCCGACTGGATAAGAAAATTGGTTGGACCCCCGAGCCGGTCTGCGTGCTATGGGAGAGAGAAACTTGCTTCTTTAACCTCAAGCCTCGAATGTCGTCACCATATCGTAGGGATTCTGATACACATATGTCAAAACAATAACGGGGGTTTTTGCTTGGGGTAAAACGGCCAGAAGTTGAAGCTTGTGTTCCGCTACTGAACTAGATTAATGGCCTCATTTTATCACTTCGTAAGAAATAAAAACTTTAGTTACAAGAATTTCTCTATTTTATATTTTCGTCGCTTTCTGTTGTGTGACAGCCGTCTGTTCGACCGGATCTGAGACAAAACATGTTATGATCTCCTCCAGTATAATGTTCCCAGTTCGAAGTGTAGAACAAGATAAATAGACTTGTCGTGGCTCTCCACAAACCCCCACGTGACGACCGGTTGCTCTTGAAACACACTGGCATAAACTAGATAAGGTTGTGCCAATCTTATCTTTCACACTTCTTAACCTTCTCCGGTTTGTCTTCTTTTATTGGTAGGCATACATTACCATAGTGGGCCAAATCTTGTTGTGTGAAGGTCGCAAAGTTATTTTATTTGGCATTGCTGAGAGATGGCAGGACATATCTGTTTTTCAGGTCCCAAATACCGAATAGAAGCTGACCAGAAGCATCACTGCCTAACCTAAGCGCGGGGCCTCGTGTGTAGCATGGCAAGAAGCCTGGCTGATTGTCCAACGATACTCTGTCGCTAGCGTAGCATGCACCCCGTCTGTCGTCACGGGTTTTCTTTATGTCCGAGCCGGAAAGTAAAGTTTATGTATCTAACGTCATCGGACACTACAAGCGCATATTTAATATTCGTGCGACATGACCCCCGTGACGTAGAGGTCAGCGCCATGTTTCGCCCGCTGGCATTCTGCCACTCTGCTGGTGTACAGTACCACTGATAGAACAGCCTCTGACTTCACGTTAAATTACTGGAAACCAAGCCGCGGCACGTCACGAAGGGGCGCATTCAGAGCGCTGCTTGCTTAGTCTCTGTGTTTTGGCAGTGTTGTCTGGGCTAGCCATACGGTTACGAGGGGATTAAATAAACGACTATCTGTCGAAATAACTGCTTATTGAAATTTAGTTTAAGTTGAAGGTGTCAGCTTTCTGGAATATTGGTAGACTGGTTAATAGTAACTGACAGATCGGATAAGCTTGCTGGCTCCGCCTTTAGGGTCTTCGCACTCTTCTAGGACTGCTTTGACTCTGAAGATGGAAGAACCACGCTCCTCTGAAACGAAATGATTTTGAATTGATACGGCGTTATGTTTTAGAAAGAATGAATGTTCAAGTTAAGCAAAATTCGGCAAAGGAAAAATTAATCAGTATATCACACAGATTGCTGATTTGTATGACTGTACGCTTTGTACTAGAAACTCCTATAGGCTTGTTGCTTGATAAGAGATTCACATATTCGTCGTGGGGGTCTGATTAGTTCTGTAACAAAGAGGGTCGTGACATTTCGGTAGTTTAAGCAGGTAATCTTTAATAGGTCATCAGTAAGTTAGTACTGTAGTTCATTTTTAAAGCAGTCAGTGGCAGTGACAACCTCACATCTCGCGTTAAAGTTAATACGACATGTGAAGATTTTTTTCCTTCAAAATTAATGCTTATTTTAGAAGCAACGTTTTTCGTCCCTCTTGCTCATGTTAACATTATGACAAGATAGTGAGATATGCGATGCCATTAACGTGACTAAAATTTAATAAATATTAGAAACTTTCGGAAGATAATTGGTTGTTTTGACTAAATTTTGTGCAGATTCAGTCAGTAGCGTGACTGGCTGTGACCTGAATTACCCGGGTTCGATTTCCTACAGGGAAATTAAGGTTTTTCGCCATCACAACTTTGTCCAGATAGGTCCTGGTACCTAACCACCTGGCCTGTTCTGTATTTGCTAGAGGCTCTTTCTTGGGAATAAAACTGCCGTACTGCGAAACATGACTATGGCCCTGAGTCGACTCAGCCTGTAACAGAAATGAGTACCGGGAGCATTTCCTGGGGTAAAGGCGACCGGTGCGTAAGACTGACAACCTTACCACCATCCTGTGCCGTTGGCGTGAAATCTGGGAACCTTAACTTCCTGGAACCCTCTGGGCCACTCCAGGTCTGTAACGGGAGTGCTTTACCTTTACTGTGAAACATGGCATTCGCTTCTATTAAATTCCGACGCCTATCGGAATTTAATCTCGACGTCTCCGAACGCCTGAATTCCGCGATGCTTAAGAATGATCAGTCGTAGCTTCAAACTTATTTGTTTCATGTGCTTGGCATTTCTGTGTATTTGTGATACTAATCATGAAAGATTTTAGTGCTGACAAAGAACGTGGACCCACAGACAAGCTGACGGTCGGCTGGCATGCTGACTCAAGACCATCTAAATTTGTATATCTTTATCAAGTTTGTTTTTACTACTGTTACAGTGTATAAGATTATTGGATTGGTCTGGCGTAACCAGTCGTTTGCCAGTTAATACAGAGGTTGTTATTCTTTGGCAGGCGTCACCTAACTGCAGGTTGCAACAGGTAAAGCCCCTTCGGAAGTTCTGTGAACTGATATTGGTGATATTTGTTCGTTCCGACTGCAAATAGTATTTCTTCAGCTTGGAAGCGTGGTAAGTAGACGCTATTTAATTGCCTTCATTTGCCTGTACCCATTAGGGCTCTTTTACATCGAGGTGTTATCTTGTTTAATATTTATCTAGGCCTATATAGGAACATGCCGTTGTATCGGAATACAGCGTACCCAGTCTCTGTCGCGTCCTTACGGTATCTGCAATATGTATAATGATGAAGGGCAGCGGAGGGTATGCCTCTTCGCTTTGACCTGAACACGGAGACAAAACCAGCCCCCAAAACGTCTAGCAGTTTTTACACATTAGGACAGTGATCTGAGCCCAAATGAAATGTCTTGCAATAAAGGCGAGGCTTATGTTTCGTATCCAATGAAATTAGGCCCTCCGTCCAGTTGTCTGAACATGGCGATGTAGCCGACCTACAGTTTTCTGACGTGTCAGTGGGCAACGTGAAGCTATAAAGCGAGGTAATAAGAGATGTTTTAGTGTACTGGGCGTACAGAGTTGGTTACGTGAGGGCTTGACCAGCGCCAGCCTTCGAAACGTCGAGTGTTCACTTTTATCAAGACAGTACACATTGAATTTAAAAAAAATCGTTTCACAGCACTGTCTTCTTCAGGTTGTACAAGGGCCTGCTTATTAATACATTTGGCACGAAGTATTACGCAAGTTTGTAAAATGTAAGTTATCAGACGGCTATGCGTTTGTTGCTTGCTTATAGTTCATATTCTCCTGCCATCAGCGAAGTGTCGTCAGTACACCTTCGAAATTTCGCTACTTGCCGTTGTAGTGCGCCGCTTTGAAAGAAAAGAAACTCTGTCCCCCATATATTATAGCAACCACAGCTCTGAAGCAACATTATTCATGTATTCATGCTTTTATCTATTCATGAGATTCTTCCACGCAAATATTCGCGCCAGTACTATAAATTTTCTCTATGAACCGATTTTCGATAGATTGGTATTCAAGACAGGCTCCGGTTTAGCGTGTTCCTTTCTACACAGCATTAATGTTGGAAGTTTATGTCAATTATGGCTGTCATATTAGGAATCCAAGACCGTATCCTTTGCCAGTATCTCCGTAAGATTGACAGTTATGGCCTTTGAAATGGAACCACTGGCAAAATACTTTCTTCTGCTGCTATAATTCTTGTCCAATGGAATACAGGGGGAGTCAAAAGAGGCTGTGAGGGTGCAGTGAGGGATTGTCTACCACCAACAGCGGTTCTATAAGCTGTTTTTTTTTCTCAGGTGAATTGTGATTTAGGGTATTCCAGGGGTCGCGGGAAAACTCAGACCACCAAAATACAGCACGTAAGTGTTGTTCTGAAGGCAGTCTGCAAAGAAAATAGAATTCCAGACAGGAAACTCGCACACTTTTTATGCAGAAACGAGATATATAAAAGAATGTAATAACAGCGAAAGTGCCTGTTCTACGCACGGAGTTTCTTAAAATAGATTTTCCTGAAATAATTCTTCTTTATTACGACAGTTTTATGAATACACATTTCCGTTAATTAACGTTGTGTTCCGCCTTATAATGCTCGCTTTATGTATTAAAGCGTTGCTACGCAATAAAACAGCGGTGGGCGTAGGTGACGTTCTCACTATAAAAATGGTTTTGGTTGCCTAATAACCACGCCAGAGATGGAGTAATGGAGAAAACTGGCCGAAGGCATTGCGCATAGACCTGCGACAGTACGCCCGATATATTTACTATTTTAGTAAATATTTGTAAACTGGACAGATCTCACTAAACCGATGGTGCACGTTGCAAATGTACGTAGAATATTTGTGCCTTATAGCACTGAGGGCAGATATTGCGGAGTTGTGTTGACTGTCATTCTTTCTTTGTATTCAGTATAATATAACGCAACTGCATGAATCGTAATAAAAGGTACCGTAAGTTTCGTTGGTCGTATGCAACTCGGAACTTACAGCAGCTGCGTAATTCGGAGGGTGCAGTAGCTACGCAGTTCTGAACGTGGAGTACCTACATATTTCGGACCTTACAGTAGCTATTGTAGATACTTCGGGGCGTATAGTAGCTACATAAACCGGAACGTACGGTAGTTACATAATTTGGAACGTACAGTAGCTACATAATTCTGAACATACAGTAGCTACATAATTCGAATCATACGGTAGGCCTACAGTATGAATTTGCTCTTGTTTTTACTAAACTCATTAATTATCTAGGTCAGACGACGGTAGTTCGATACCCAGCAGGAGCAAGGACGGATATTTGAAGACCGACCGCAAGGTATCCCATTCTCCTGTCCAGTGGTTACTGCAGGCCCTTTCCTTGGGAAGTAAACAGCTGGATCGTGAAGCAAATCCCACACCTTCATATAGTGCCGAGACTAAGAATGTAGGGACCTTACCCCAAATAACGCCTCACGCTTTTACTGTGTAGTGTTTGTAGACTGTAACATCTTTACTGTTACACCGTATTTGTTGGTCTGTAGAACCAAATCAAAACACTCGTATCAACTAGGCTTATGCAGTGACGTAGCTAGGTTTTTGGCGCCCGGGCCGAGTAATCACAATGGCGGCCCCTAACAGAAATTACGAACTGTAAAAATCACAGTTATTATTGAATTTCCTTTTATTTTTCTTAATGTTTTAAAATTGTTGAGAGGATAGCATCATTTTTTCATCAAAAGTTTTCATTTTGCTGGGCGCTTTGCTACCCCTTGGATCCTGCTGCCCAAACGGCCGCACCACTCGTGCTTCCCCCTGGCTGCTCCCTTGGGTTTGTTCTTTTAAACTGCAATAGGCGATCAGTGCTCTGGTCCATTAGTTTTCCCGTTCCACTCTTAAAACACGTTGCTTTTAAAGAGTAGGGATTGCGACTACAAATAAAATAATGATCCTATGTATGTAATGGAAGCCGGAATAGCGTAGTCAGTGTAACGACTCGCCATGGGCTGGATGGTCTGCGGTTCGACTCCCGGTGTGGCAACAGATTGTATCTCGCCATACCGGTCCATGCTGGCCCTGGGGCCCACCCAGCCTCCAGTACAGTGGGTGCCGGGACTCTTTACCGGAGTAAAAAGGCCCGGCCGTGGCGTTGACAACCCATCCCCATAGCGCCGAAGTTAAAGAAGGAATAGAGCCATATCTCCACCTCCCCTTTGTGCTTGCATTGGCATGTAACAGGGTGACCTCGACCGTTGTGTGTAAGGCCTTATGTAACGTCTGATAAACCCCGATGACCCACGGAGTGTACTGGTTTATCTGTTTTCTTTATTTTTCACCAGAAGCAGCTATTGTTTCCCAAAACATTAATCGACTTTTCTTTGTAACGGAGATGCGTTGTGTTTACTTGAAGGTTGGAACGAAATTTTTTAATGTATTTGCTATATAGACGAGCTTCTTTCCTGAAAATACTTCTAGTAATAACGGGAGCCGTACTGACAAACTGAGCAGCCTGCATAACTTGATGGAAGACATCACGATGTGTTAGGAATATACTAAAACATTAATTAATATACGTCAGCACAACTATTTTATTATACAAGGCTGCATGTTTCGACCCTTTAAACGGCCATCTTCAGACTGAGTCAACAGATGCTGTGTACATGTTGGGATCCCAATATGTTTACACCGACAAAATAGTTGTGCTGACGTATATTAATTAATGTTTTAGCCTACATAAGATTAGCACTCTCTAAGATTTGTGGAAATCGTTGACTCATTTCGCAGCACTGCACTGGAAGTTGGCTGCCCGCCATTATCACGTGTTTACATAGACAGCAGTTCGGAAGTTGGCTTTGTTACCTTGTAACTGAGGATTCCAGTCTTCTGGAACGTGACGCAGTATCATAGCGTGTGTGATTTGCGACGTTTCGAAGCCCTGTTGTCGAGGGTCCCGGAACCAAAAAGAAATTTACAGTCCCATCCGAAGACGCCGCACCACATCCAAAATACCGGAATGTTATGATTCATTATTGCTCTGGAGTTTCTTTTGTAAAATTAATGACGACGGTTGGGATCAAACCGCAGAAAGTGTTTAGTACTAGTGCCAGTACTAGTTCTGTAGGCACCGCATCTTCCCTCAGATCGAATTGCATGTGCTGAATTCTGGAAGTTCAATCGTTGTACTGTACGTACAAATCAACGTCTGCCTTTCGTGCGTGTCTGTATGCACTGGAGGAGCAGTCAGTAAAACAGACTATAACCTATACTGATGCCGCTGTATAGCGTCGAATAGTGTGGCGATGGTGGGTAGAAGTGATGCAGAAAGAAGTGTCTTGGCTTATTTTATATATATTATTCCGGAATTTACATGGAAGGACTCAACAAACTCGTAAAAGCCCTCAGACTATTGTATGTCCCGGCAGAGATTCGAAGCGGGTGCCTCCAGCACTCACGCCAGAATCGTCACCGCCTGGACCAACACAGTGTGTCTTTTTTACGTCTTGTTTATCACGTGATTCTCTCACAGTTGTGACAGTGCTCGGTTTATATTATCACCTGAGGAAACACATGGGTCAGCGTCCGAAATGTTGTGTATATAAAATGTACCACAGACAATGCTTGATGTCCAACATAATATTGTTGTAACGTGTGATTAATGTGTCCTGGTGAAGAAAATAAATTGTTTCCCTGCAGAATGACAACGTGGATTCCTTATTCAGGACTTGTGTTAACCGTCTGTAGAGATGCCATTGAAGAAAATGTTTCTAAACGCCTAGAACTAATTCACAACTCCCGTGAGCAGTTCTGCTGAACAGAGAGAACTTCAGAACGCCTTTGCTGCTTACAGTACAGACAGGAATTCCTCGAACCGTTTTCTTTTATCTGTTTCAAGTGACAACTTGAACTCGCGTTGTAAGGCTACAGGTATAATGGCAAGTGAGTAGCTATTGAGTATTTAGCGATCATGCACCAAGCCTCCTGGCAGTGACGTAACAACAAAACAGGCTCACGTCTTCTCGTCTATGCAAGTGCTGATGGAGAGCTACTTCTTGAAAGAAATAATTTACTCCGTGGAAGCAGTTAACGTCAGATCTAAAACAAACCTAAATAACTAATTTACCAATGAAGTTACTGTTCATGCAAACGATAACAGTCATCCTAATACTAAAACTGAATTTCTATATCATTAAGTTTTCTATCTGAAATTGAATAGATTTCAGGGACCCTAGATTTTTGATGCAGTACAAGCTTTTGGTTACCTAAAATGTTTCTGGGGCTGCCCAGCCCTTCAATACCTGGGTGGATGTGTTGAGGGATGGCCAGCCATTCTTCCTCACCACAACGAACCTGATGATGGAGACTCAGTAGGTCTCAGAAACGTTGGACTTCGACAGAGTAATGACGTGGCTGGTAGGCCGAGAACACGTCATTGAATACTGGGTCGTTTTCAGTTCATATTTATTTCACTGATTTCTCTTTTTTATCTTTGTGTAGGCACTTCTCATTGTTACTTTGACTTTCCCTTTATATACACTTTTAAACTGTAATCATAGGTATCCTTGCTTCTCGTGTGGGTCTTTGTTTCCTCCTCCGCTTTCATTCTCTATTGGATTCATAATTTCTTTCATTGTTATCGTTTCTTTCTTATTTTCTTCTTCTTCTTCTTTTTAATTCTTCAGTGTGATGCTTTATCAGCCATTTTCTTTTACTTTCCCTATAAAACCCTCAACACAAAACCAGTATCCACTCGCACATAACGTGTGTGAAATACGTCACGTTGGATTCATAGGCCACTTCTGTCCTTAACTGGTGTACAAACCGTCATTCTACACTGAATCAACTAGAAGCACAAAATGCTTTAGTTTGTGTCCATGATTCATGGTCTGCTTCTAAATACCACAGGCTGGCAGACAGGCGCACCTCTACCTGTCCTGCAGCTCACAACTTCATTCAGACAACCAGAACTAAAGACATGACACAACAAGGATCCCTGCCCCGCTCTCATGCAGTCTCATCCACGGATAGAGACCTCAGACATACGCTTCATTCTGATGATATTTGTGTGGCCAAATGCGTAGAGAATTTGCTTAAATGCAGCAGTGAATGGTGTCCCACGACACCATACATCTCAAGTAGACTGCCCCTTTCGGGAAAATAGTCATGGAACTTTACTGCCTCTTTTCAGACCACTGTGTAGTTTAAGCCTTCAGAGACCAGTGGTTACTGTATGTACCACTTACATTCCCGTTTAAAATTTCTGCATTTTGCCCATTTTACGTTTGTGTTTCATAGGATCCTCAGACTAAACAGTGACGATTTACCTATACAGCCATGACCGATTTGGTACTTAATGGAAGTAGTGTGTTCTGTATGAGGTGGGAGGTAAATTGTTACATATTTTCTAGATGAATTCTAGACATTAAAGTGTTAACAACAAGTAGCCACGTATTCTGTTACGCATCTAGAATTTTATGTCTGCAGCTATTTTTGAAAATTTATTATAAAACAGATTACACATTGGAATAATTTTATAACTCTTTTGGAGCATTCCCTCCTCTAATAGCGCGGTGCTGCAGGTAGTTTTTGATTCCTTACCCTAGCAACAGAGCCACAGCTGAGCGTCACAGGAATTGTGAGCACACACACACACACACACACACACACACACGGCATGGATGCAAACGCGCATGCGCAGAGCCAGGAAGCACACTATCGTTGCAGATATGTATGTAAGGTCTTCATGAAAACTAAATGTTAGTACTGATCTCTATAATCAAGGTTCAATTAAGTAAAAAAGTACAATAAATTCTCCAGTTCAAATTTCATGGAATTACTTTCAGCAGTCCTTGAGTGTCACGGGTGTACCGTCAGTCTAGCAGTTAGCTGGACAAACGATTTTAATAGGCGCTTGCAAGAATGCACGGGCAATAATAAGTGCAGCAGAAGTTATAATATAGTGCTTTATATGTGAGTCCTTATATCATTGTCGGTTCAAATGATAAACCCTTTTCATACTCAACAGTAGGTGACTCATTTATAAGCACTGGCGTTTATAATCTCGAATAATTTCACACTTACTGTCTTTCAGCAATTAAAGCAAAATATTTTTGGATCTGTAACAATAAACATTACACTAAGCTTACTGAGAGACATATTTTAACACCCCTGGGTGGTGTGTGATTAAAAATTCATTCTTGTCGACAGGTTTACGCCACATGTTTCTGTTCTTGGAATTTTGTGTGTAGTGTTATGTAATTTTGTTTTCGCTGATTTGATCCTGGGTCCTGCTGCTGACTCAGTACATGCAACTTCAATCCATCTATTCGTGTCTGTTACTGTTCAGACTTGATACCACATGAAAGAACGTGTCTTACAGTTTTCTGACATAATTTTGATTATTGTTACGGGTTTTATATTACAAGGTTCTTGCTTTGTGCTATATAGTCTGTGTAATTATTTTAAAATTTCCCACGTTAAACGTTTTATGGCCTATACTCCTCACCCAATATTGTGCGGGTGATAAAATCGAGAAGAATGAGATGGGCTGGGCATGTGGCGCGTATGGGTGAGGAGAGGGGGGTGTATAGTGTCTTGGTGGGGAAACCGGAGGGAAAG
>Ga0123353_10001894_pt1 | contig 25704 bp, 7 predicted proteins | sample TergutLab28metaG_3_FD_92763 | JGI IMG/M metagenome (GOLD analysis project Ga0123353, IMG submission 92763) | Labiotermes labralis P3 segment gut microbial communities from Petit-Saut dam, French Guiana - Lab288 P3 | ecosystem: Host-associated > Arthropoda: Insects > Digestive system > Gut ...
TGATAGTTTCGTAGCCGTTCATTTCCGGCATTTCAACATCCAGAAGTATTAAATCAGGGATATGGCTTTCAAGCATTTTCAATAACCGTACGCCGGAATTTATCGTAACAGTTTTATAGAACGGGCTAAGTGTGTCATTGCCCATTGCCAAATTGGTTACATCATCGTCAACCAAAAAGATAGTTTTCTGGCCTATGCCCATAGATTTTTCCTCCTGGAAATTTCCATATTTGTCTTCCGGCAATAAAGGCTATACACCTTATTTATGCCCATTTCCTATGGTAATAAGTTTTTACCTTGACTATACCCTTAAATCCATTTTTTCTTCAATTCCCTAAGCACAACAATAGCCCTCTCAAAATCAAAATCATCAATTTGTTGTACCAATTCTTCACTGCCAGGTATAAGGCAGAGCTTATCTATAAGATTCCTGCACTCAGGACTACCCATTTCAAGCATTGGCTCCAATTTTTCGATCAATTCCCTTACAGATTTTGCATCTAAAAACCCGGATTGTTTTGTTTCCTTGCGTTCAGAGTCTCCCTTAACCAGGTATTCAAAGTCTGTAAGCACTACATTAAGTTCTTTTTCAAGTTTAGTCATCTGCTCCGGAGTAACAAAATTCTTCCCATCTTTAAGCTGGTTTTCCACATCCGCAGCAGCATGCTGTAAAAGGGTTTTACCAAGCTGTCCTGCGTTCCCCTTTAAAGTATGCACCAGCCTGTGCGCAAGCTTTATATCTCCATCTTTAGTAGCTTGTGTAATCTCACTAAACCTGTTTCTATTGTCTTTAAAGAAATTTTTCATAAGCTTGTGCATTAGTTCTTTTTCAGCTTGTCTGTGTATAACTCCATTCACAGGCTGCCAGCGTACAGGCTTAAAATATTTCATCAAACAGCGCCACAATTCCTGGGATGTGAATGGCTTGCCAATACAGTCCTTCATCCCGCTATTCCTGTAAATCTCCCGGTCAGTGGACATTATGTTTGCTGTCATGGCTACTATAGGAATTCCTGTATCCATCTCAAGAATTTTTTCAGCAGCTTCAAGACCATCCATCACAGGCATATGTATATCCATGCAAATTAAATCAAATTGTTTTTCCCCTTTTTCTTTTCTGCTTTGCACAAAATCAACCCCTACCTTGCCGTTCTCCGCCACTACGGCCTTTAGGCCAACTCTCGCAAGGTGTTCGCAAATAACCTGTTGATTCATTACATTGTCTTCGCACAACAGAACTTCTCCCTCGAAAGTGGGTTTTTCAAGCCCATTAAGTACAACTTTCTTTTTGAAAACATCTTCGTCAGACAATTCCATTGTTTCAAAAGTCAACTCAAAACTGAACTTACTTCCTACTCCCGGAGCGCTTTCAGCAAAAAGTTTCCCGCCCATAAGTTCAACTATATTTTTGCTTATGGCCAGGCCAAGCCCTGTACCGCCATATTTGCGTGTTGTTCCTGCTTCTGCCTGAGTAAATGGATCAAATACTTTACCCAGCTGCTCGGGCGTCATGCCTATGCCACTGTCTCTGACCTCGAAGTATATGGTTACGTTCTTTTCACCTATATTTTTGATAGCTGCCAAAAGCTTGACCATACCTACATTCGTAAACTTTACGGCATTGGAAAGAAGGTTTACCAGAACCTGTCGCAGCCTGGTGGGGTCGCCAAGCGGTATTTTTCCTATACTTGGTTCAGCGTAAAAATGCATAACAATATTCTTTTCAATGGCTTTTGGCATGACTATACTCCGGCAACTGATAAACAATTCATGCATGTCGAAGGGAATTTTTTCCAACTCCATTCTGCCGGATTCAACTTTGGATATGTCAAGAATGTCATTTATTATCTGCAAAAGCCCATCTGCATTTTCAAGAATTTTGTTTAGATATTCCTTGGTTTTGGGAGGAATATCATCATCCAATGCCAGCTCGGAAAATCCAATGATGCTGTTCATGGGAGTCCTGATCTCATGGCTCATGTTAGCGAGAAACGATGACTTGGAACGTGAAGCTGCCAGAGCAGCCTCTTCCATTTTTTTGCGTTTTGTTATGTCGCGTGCTACGCCCAACACTCCAACTGCAACGCCATCAAGCATAAGCGGCGATTTAACTGTTTCTACAAGGAGAACAGTTCCGTCAGAGCGCGGCGGCGCGTATTCTTCTTTTGAAATCACCCGGCATTCTTTTATAACATTCCTGTCCCATTCTCTGAATTCTTCCGCTTTCTCTGCGGGTAATCCAAGGCCATCTAAATCACCTTTACCAATGAGAAATTCATTGGTACGGCCAAAATATTCTGTAAAGCTTTTGTTACAATGCGTAAAACACAAATTCAAATCCTTGACAAAGATAAGATCGGGAATTGAATCAAACAGCGTTGTAAGCATGGCTGTTTGCAGAGCAAGTTTCTCTTCCATCTCCTTACGCTTTGTTATATCGCGTGCTATGCCCAAAGATCCTGTAACAACACCATCTACCACAAGCGGCAGCCTGATTGTCTCATAAATCAGATATTTACCGTCAACGTGCTCCAACTTCTCCTCAAGCACCATGGTCCGGCGTTCATTCATAACTATAAGATCTAAATCATTTAATTTTTTTGCTAATTCAGCGGATATCCAAGTGCTTTCCGGACCTTTTCCGATAATATCTTCCCTGAGTACGCCATAATGATTCAGCATGGCCTTGTTGAAATGCATATAATTAAAATTTAAATCCTTTGTATAAATAAGGTCTGGAATTGAATCAAATAACGTTGTAAGCATGGCTGTTTGCAGCGAGAGTTCGCGAGTCCGCTTCTTGACAAGCGTTCCCAGCCGCCTACTGGCGCGGGCGCTTCTTATAAAAAGAATAGCAAGAAGAACGAGCACACACAAAAATAAAACTGTCGAACCTATAAGCCACGGGTACCGCGCTGCTGCCACCTTGCTCCGGTAATCGTAGGTTCTGCGCATCCATTGATCCGATATGCCTTTCATATCAACCATTCTAAGTGTTTTGTTGATAATGGAGCAAAGAATAACCTCATCTTTGTTAATTCCAAATTTTATTAAAAGAGGCTGATCAAACACGATATTAGCTTTGTACCCCGGAAGCTCCAGAAAATGGGTCAGATACGGAAGTCTCTTATGGTTTGCCATTACCATATCTATCTCGCCACGCTGCAGAGCATCAAAAGCTTTTGCCATACTCTCATACTCAATAGTATCCATATGGTTGGGAAACCATTTCCTGAAAACTGCGGTATAGACCATATTTTTAGCCAGACCTACCCGGAAGTGCAAAATCTCGTTGATATTTATATTCGGATGATCTGATTTGGAGATCAGTGTGTAATAATCAATCATCTGCGCTGTATCTGGCCATAAAAACAGCCCCTCCCGCTCCTTTGTCGGGGCTAGTTCTGGGAGAATGGATACTTCTCCGTTTATCAACATTTGCAATAGTTCAGACCACTCTACACGTTCATCATTTACGCGCTTGAAAGTTAATCCGGTGAGTAATGTTATTTCATCAAGTATATCAAAAAAGCTACCCTTCCATCCATTTTCGCGCTTATCGAAAAAACTGCCAGGGTAATTACTGGGATCAGCGCCAATCTTAACAACAGGATTGTTTTGTATGTATGAGCGCTCCTCATCGGTAAATCGTTTTAACAACTTATTCTTGCGATATTCGTAATATCCGTCTTCATATAGATTGAATAGATAACGGTGCGTATGCTCGTAGCGCAATGCTTTATCTACAACCGATATTATTGGCTTTAGTTTAGGATTTTGTGTTGACATTGAGGCTGAGTTATAAACCAGCGGCAAAAAGATTTCGGCAGTTACATCGCTGAATTCATCAAAGGAACCTTCCGAAATACCCATGACTAAACAAGCATCGACCTCTCCTCTTTTCATAACGTAGTAAGCGGAAATGAAATTATCTACAAAAACAGCTTCAAAATCGTATTCCACGACCTCGCTGACTCTGTCAAACACAGCGGATGAGCCCAGAAACGCAAGCCGTGGCGGCCGCGACACCGCTATTTCGGAAAGAGCAGGAGTGCCTGCGATTTGAAAGGATTTTAAGGAACGCAGGGCAATGGGGGCGGTCATAAAAAATACCTGCCTGCGTTCATCGGTAGCCATAAGGTCGCCTGTAAAATCTATTTCCAAGCTCGCAAGCCCTGCCAATAGATCACTCCAGTTATAAATAACAGGTTTAAACGGAATACCAAACAATTCAGTTATCCAGTCGCAGAACAGGGCAGAATACCCCCTAGTATCATTGCTCCCGGTCAGGGAGTCAGGAAACGACTCGGTAGTCATGGTCATTCCATAAGTAAAAGAACCATATTCCTTTTTGAGCGATTCAATTGCTTTTATTTCATCTTCTGTTACACCGGGAATATCACGAAGCGAACTAAAGATTATTGTTTCATGGATTTGATTTTCAGCAGATTTTTTACAACCCAAAACCAATACCGATAAAATTATGGCAACTAATATTATGCAAATAATTCGTTTTATGATACGCATATTAAATCCTCTTTTGGGTTTAATTATTTTAACCCTTTCTTAAGCTCATCAAGCGTAGCAATAGCCTGTTCAAAATCCAAATCATCTATTTGTTGCAGCAACTGGGCTTTCAACCAATCGCTGCCAGGTATAAGGCGGAGCTTATCTATAAGATTCCTGCACTCAGGATTACCCCTTTCAAGCATTGGCTCCAATTTTTCAATCAATTTACTTGTGGATTGGGCATCTAAAAACTCTGCTTGCGCCGCATCCATGTGTTCAGAGTCTTCCTTAACCAAAGGCGCAAAGTCTGTAAGCACTGCATGAAGTTCTTTTTCGAGTTTAGCCATCTGCTCCGGAGTAACAAGGTTCTTCCCATCTTTAAGCTGGTTTTCCACATCTGCAGCAGCTTGCTGCAGATGTGGTTTGCCAAGCTGTCCCGCGTTCCCCTTTAAGGTATGCACCATCCTATGCGCAAGTTTTATATCTCCATCTTTAATAGCTTGTGTAATTTCATTGAATTTGTTTCTATTGTCTTTAAAGAAATTTTTCATAAGCTTGTGCATTAGCTCATCTTCGGCTTGTATGTGCATAGATCTATTCACAGGCTGCCAACTTACAGGCTTAAAGTATTTCATCAAACAGCGCCACAGTTCATGGGATGTGAATGGTTTGCCAACGCAGTCATTCATCCCGCTATTCCTGTAAATCTCCTGATCAGTGGACATTATATTAGCTGTCATGGCTACTATAGGAATTCCTGTATCCATCTCAAGAATTTTCTCAGCAGCTTCAAGGCCATCCATCACAGGCATGTGCATATCCATGAAAATTAAATCAAACTGCTTTTTCCCTTTTTCCTTTCTGTTTTGTACCAAATCAACCCCTATCTTGCCGTTCTCCGCTACTACAGCCTTTAGGCCAACTCTCGCAAGATGTTCGTAAATAACCTGCTGATTCATTACATTGTCTTCGCATAACAGAACTTCTCCCTCGAAAGTGGGTTTTTCAAGCTCATTGAATACAATTTTCTTTTTGAACAATTCGTCATTCGAAATCTTTATAGTATTAAAGGTCAAATTAAAAGAGAATTTACTGCCCACCCCGGGAGAGCTCTCCACCAAAAGCTCGCCCCCCATCAATTCCACGAGGTTTTTCGCAATTGAAAGTCCAAGACCTGTTCCTCCATACTTCCGGGTTGTACCGGATTCTGCCTGCGTAAACGGAGTGAATATTTTAGCTATCTGTTCTGGTGTCATGCCTATGCCTGAGTCCACTACTTTAAAATGTATTGTAATGCTATTTTCAGTTTTATCTATTATGTCTGTGTGGATTTTGACCACATCGTTATATGTAAACTTTACGGCATTAGAGAGAAGATTCAGAAGCACCTGGCGCAGCCTGGTAGGATCGCCAAGCGGTATTTTACCAATACTTGGTTCAGCATAAAAGTGCAGCATAATGCTTTTTTCAATGGCTTTAGGCAATATTAAAGCCCGGCAACTGTCCAACAATTCATGCAGGTTAAAGGGAATATTTTCCAGTTCCATTTTGTCAGCTTCAATTTTTGAAATATCCAGTATATCGTTGATTATCTGTAAAAGGCCATCTGCGTTTTCAAGAATTTTTCCCAGATACCCCCTGGTTTTATGAGGAATTGTATCATCCAGCGCCAGCTCGGAAAATCCGATGATACTGTTCATTGGCGTCCTGATCTCATGGCTCATGTTGGCAAGAAACCTGCTTTTTGCCTCCGATGCATTCCTCGCGACAGAGGTCTTTTCCTCTACCAGTTTTGTAAGCCTTCTTCCCTCGTTCCTGCTTTTATAATATATGAAAAGTATAAGAACCATTACGAATAAGGAGAGGATGACCGCGCCTACCAACAATGGCTGCCGCGCCTCCGCTACCTTGCGCCTGTAATCGTAGGTTTTATGCATCCATTGATCGGCAATTTCCTTTGTATCAATCAGATTAAGAGCCTTATCAACAATGGAACACAGTATAGCTTCATCCTTGTTAAATCCAAAAGTTGATTCAAACGGATAGTCGAATATGATATTGGCTTTATAACCAGTTCTCTCGTTAAAGTGAGTATGCATGAGGAGCCTGCTTTGAGTTGACATCATTAAGTCTATCTCGCCATTTTCCAAAGCGCTGAAAGCTGTATCTGCATTAACATACTCCTTGATTTTTATATGATTTGGAAACCAGCTATGAAACATTTCTTTCTGGGCAGTCCCGGTAATCAGACCAACATTCAGAAACAATACTTCGTTTATTTTGACATTGCCAAAATCTATACTTGAAAGGAGCGCGGGAAAATCGGAAAAAACAACATTTTCCGGCCAAAGAAAACGACCCGATCTTTCTTCTGTATAGACAAGTTCAGAGAGGATTGAAACTTCTCCTTTTTCGAGCATTTTTAGTAAAACAGGGAAATCTGTATCTGTGTCATTGATAATTTTAAACGACAGATCTGTCAGTAATTCCACTTCTCTCAAAACTTCAATAGCAATACCCTGCCATTCTTTTTTGTTTTTATCGTAAAAACTTATTGGATAGTTATCGTATTCAATTGCGAATGGAACAATGGATTTGTTATTTATGAAATAACGTTCATCTTTGTTAAGCCGTGTCCGCATCTTATTTTTTAAATATTCTTTTTCTCCTTCGTTATACAATTCTGTCAAATACTGGATCCCGCCGTTTTCCAGCACTTTTTGCATAACAGAAATCAGCGGCTGAAGTGCGGGTTTTTGTGTAGTGAAAGAGACCGGGCTGTAAATTGCCGGAAAGGCATTATAAGCAACCACATCCATGTAAATATCAAAATAGGCCTCAATGCCTTCGCCAAAAAAAGCATCTATCTCTCCGCTTTTGAGCAAGCTGTAAGCAATATCACAATCAGCGACAAGAAAGACATCTATTTTGTCGCTTTTATAATGCGTACAAATTTCGTCAACTGTGGTGGAGCCTTCGAGAAACGCATACCGCAGGGGGCGCCATGAAGAAATCATCTGGATGGGCATACTTCCAGCCAGCCGCATATATTTTATAGAACGTTCCGCAATGGGACCTGTCATATAATATATCTTTTGGCGCTCATCACTGGCAGTTAACTCGCCGGAAAAATCAATCTCACCGCTCGCAAGCCCCTTAAGCAGATCATTCCAGCTGGTGATTATTGGGTTAAACCGAATCCCAAAGAAATCTGTTAACCAGTTGCATAATTTGGCTGAGAAACCTCCGATTTCGCCGTATTCATTGTAGAATGCTTCGTTAGTCACAATCATTCCATAGACAAAAGCATCGGTCTTTTTCTGGAGATCTTCGATTGCCTTTATTTCATTTTCTGTTACGCCTGGTACATCACGAAATGAACTTAACCTTGTAGATTCACGGGTTTGGTCTGTAGTGGATTTTTTACAACCTGAAAGCAAAACAGAAAAAGATAAAAATAATACAATGGAGATTGAATAAAGAATTCTCACTTTTAAGCCTCTCTTTTTGTAACATGCCATATCACTTATTTCACCTCCCCAGTCTGCATCATTTTTTTCTTCAATTCAGCAAGCGTAGCAATAGCCTGTCTAAAATCCAAGTCTTCAATTTGTTGTATCAACTGGGTTTTCAACCCATCACTACCCGGTATAAGGCGGAGCTTGTCTATAAGATTCCTGCACTCAGGACTACCCATTTCAAGCATTGGCTCCAATTTTTCAATCAATTCTATAGCTGATTGAACATCCAAAAACTCTGCTTGTGTTGCAGCCCTGTGTTCAGAGTATTCCTTTACCAGAGGTTCAAATTCTGTAAGTACAACATTAAGTTCTTTTCCGAGTTTAACCATCTGCTCCGGAGTAACAAGATTCTTTCCATCTTTAAGCTGGTTTTCCACATCCGCAGCAGCTTGCTGTAAAAGGGTTTTTCCAAGTTGTCCTGCGTTCCCCTTTAAGGTGTGCGCCATCCTGTGCGCAAGCTTTATGTCTCCATCTTTAATAGCTTGTGTAATCTCACTAAACCTGTTATGACTGTCTTTAAAGAAATTCTTTATAAGCTTGTGCATTAGTTCTTTTTCAGCTTGTGTATGCATGGTTCCATTCACTGGCTGCCAGTGTACAGGCTTAAAGTATTTCATCAAACAGCGCCACAGTTCATGGGATGTGAATGGCTTGCCAACGCAGTCATTCATCCCGCTATTCTTGTAAATATCCCGGTCAGTGGACATTATGTTTGCTGTCATGGCTACTATAGGAATTTCTATATTCATTTCAAGAATTTTATCAGCAGCTTCAAGGCCATCCATCACCGGCATATGTATATCCATTAAAATTAAATCAAATTGCTTTTCCCCTTTTTCCTTTCTGCTTTGCACAAAATCAACCCCTACCTTGCCGTTCTCCGCTACTACAATCTTTAGGCCAACTCTCGCAAGGTGTTCGTAAATAACCTGTTGATTCATTACATTGTCTTCGCATAACAGAACTTCTCCCTCGAAAGTGGGTTTTTCAAGTTCATTAAGTACAATTTTCTTTTTGAAAATATCCTCATCAGGTATGTCTATCGCATCAAAGGTCAACTCAAAACTGAACTTACTTCCGACTCCCGGCGTGCTTTCTACCCAAAGCTTCCCGCCCATAAGTTCAACTATATTTTTTGCTATGGAAAGCCCAAGCCCTGTACCGCCATATTTCCGTTTTGTACCTGCTTCGGCCTGTATAAATGGATCGAATATTTTCTCTATCTGCGCTTTCGTTATGCCAATACCTGAATCTTTGACATCAAAACACATTGTAATTGATTTTTCACTTCTCTTTTTAATATCCGCAAGAACTTTGACTGTGCCGGCATTCGTAAACTTTACGGCATTGGAAAGAAGGTTCACCAGAACCTGGCGCAACCTTGTAGGGTCGCCCAATAGCATTTTATTAACAGACGGCTCTGCGTAAAAATGGAGCGTAATACCTTTTTCAATGGCTTTAGGCAAGATTAAGGTACGACAGCCAGTAAACAATTCATGTATGTCAAAAGGAATTTTTTCCAACTCCATTTTGCCTGACTCTATTTTTGAAATATCCAGTATATCGTTGATTATCTGTAAAAGGCCATCTGCGTTTTCAAGAATTTTTCCCAGATACCCCCTGGTTTTATTAGGAATTGTATCATCCAGCGCCAACTCGGAAAATCCAATGATACTGTTCATTGGCGTCCTGATCTCATGGCTCATGTTGGCAAGAAACCTGCTTTTTGCCTCCGATGCATTCCTCGCGACAGAGGTCTTTTCCTCTACCAGTTTTGTAAGCCTTTTTCCCTCGTTCCTGCTTCTATGATATATGAAAAGTATAAGAACCATTACGAATAAGGAGAGGATGACCGCGCCTACCAACAATGGCTGCCGCGCCTCTGCTACCTTGCGCCTGTAATCGTAAGTCTTCTGCGTCCAATGAACAGCGATTCCCTCTGCATCAATCAGATTGAGCGCTTTATCAATAATGGAACGGAGAATGACATCTTCCTTGTTAAACCCGAATTTTGTATCCAGAGATTGGTTAAAAACAAAGTTTGCCTTGTAACCGGCTAATTCCCAATAATGGGTCAAGAGTAAAAGCCTTCTCTGTGTTGTCATCACCATATCGACCTCTCCTCGCCGCAAGGCATCAAAGCAATCGTCTATGATGTTATACTCAAAGGTATTATGATGATTGGGAAACCATTGGTTAAACATTGCGGCATGGGCAGTATTTTGGGCCAAGGCTATCTTAGTATGCAGGATTTCATGTATGGAAATAGCGGGATGATCCGACTTTGAAATAAGAGCGTAATTATCTCGCATTATAACTACATCCGACCAGATAAAAAATTCTTCCCTCGCTTTCGTCCGCAGTATTTCCGGGATAATAACCCCTTCCTTTTTTTTCAGCATTTCCTGCATATCGGAAACATTCGCTTTATTATCGTTAGCAACCTTAAAAGAGAGTCCGGTAAGCGAAGAAATTTCATCCAACAGATCAAAAAATATTCCCTGCCATTCCCCGGTATATGTGTTGTAGAAACAGAGAGGATAATTTGCATTGTACGCCAAAACCGGCAAAACAGGATTTTTGCTTATGTAATCGCGTTCCTCTTCTGTGAGCCATAGAGACATTTTATATCTCATATAATCCTTGTATCCCTTATTATATAAACTGCTCAGCCATGTCGAGGCGCCGTTTCGCAATGCCTTGTTCACAACCGCAATAATGGGCAAGAGTTCCGGATTTGCAGTAGCAATGGCAAACGAGCTGAACATCAAAGGGAAAAGATCTTCGGTAGAGACCTGTCCGAAAGCATCGAAAGACGCCTCGGAAACATTTGACCCGATAACAGCATCGACATCCCCGCTTTTAAGGGAAGAATATATAAGCCCTAAATCTTTGAACCATATAATTTCACAATCAGAGTGCGAAGCCACAAAATCAGCGTCTTCCGGCTGAAAGTAGTCTTCAAGAAAAGCGTACCTCAGCCTACGTTCCTGTGAAATTTCGTCAAGAGGTCTGCTGCCTGCAAGTCGTATTATTTTATTTTGCCGTTCAGCAATGGGATCGGTCATATAATATTTTTTTATGCGTTGCTCGGTAATCCTCATATTACCAAAATCTATTTCACAGGTATCCAGTTTTTTAATCCACTCATTTGACGAGTAAATACCAAGTTGGAACCTGATATCGAAAAGTCCTGTCAACCATTCGCAAACCAAAGCAGCATATCCGCCGGCTTCGCCATTTTCCTTTAAGAACGACTCGGTAGTCTGCACCATTCCATAAATAAAAGAACCATGTTTCTTTTTGAGCGATTCAATTGCTTTTATTTCATCTTCTGTTACACCGGGAATATCGCGAAACGAACTGAAGCTTATTGTTTCATGGATTTGATTTTTAGCAGATTTTTTACAACCTAAAACCAATACCGATAAAATCAAAACTAAGATTACACAGATAACTCGTTTTATGATACGCATATTAAATCCTCTTTTGGGTTTAATTATTTTAACCCTTTCTTAAGCTCATCAAGCGTAACAATAGCCTGTTGAAAATCCAAATCATCTATTTGTTGTACCAATTGGTTTTTAAAACCATCACTACCCGGTATAAGGAGGAGCTTGTCTATAAAATTCCTGCACTCAGGATTACCCCTTTCAAGCATTGGCTCCAATTTTTCAATCAATTCTATTGCTGATTGAACATCTAAAAACTCTGCTTGTGTTGCCACCCTTTGTTCAGAGCCTTCCTTAGCCAAAGGTGCAAAGTCTGTAAGCACTGCATTAAGTTCTTTTTCGAGTTTAGCCATCTGCTCCGGAGTAACAAGGTTCTTCCCCTCCTTAAGCTGGCTTTCCACATCCGCAGCAGCTTGCTGTAAAAGGGTTTTGCCAAGCTGTCCTGCGTTCCCCTTTAATGTGTGAGCCATCCTATGCGCAAACTTTATATCTCCATCTTTAATAGCTTGAGTAATCTCACTGAACCTGTTTTGACTGTCTTTAAAGAAATTTTTTATAAGCCTGTGCCGCAGTTCCTCTTCGGCCTGGCTGTGCATAGTTCCATTCACAGGCTGCCAACTTACAGGTTTAAAATACTTCATCAAACAGCGCCACAATTCATGGGAGGTGAATGGCTTGCTCACGCAGTCGCTCATTCCGCTATTCTTGTAAATCTCCCGGTCAGTGGCCATTATATTCGCTGTCATGGCTATTATGGGTATCCCAAGATCAAGCTCAAAAATTTTATCGGATGCCTCAAGACCATCCATCACAGGCATATGTATATCCATGAAAATTAAATCAAATTGCTTTTCCCCTTTTTTCTTTCTGCTTTTTACCAACTCAACCCCTACCTTGCCGTTCTCCGCTACTACGGCCTTTAGGCCAATTCTCGCAAGGTGTTCGTAAATAACCTGCTGATTCATAACATTGTCTTCGCATAACAGGATTTCACCTTCAAAAATGGGTTTTTCAAGCTCATTGAATATAACTTTCTTTTCAAGCATATCTTCGTCAGATACGTTTATCATATCAAATGTCAGCTCAAAACCAAACTTGCTGCCAACTTCGGGAGTGCTTTCAACCCAAAGATCCCCGCCCATCAATTCTACCAGGTTTTTCGTTATGGTTAGTCCTAATCCAGTTCCGCCGTATTTGCGGGTAGTTCCTGTTTCCGCCTGTATAAATGGTTCGAAGACTTTGCCCATCTGCTCTTTGGTCATACCAATCCCTGAGTCTCTTACTTCAAAATACATAGTAACGGTTTTCTCGTCGATTTTTTTTACATCTGCATGGACCTTGATCATACCGATGTTCGTAAACTTTATGGCATTGGAAAGAAGGTTCACCAGCACCTGGCGCAGCCTGGTAGGGTCGCCTAATGGTTTTTTGCCTATACTTGGTTCAGTGTAGAAGTGCAGTATAAGACCTTTTTCAACTGCTTTTGGCATGACTAAGCTTCGGCAACTGATAAATAGTTCGTGCAGATCAAAGGGGATTTTTTCCAATTCCATTTTGCCTGATTCGATTTTTGAAATATCAAGAATGTCGTTTATTATCTGCAAAAGCCACTGTGAGTTCTCCTTGATTTTGTTCAGATAGTCCCTGGTTTTTGAAAGAATTTCGTCATCCATGGCCAGCTCGGAAAATCCGATGATACTGTTCATAGGTGTTCGTATCTCATGGCTCATATTGGCAAGAAAAGCAGATTTGGCGAGACTGGCAGCTTCAGCAGCGTCGCGCGCTAAACGCAAATTATCTTCCGCTTCCAACATTTCAGCAAGCATCGCTTTATGCTCAGTTAAATCCCTGACATATGCAGCGACTATATCTTCGTCTCTGAACTTTACGCGTACTAAAGTTACTTCGGATGGAAACAGAACGCCGTTCAATGTCCGATGTTGCCACTCGAAACGTTTATAACCTTTTTCCAGCGCTTCTTTGAACCATTCACGGGACAGTTCATAAGACTTTCTTCCGCACGGCTGATACTCCGGCGAAAAATCGTCAAACCTGTCAAGATACTCCTGTTTGTTGGCCAGTTTATAAAGGTCTATCGCCGCATGATTACAGGTTATTCTCGCAAAATTATGATCAAACAGAAGACAACAGTAAGGCATTGCATCAATCATAATCTGGGTAAGCTTGTCTGCCTCGCGAATTTTAGACGCCATAACGTGCCGGTTAACGGCACTGGCCACCATAAGACTCATGGAAGTAAATGCATTAATTTCCTCTTCGGAAAAAACCCGTTCACAGCGGCAATCATCAACGCTAAAAAAGCCCCAAAATTGATCTTGTAAAAACAATGGGATAATAACAATTGATTTAATATCAAAATTCTTTAAAAATTCCTGATCTTCGGGAATAAGATCGCAAAGCGGGCTGTTTATACACTCATTGCGTAAAAATTTCTTTTTCCATTCTGCTTTGGCGCTATATGGAAATTTTAACCCCATTGGAACAGGTGCTGCCTTACGCCCGACTTCACTAAGACTTTCATACTTGAGGATAAAATAAAGTTCGCCATCTATTACCTCATTTTGCCATATCTGGACCCGGTCGACATCCATACGTTGACATATAAGTTCCATACTGGAAAGAAACGATTCCTCAAATTTTTCATCATCTATTGTCGTTAGCAGCACTGTAGCTACCATGTTTATTGTTTGAAACAGATGGTTACGCTGTTCAATGTCGCTTATCATTTTCTTTTGTTCGCGAAGATCCCTGATATATCCTATAATGACATAATCATTCTCATGTTCGGCCCGGACAAGTATTATTTCGCATGGTATTAGTTCCCCGTTCAACTTTTTGTGCATCCATTCAAAGCGGCAGTATCCTTCTTCAGTTACTTTGTTTAAAAAAACAAGCGCTTTCTCATGGGAACGCGTTCCGCAAGGCTGATATTCCGGTGAAAAATCAAAAAATCTTTCGCTATACGCCTTCTTGTCGAGTGTCCCAAACATTCTAACAGCTTCCTCATTGCAGTCGAGATGTACAAAATCTTTGCTCCAAAGGTTTGCACATAAAGGCATTGCATCAAACATAATCTGCATGCGTTTATCCGCTTTTCTCATGAAATCATATTGTTCTTCAAGTTCGGCAGTCCTTTCCGACAGAAGGGTTTCAAGCCGTTTACCCTCATTGCGTTTCCTTTGCAACATGAAGAACAGGAAAACAAACATCAACACACATACAGGAGCGCCAATAAGGAATGGTAACTGGGCATGCATCAATTTTACCCGGTAATCAAAGGTTTTGCGCATCCACTGTCCCGAAATATTATTCGTGTCGATCAGGGCAAGCGCTTTGTCAATTATTGAACACAGCAGTACCTCATCCTTATTGAGGCCAAAAACAGATTCATAATCATAATCGAACATGACGTTGATCTTGTAACCGGTAAGCTCGTGGTAGTTGTTAAGAATGAGAAACTGGTGCTGGCTGGCCATAACCATGTCAATCACTCCGTGGTCCATGGCAGCCAGAGCAAGTTCCAGAGTTTCATATTCCATGGTATTTGCATGTTCCGGAAACCAAAGTTTAAACAATTCGGTAAACACCGTATCTTTGATTAAGCCTACCTTTGCATACAATACCTCTCTCATTCTGATATTGGGATACTCCAATTTTGAAATAAGGGCATAATTACTGGTAATAAGCGGAGTATCAGGCCAAATAAAACGGGGTTCCCGTTCTTCCGATCGGATCAGCTCGGTAACGAGGGACAATTCTCCCTCTTCAAGCATCCTGTATATAGCCGGCCACTGTGTATTTGGGGTATTGCCGGCTTTAAAGACAAGCCCGGTAAGATCCTCTATTTCACTCAGAACATCAATCGCGATTCCCTGCCACTGTTTTTCCTGTGTATTGTAAAAGCAGATCGGATAATTATCGATTTCAGCGCCAAACAAAACTACACGATTCATTTGTATAAAAGCTTTTTCTTCTCTGGTCAGCCATAAAGACATCTTGTTTTTTAAATACTCATGGTATCCCTGATTGTACAGTGCGACAAAATAACTAATCGCTCCGTTATCCAGTGCCTTTTGCACAACCGATATGACAGGCTCCAGATTTGGATTTTGTGTTGTAAGTGAAACAGGGCTGTAAATCAATGGAAAGAAATCCGCCGTGACTATATCACCATAAATATCAAATGAGCCTTCCGCCATATTGGAATGGAAAAAAGCGTCAGCTGCACCTGATTTAAGCAATTTATAGACTGCGTCGGTATCAGCAGCCAATAAGATTTCAAATGTACCTGGGGCAAGACGGGAAGTAACCTCGCTGATAACGGCAGTGCCGGCTATAAAGGCATATCGCAGCGGGCGCAATTCCGCAATGTCCTCAAAAGGTTTACTGCCCGCAAGCCTAAAGTATCGCACCGTCTGCTGAGCAATGGCAGTTGTCATAAAGTAGGTTTGCCGCCGTTCTTCGGTAATTGTCAGGTGGCCGGTAAAATCAACTTCATAAGAGGCAAGCGTAGGAAGATATTCACTCAACTCAACAAATTTTGTTTTAAACGGAATGTTAAACAAGCTGCTTAGCCATTCGCATAACAGAGAGTGAAAGCCCTGTATTTGACCATTCTCATCATAGAAAGCCTCGGTAGTTGGCAGTACACTGTAAGTAAAATGCCCCTTATCTTGCAGGATCTGTTCCCGAAGCGAATCAATTAAATTTATTTCCTTTTCTGTTACACCCGGAATATCCCAAAGTGTGGCGAACGGCGGATGATGACCATTCTCTCCCCGGTTGTATTTTTTACATCCCAAAAATAATCCGGAAATCATTAGCGCGAGAATGAGGCATATAATACCCCTTTTTATACTCACAGGTATTTGAAGCTTCATACTATTTTCAACCTTCTCTTTAATTCTTCAAGTGTAACAATAGCCTTATCAAAATCCAAATCATCTATTTGCTGTACCAATTCTTCGCTGCATGGTATCAGGTGGAGGCTATCGAGAAAATTCCGGCATTCGGGGTTACCCATTTCAAGCATTGGCTCCAATTTTTCAATCAATTCTCTTGCTGATTGGAGATCTAAAAACTCTGCTTGTGTTACCTCCCTGCGCTCAGGGGGTTCGTCAAGAAAAGGTTCCAGTTCTTTCAGAACCATAGCCAATTCGGTTTTAAGGACTTTCAACTGTCCATCTGTAACCCTATTCTTCCCATCTTTAAGCTGGTTTTCCACATCTGCAGCAGATTGCTGCAAAAGGGTTTTGCCAAGCTGTCCCGCGTTCCCCTTTAAGGTATGCACCAGCCTGTGCGCAAGCTTTATGTCTCCATCTTTAATAGCTTGTGTAATCTCATTAACCCTGTTTTGATTGTCTTTCAGGAAATTTTTTATAAGCTTCTGCCTAAGGTCTTTTTCGGATTGTGTGTACCTGTTACCATTTATGGGTTGCCAGCTTACAGTCTTAAAATACTTAACCAAACAGCTCCACAGTTCATGGGATGTGAATGGTTTGCCAACGCAGTCATTCATCCCGCTATTCTTGTAAATCTCGCGGTCAGTAGACATTATGTTTGCTGTCATGGCTACTATAGGAATTCCTGTATTCATCTCAAGAATTTTATCAGCAGCCTCAAGGCCATCCATTACCGGCATGTGCATATCCATGAAAATTAAATCAAATTGCTTTTCCCCTTTTTCCTTTCGGCTCTGGACCAAGTCAACTCCTATCTTGCCGTTCTCTGCCACTACAGTCTTAAGTCCAACTCTCGCAAGGTGTTCGTAAATAACCTGTTGATTCATCACGTTATCTTCACATAACAGAACTTCTCCCTCGAAAGTGGGTTTTTCAAGTTCATTGAGTACAATTTTCTTTTCGAACATATCCTCGTCAGACACATCTATCGTATCAAACGTCAACTCAAAACCGAACTTGCTGCCAACGCCAAGAGTGCTTATTGCAACAAGCTTCCCGCCCATAAGTTCAACTATATTTTTTGCTATGGAAAGCCCAAGCCCTGTACCGCCGAATTTGCGGGTAGTTCCTGATTCTGCCTGCGTAAACGGAGTGAATAATCTAGCTATCTGCTCTGGCGTCATGCCGATGCCAGAGTCTCTTACTTCAAAATATATTGTAATATTTTTTTCAGTTTTGCCTGTTATAGTTGCCTTAAGCTTGATCATGCCGGTATTCGTAAACTTTACGGCATTGGCCAAAAGATTCATAAGCACCTGCCGCAATCTGGTAGGATCTCCCAAGGGTCTTTTGCCCATACTTGGTTCAGCGTAAAAGTGCAGCACAAGGCCTTTTTCATCTGCTTTCGGCTTGATTATCATCCGGCAGCACGCTAACAGTTCATGCATATCAAAAGGAATATTTTCCAGCTCCATTTTGCCGGATTCAACTTTGGATATGTCAAGAATGTCATTTATAATCTGCAAAAGCCATTCTGTATTTTCAAGAATTTTATTGAAATATTCTTTTGTTTTAAGCGGGATCTTGTCATCCATTGCCAGCTCGGAAAAGCCCATAATACTGTTCAAAGGCGTCCTGATCTCATGGCTCATGTTGGCAAGAAAACGGCTTTTTGCCTCCGATGCGTTCCTGGCTTCCTCTGTCCGTTCTGCAACTAATCTTGCAAGCCGTTTTCCCTCATTGAGTTTTCTGTAAAACAGGATAAGAATAAGGGCAAGTACAAGCAGAGAGAGGACAGTCGCGCCAACAAACAACGGGCGCTGCGCTTCTACCATCTTCGCGCGGTAATCATAGGTCTTTCGCATCCACCGGTCGGAGATTCCCTTAGTGTCAACTATTTTGAGCGCTTTATCAAAAATAGAGCAGAGGACTGCTTCGTCCTTATTAAAACCAGTTATGGCTTCTATGGGCTGCTCAAATACTATGTTGGCCTTATAGCCAACAAGTTCCTGGTAATGCGTAAGGAGTAAAAGCCTCCTCTGAGTCGCCATAACCATATCCACTTCTCCACGCTGTAATCCGCTAACTGCCGCTTCAATGGTTTCATACTCAACAGTGCCCCTATGATCCGGAAACCATTGGTTAAACATAGTTGTATAGGCTGTGCCCCTGGCAAGCCCCACCTTCATACCCAAAATTTCATTAAACGTTATATCGCGAAAATCCGACTTGGAAATAAGCGCATAATAGTCGTCTTGCAATGATGTTTTAGGCCAGATAAAATATTTCTCCCGTTCTTTTGTCCTGAGTAATGATGCGATCAAAGAAGCTTCCCCGCTTTTTACTTTTTCATATACGGAATTCCAGTCAGAGTTATCGCCGTTGACAAGCTTAAAAGACATACCTGTAAGCGGGGTTATTTTATCCAGCAGGTCAAAAAATATTCCCTGCCATTCATTATAACGAAAATTATAGAAACAAACCGGGTAATTGTCGCTATTCGCTACAAAAGGTATTACCGGGTGGTTTTTAATGTATTCACGCTCTTCATCAGTCAGCAACATGGCGAATTTATGCTCCATGTATTCCTCATGCCCATGGTTGTATAAATGAGACAGGTAACCCCTGTTGCCATTTCGTATCGCCTTGTTCACAACCGAAATAATGGGTTTAAGCTCAGGATTTGCCGTTGCCATAGCAGCTGCGCTAAAAAGTAACGGGTAAAAATTTTCGACAGTCACTTGCCCGTAAGTGTCAAAGGCCACCTCGGAAACATTTACCCCAACAAAAGCATCCGCTTCCCCTCTTTCAAGGAGAGAATATCCTTCTTTGTGATTTTTGATCCATATAATCTCACAATTAACACCGGAAGCAACCCAATTGGCAGCTTCGGGAGTTGTGTAGCCTTCCATAAAAACATACTTCACCGGACGCTCCTGCAAGATTTGAGCAATACTGCGGCTTCCCGGCATCCGTATCAAAATATACCGCCGTTCGGAAATAGCGTCGGTCATATAATAAGTTTCTGTGCGTTCCCCTGTAATTCTCAAATTACCCACAAAATCAAGTTCATGGGTTTTTAGTTTTTCAATTGTTTCATTAGATGCGTAAATTCCGGGCTCAAATCTGATACCAAAAAGATTGGTAAGCCATTCACAAATCAAAGCTATATATCCGCCGATTTTACCGTCTTGCCTTATGAATGACTCGGTCGACAGGGTCATTCCGTAAGAAAAAACCTCATATTTTTTTTGCAGCGCCTCTATGGCTGCAATCTCATCATTCGTTACTCCGGGAATATCCCGAAACGAAACAAATAAGGATTCCACTTCATACGGTTCTTCTATATTTTTTCTGCAGCTTGAAACTAATACTAATATAAATATGACAGTGAACGTTATGCGTATTATTTTATTGATGCTTAGCATCATAATTTTTACTCCTTCTATATTGTCCGCCATTACTTCCCACTATCTTTATCCTGTTTCAACCTTTCCCTTAATTCTGCAAGTGCAACAATAAAATCCAAATCCTCAACTTGTTGTATCAATCTGGTTTTCAACAACCCATTGCTGCCGTGGAAAAGGCAGAGGAAGCTCTTATTTAATTAGGCAAACGAGAAAAGAGCCGGCTTAAAAATAATTAATCTGCCGTATTAATCTCCCGACTCTTTTTCCAATAAAGTTTCCGCACCATAAAAAACATCAGATAACTGCTTACACAATGACAAAAATTTTTCCTTAAACTCAGGAAAACACTTCAAACAGTAGTCAAGATCATTATTCTTTGAAGCTATTTCCAACTCAAGCGCGACCTCAGCCAATCTCGATGCACCGATCATGTCGAGAGAGGATTTTATTCCATGCATAGATATAAAAAAGTTTTTTATATCTTTGGCATCTAAACAAGCTGCCATATCATTGGATTTCAATATAAATTTTTTATGGAACATGTCCAATGTGCTGCAGTACATTTCTTTCATGTCCGAAAATCGGCTCAAACCAATCTCCGTATTAATTTCACCTATCTTTGCAACATTTTCCAAAAAGCTATCGTAAATTTTATTAGCATCTGATGATGCAGCAGCACCGGCATTTTCCTGATTAGATGAACTTGCTGAGGCTTCCGATCCAGCTTGCTGAGTGTTTTTTTTGGCAGGAACCATCCATTCTTTAAGAATTCCGTCCAACTCCTTCATATTGATGGGCTTTGACATAAAGCCATCGAATCCATTGGCTAAAAACATTTCTCTGGCGCCCGCAACTGCATTGGCTGTTAATGCAATGATGGGTAACTTCTCACATTCCTGCCCCAGTTTTCTTATTTTCAGAGTTGTTTCGATGCCATCCATTATTGGCATCATATGATCCATAAAGATAAGGTCGTATTTATTGTGCTTTATTTTCTCAATAGCTTCTTGCCCGCTTATAGCCTTGTCTACTTGCAATCCATAAGGCAACAGCATCTCTTCTGCGACATACAGGTTCATCTCAATATCATCCACAATAAGAACCTTTCCAAAAGATATTGATTCGCGCACAATCGGGGCCATTTTCGTTTTCATTTGGTAATTTAAGCGGAAGTGCCGCAGCTTCTCCACTACTTCTTTACCTAATACCTGAGCGCCGACATTACCCTGCGGTAAACGAACAGTAAACAACGAGCCTTTGCCCAACTCGCTCTCCACAAGGATCTTTCCGCCCATCATGCTTATTAAATTCCGCGCAATGCTCATGCCCAAACCTGTCCCCTCGGTAGTCCGGTTAGCTTCCAGGTTAAAGCGGGAATATTCGTCAAACAGCTTGTCCACCTGTTCTGAAGTCATTCCCTGCCCTGTGTCTCGCACACGGAAAACAATCATTACAGAATCACCGGAATCTGCAGATTTATCCGCAATATCCTTTATGGCAACCGACAATTCAACCTTACCCGACTTTGTATATTTGAAAGCATTGGAGAGAAGGTTTCCCAAAATCTGTTTAATACGAATCTCATCGCCAAACAACGCCGACGGAACATTTTCATCCACGTTAAGGACGAATTCTATAGGCTTGTTCTCGTATTTGATCATATTAAAAAAAATGGTATCGTAAATCATACTCGCGACATCGTACTGCGCCGGTGTCAACTCCATCTTCCCGGCTTCAATCTTGGACATATCAAGTATGTCGTTGATAATAGCCAGAAGCAAATCACCTGAATTATAAATTCTGTTAAATGCTTCCTTCATGCCAGGGGGAAGGGTTTTGTTTTGCAGTTGAATTCCTGCGATGCCTAAAATAGCGTTCATAGGTGTGCGTATTTCATGGCTCATTTTCGCCAAAAAAACCGACTTAGTGCGGTTCGCAGATTCGGCAGCTCTAACCGCGAATTCCAAATTCTGCTGGAGCTTAACAAGTTTGCGGATTTGATTGACAATTTGTATTTGATTCCTGACTCTTGATTTAACTATCTTTGAGCTGAAAGGTTTATGAATGTAATCTGCCGCATCCATATCGAGCCCTTTTTCCTCATCCTTAACACTGTCAAGTCCTGTGATGAAAATAACAGGGATGTTCCGTGTTTTATCAGATGCTTTTAAGACCGCAAGCACATCAAACCCATTCATATCCGGCATAAGAATATCCAGCAAAATAAGGTCTGGCAAATATTTGTTGGCCATTTCAATAGCAGTGGCGCCGCTCTTTGTCATATAAACGGTATACTCCGGGCTTAATATACTAATCAGGACCTCAAGATTCGACCGCTCATCGTCTACAACGAGTATACTGTTTTTTTCAATGCTATCCATTTCATCACCTTCTACGCTTCTGATTTCTGAATCAAACCTGAAAGTTTTTCAACAATTTCCGAATAATTCATCTGAATCACGTTATCCTGCAACCAGAGAACAAGCCCATCATCGGATTCATATTTAAAAACATTTATTTCTTTCATAATATTCTCTATTTTTTCTATATCAAAGTTTTCGCAGGCTGTAATAAGCTTTACCAACACTTCCTCATACGGTTTGTCTTTTTTTGGTTTGTCCAGCTTTTCAGACTCTTTAACAAGAGCAGCCTCAATATCTTCTATAAGCTTCAAAACACTTTCAATAAAAGCGGGATTATTGGCTACAACAAAACCCAAGTCCCCTGCCTTGGCTGCTTTTTCCATGACTTCTGCCTGATTCCCTGCTTCCTCGGCGCAAATGCCCCTGCATGCCCCTTTTATTCCATGAACTGTGATAGCGTAATTGGTTAAACCTGAAGCATTGTTCTCATTTATCGCCTCAAGAGTCTTAAGAAGGGACCGGGTATTCGACGCGAATGAACACATGACTTGAAGGTAGGATTCACTATCGCCGCCAAACCTCTCTAAAGCTTTATTTATATCCAACCCTTCGATATCGCTGGCAAACATTCGCCGATTGAATGTTCTCCGTCTGTCATCGCCGGAACGCCTCTCCTGCGCAGCACTGTCGCCCGCTTCCCCGCCCATGTCTTTATCGGCTAACGTTTTTTCCAGTTCTTCATTGCGTACCCATTGTCTTAGAATCGCATCAAGACGCTTGATTTCAATTGGCTTGGGCAGAAAAGCCTGGAAACCCTTACTTAAAAACATTTCTTCGTTACCGGCAGTTGCGTTGGCAGTAAAGGCAATTATGGGCACACTTTTAGCGTATTCAGTGCCTATTTCTTCACGGATAATATTAAGAGCTTCTATCCCATCCATTTCGGGCATCATATGATCCATAAAAATCGCGTTGTATTTGACTTTCTCACTGCGAATAGCGTCAACAGCCTCCTGCCCGCTGGTTACGCAGTCGATCTGCATTTTGTAGGGCTTCATCATGCCTCTGGCCACATCAAGATTGGTTATTACATCGTCTACCACCAGCACCCTTGCGTAGGACAAGCTGATCCTCGACAGCCGCAAGTTCAGCTCCCTCTTCCTGTCCAGGTAGTGGAAATTTTTAAGGCTCTCAACAACACCCGGTCCGATTGTTTCGTTAGTGACTAGCTTCTGCGGAAGTTTTACCGTAAAAACACTTCCAGTACCGTATTCGCTTTCCGCGGAAATTGAGCCGCCCAACAAATCCACTAACATTTTGGTAACAGAGAGTCCAATACCGCTTCCCTCAAATTTTCGATTTGATGTTGCATCAATCTGGGTATAGCTGGTAAACAGCCTGTTTATATTCTCGCTTTTTATACCAATACCAGTGTCCTTGACAGATATGGCAAGCCAAACAACTTTGCCAGAAAGCTCTTTCTGTATATTCAGTTCTACTGTCCCTTCATTGGTATACTTGAAAGCATTGGAGAGAAGGTTATTCAAAATTTGTTTAATACGTAAGTCATCTCCGTAAAGACGCACGGGAATATTTTCATCAATATTCAACACAAATTTGATGGGCTTTTCCCCCATGCGCATTATGCTCTGGGTAATAGCGTTGTTAATCATACCCGGGGTGTCGTACTCAACAGGCACAAGCTCAAATTTGCCGGATTCCAGTTTTGAAATATCCAGAATATCGTTAAGCATAACAAGAAGTGATGACCCGGCATTGTATATCTTTTCCAGATTCTCCCGGTCTTCCTCACTTAGCCCGCCAGCCTCAAGTACCAACCCGGACAAGCCAATAACTGCGTTGAGCGGGGTACGCATTTCATGGCTCATCTTGGCAAAAAAATTACTCTTTTCCTCATTTGCCGCTATGGTCGCATGGAGCTTAACAACTTCTGTCACATCATCTGTACTGCCGACAATGCCGATCATATTGCCTTCGGCATCATACATTGGCGTTGTGTGTGTAAGAAACATATTGCCATCTATTTCGCTGTTCCAGTCTTGCAGACCTTCCTGAAATGTTTTTTCCACATTGTCAATAATTCTGATAATATCAATATGCCTGTTTTCTGCCCGTACAGTTTCAATGTTTTTACCAATCAAAAGCGAAGGCTCAAGATCAATAGCCTTTAGATACTGCCCGTTAAAAGAAGTTATCTTGCCGGATTTATCAACGCCCCAGATAATTCCTTTGTAGTTATTAACAATGGCTTCCATCTTTGAAAGGGTAAGTTGCATATTCTGCGCATATTTCTCTATGGCACGTATTTGATTGACAATTTGTATTTGGTTCCTGACCCTTGACTTAACGATCTTGGCGCTGAAAGGTTTGTGGATGTAATCCGCTGCACCCAGATCCAGCCCTTTTTCCTCGTCTTCAGCGCTGTTAAGCCCTGTGATTATAACAACGGGAATATGCCTCGTTTTACTGGATGCTTTTATTACAGCAAGCACATCAAATCCATTCATATCGGGCATGATAATGTCTAGCAAGATGATATCAGGTAAGTATTTATTAGCCATTTCAACAGCAGCAGAGCCACTTTTTGTCATATAAGCGGTATATTCCGGGCTTAATATACTGACCAAAGCCTCTAAATTTGATGTTTCATCGTCTACAATAAGTACTCTGTTTTTTTCAATATTATCCATATATAGTCAAAGGTCAGTATATATCAGTTCTGCTGAACAATCAATTTTTTTTTAAGTTTTGAATATACATTTATACTGGCTTTTATTGCCTGGAACAGGTAATCAGGGATAAAATCTCCTGAAAAGAGCGCTTAAAACACTAAAAGGAAGCAAATTTTTGGCTAATTTTTCCATTTACTATAATCTTTCTTGTTTTTATGATGTGAAAAGAAACAAAAGTGTTGGACTTTGGGTTATAATCGCTGTAACCCTTATATTTTTTCATACTTAAACCAGCTTATGTGTCATAATGTGCCATAAAAATTTGAAAATGGGTCCTTTTTTGATTTTCTATTATCAATTTCCCTTATAAATCTTTTATTGAAAAAACAGAATTATAATATTACTATACCTCCAATATGTCTGATTCAAAAAACAGATATCTTAAAGTATCTGAACTTACTACGCTTATAAAAGAGACTCTGGAATCGCAGTTTTATTCAATCCATGTAGAAGGGGAAATTTCAAATTTCAAAGCTGCAAGTTCCGGCCACTATTATTTTAGCCTAAAAGACGGAAATGCCATGATCTCTGCGGTTTTCTTTAAAAATGCCGCAAAAAATATCACATTTACCCCATCTGATGGCCAGCTTGTAAGGGTTACAGGAGATGTATCTGTTTATCCGCAGAGGGGTAGTTACCAGATAATATGCCACTCAATAGAAAAAGCAGGAGAAGGAGAAATTCTCGCAGAGCTTGAAAAAAGAAAAAAAAGGCTCGCTGCAGAAGGGCTTTTTGACGAAAGCCACAAGAAAAAACTTCCTTCAATGCCAAGAA
>Ga0123353_10001895_pt1 | contig 25698 bp, 21 predicted proteins | sample TergutLab28metaG_3_FD_92763 | JGI IMG/M metagenome (GOLD analysis project Ga0123353, IMG submission 92763) | Labiotermes labralis P3 segment gut microbial communities from Petit-Saut dam, French Guiana - Lab288 P3 | ecosystem: Host-associated > Arthropoda: Insects > Digestive system > Gut ...
AAAATTTGTCGATATAACACAAAAACCGCTCGCAGAGCGGTTTATTGCTGTTCATTCATAACTATGTTAACACATACGCCCCATGCCCCGCATCAATAACTATAACCGGTCTGCCGCCCGCCTCTGCTCCGGTCGGAATCGAAACCGCACGATTGTTCGCTGTCATCGCTACAATCACAAAACAGATTAAAAACGCTAACGTAAGCGGTACTTTTAAACTTTTTGTGCTTATAAATTTTCTCATAAATAAGATACCCCCGTGCTTGTCAATGTTTGTCTTATTTATGAGTATGAGGGGGTAAGGAGAATTATGACGGTTTGTTAAATCTTCACAGTAATTTACAGTGCGGCATTATAAACCTCCTTTTAACTCTTTTTTTAGATAAACCATGTCAACAAGCTGTACCCCGTCTTCAAACATAGGGTGGTCGTAGTTGTCTGTAAAAAAGTTATGAATCCTGTGATGAAGGCAAAATCCGTTTTTCTCATAAAACCTTATACTTTTAGGAACATCACCCGTTCCGACAATCATGGTTTTATATTTATCTTTATAAAATGCTGAAATGTATTTAATGAGTTTGCTGCCGTATCCCATGCCGTGATACTTTTCGTATGTAGCTATGTTTTTAATCTCGCAGGTATCGCAACTTTCCATTGTAACGACGCATATGCTTTTAAGCCCGTTGTCATACAAGGCAAACATCTCTCCGCGCTCAAGATACTTGTCGACCATAGATTCCGACTCATCAGCAAGTAAAAGCAAATCAATGAACTGCTTTTTATTCTCATTTATAATTCTAATTTCCATTCACAAAGACCTCTTTGTATTTACCAGTATTATTTTATCCGGCGGCGGGTCCCCTCTCTCTGCTTTGCGTTCAGCGTATTCGTTCAGATACAGGAAGAAGTCCCGCGCATCGTTAAAATCATCACGGCATATACGAAGAACAACGCGTCCGTGGCATGTCAGTTTTTTCCGCCCCTTAAAAGTATAAAGTGTCTTAGCAAGGCATCTCTCGCCATGGCAGTTATTACATTCTATCAGCGAGTTAAAGACGCGTTGTGCGAGCTGCGGATTACTTTTTGATATTTCATCAAGCGTTTCTTCCATATAGTCAGCTTTCCGATGCCATGTTTCCGGCTTGCCGTTGTAAACTATATACCAGTTAAGCTCGTGCGAATATTCGCCGGGAACTACCCTGAATGCATATGAAACTCCAAAATCAGACGCAACATAAGTGATTTTATTACCAAATTTATCAATCGTCCGTTTGAATTTCAACGGCCGAAGGGATTTCAGGAATCCGTCTGTTTCGATTATTTCATTCCGTAATTCCTCAGGCAGACTCAATAAGATTCCGTCGAACTTTTCATTCTTTTTCATATAGCACATACCTCAACTGCGTTTATTTTTATTGTTTTTAGACACCGTTTTATTAAGTTTTTCGGTCATAAGCAGCATGAGCGCCGCAAATATAAAAAGGTAAACCGGATACAGGTTGATGCTGATGTTCTCCGCGATGAGCCCGAACAGCGGCGGCATAAGCGTAATGCCTGTGTATGCGCTCGCCATCTGAACGCCGATGATTGCCTGCGCGTTTTCCTTGCCGAAATTCGCGGGAGTTTCGTGAATCACCGATGGGAATATGGGCGCACATCCAAACCCGACTGCGATTAATCCGTTCAGGCACAGCCAGTCCGGCGATACGGGAAGCCACACGGCAATAATCCCCGTGATAATCACACCTGTACCGATTCTAATCATGTTTCTGCCGCCGATTTTATCAGAAATAAACCCGCACAGAAACCGCCCTGCCGTAATCCCGAAAAAGAAAAACGACGCATATCTCGCCGCTGTTTCGGGGGCGATGTTTCTTTGCAGAGTGAGATAGCTGCTCGCCCAAAGCCCCGCTGTCTGCTCCAGCGCGCAGTACGCAAAAAACGCGGGAAGCACATACTTTACGCCTTTTATGCGAATGATTTGCGATAGTTTCAATACTTCGCTGCAGCTTTGTGATTGTTCATGGTTTTTCACCGCTTGTTGATTTTTCCATAACGGCAGCGCAGCAAACATAACCAACATCAAAACAGCCTGCAAAATTGCTACCGTTTTGTAACCGCTCGCCCAGCCCGAACCGCTTGTCAGGCTGAAGCTCATAATTAACGGGCTGATTGACGCGCCTATGCCCCAGCAGCAGTGAAGCCAGTTCATATGCTTGGATTTATAATGTAAAGCAACGTGATTATTGAGCGCGGCGTCAACCGCTCCCGCGCCGAGCCCGTAAGGAATCGCAAAAACGCATAGCATAATAAACGAACCGGATAGGGAAAACCCAAACAACGCGATAACTGTCGATAAAATGCTGACAGCGGCAACAAGCCCTGCCCCGAGTTTTTTTGTAACTCTGTCGGACATAAGGCTTGAAATAATTGTTCCGACTGATATAATCGCGGAAATAATTCCCGCAAACCATAAAGGCGCGTTCATTTCCTCCCGTATAACCGGCCATGCGGAGCCGAGAAGCGCGTCGGGCAGACCGAGGCTGATAAACGCCAAGTATATAATTGCAAGTAATAATGAATACATTTTTTATTTCTCCTTAAAGCTTTATTTTTTACTTCTTAAAAATAAAACTGTTAAGGTGAAATGCTCGCCTGAACGCGAATTGGTCGAGCTCCGTTATGTCCTGCATACCGATTTTCTTAATGCGCAGGGCGCTGTTATATTTCCCGTAACAGAGCCGCTTCAGATATAATTTCATTTATTATAATGCTCCCTTTTTTCTCTCTAATTTTGCCACACACTCTATATGCTTTGTCCTCGGAAACATATCGACCGCTGAGATTTGCTTCACTTCATAGTTATGGAGCAGCTTTATGTCCCGCGCCAAAGTCGCGGGGTTACAGGAAATATAAATGATTCTCGCAGGGGCAAGCTCCTCGGTCTTCTTCAGAGCTCCGGGCGCCAATCCTTTTCTCGGCGGGTCAATTACAATGCAGTCGGGTGCAAGCCCGCCCGTTTCAAGCAACGACACATCCGCGCATAGGAAATCAACGTTTCCGATATTATTCAAAGCCGCGTTCTCTTTCGCGTCGGCGACGGCTGCGGCGCTTAACTCCACGCCCAGCGCCCTGCCCGCGTTACGCGCTAAAAACAAGGTGGTGCTGCCCGTGCCGCAGTAGAGGTCGAGAAGAAACTCGTGAGGTTTTAAATCCGCGTACTCCCGCGCTTTTTCGTATAACAACAATGCCGCTTCGCTGTTTACCTGAAAGAAAGATTCGGGCGATATTTTAAACGTTAAGTCACCGATTTTTTCAACACTTGTTCTGATTCTTGACACGCCTTGTTTAATTTCTTTGTTCATTTCTTCACCGGCGAGAAAGCAATAATCAATATTTATAATATCATGGCTCTTCCCGCTGTAAAAGCCGATATTCTTACCGTCGGTTTTAAGCTGTATGTTGTTTCTGTAGCCGATAATTTTACCCGTGGTCAGTATATCCCCGGCTTCAATATCTGTCCCGCCGATTCGCCTCAGCGCATCGTTTACCCGCTTGCGCTTGGCAAAGAGTTCTTCCCCGTACGAAACATGGCGGAAGTCGCAGCCCCCGCACAGGCGGGTCGCCGAGTCCGATGCTCCGGCTTCTCCGGAGTCATAATACGGACAATCTACTGCGATTCTATGCTCCGACGGTTTAATAATTTTACCGATTACGGCATGACAAACATTCTTTAAAATTTTCGTAATTATAATCTCACAAATATCGCCCCTGACTGCCTTTTCCACGAAAACAACACAGCCGTTACCGAGCCTCGCAACGCCTGCCCCATCAGCGCAGTAATCAAAAATCTGTACAGTATGCCTATCGTTTATGTTTGTATTATTCATCAGTCAGAAATTACCTCGATTGAAACGTTGTCAATATAAAAAGTCGTTCTCTCGCTGTCGTTGCGCCATGTGCTGAGGTATATCACCGGCGGAGTACCGGTGAGCACACCTGCCCATTCTCCCTTGAATTTATGCCAGACATTTGCCCTGGCGCCGGAAACGGTATTCCCGACAGTCGGATAATTTTTATTGTTAATCTGCCACCGTAAAGTTCCCGCAACATCAACACGTTTAACATCTGCGGAAAATTTTATTGTAACAGTTTTACCTTCATATTCATTTAAAGTGAAATCAATTACCGACCAGTAAACGGGATTTACAACTTTCATTACCTGCGTGCGGCTTTCGCCGGGCAAATCAATAAGATTAAAAAGGCTTGCACTCTCTAAAACCTCACCTTTGCTGTACTTTTTAACGTTCGTCTTAATCACTTTTCACTATGTCCTTTCTTTACTGGAGAGGAATTAAAAATATTGTTTCCTTTAAACGGTCTTATGCAACGCTCTAAAATCCCCTGCATATGGCTGATAATGATTCCGTAATTGGTAACGGGCACTCCGGCGTCCTTTGCTGCCTGGTGGCGGAAGCGCATTTCGCGCGGGTTTTGCATACAGCCGCCGCAGTGAATAATAAGCTTGAATCCGCTCAATTCTTCAGGGAAGCCCCCGCCTGATGAAAAAGTATAGTTGAACTTAAAACCTGTATGTTCTCCGAGCATGCGCGGAATTTTCACAGTGCCGATATCCTCGCACTGACGGTGGTGAGTGCAGCCTTCTGCAATCAAAATCTTATCGCCGTCAATTAATGTATCAATGAATCTCACACCCCGAACCGCCTCATCTAAAACGCCCTTGTATCTTGCCATCAAAATTGAAAACGAAGTCAGCGGGATTTCACAGGGTACAAGCTCCGCAACCTGCCCGAAAACCTGGCTGTCGGTGATTACGAGCCGCGGCGCGTCTTTGAGCTTCGCAAGCGTACCACCAAGCCCCTGCACACCCGCTAAAACCGGGACGGCGCCCGCGTCAAGTATATCACGGATTACCTGTTGCTGCGGCAGGATTAACCTGCCTTTAGGCGCCGCTTCGTCAATGGGAATCACAAGCACAACCAAATCGCCGGCTTCAAGCAAATCGCCGGCTAAACGCTGCGGCGTCTCCCCTTTCACAATCAAGCCGAGCGCGATGATTTCGCTTTTTAATTTGTCTAAATTCTCGCCTGTAACCGTGCTTAGTCTGATTCCGCTGCGCGTCCGCACGTATGAAACGTCCGCTTTATTATACACAACAAGGAATTTTACACCGGCTTCGCCGAATGTACGGCTCAATTCCTTCTCGTATTCTCCGAGTCCCTTTTCCCCGTCAACTACTATAACCGCAATATCTGTTTTACGGATTATTTCTTTCGTTTTTTGAATCCGCAGCTCTCCGAGCTCTCCCTCGTCGTCGATTCCCGGAGTATCAATAAACATCACAGGCCCCAGCGGCGGCAGCTCCATCGCTTTATAAACAGGGTCGGTGGTGGTGCCCGGGGCAGGCGACACCACTGCTGCATTCTGCCCTGTTATCGCGTTCAGGATACTGGATTTCCCCGCGTTGCGCCTGCCGAAAATCCCGATGTGCAGCCGCTCCGCGCGTGGTGTGTTGTTCATGTCGCTCATATCTTTCCTATAACTCATATGCGGAAATCCCTGCTGCCTTTCTTTATTCGCTCAAGATTTTTAAAAACGATTTCTCTTGTTTTCATGTTAGGAATTTTTATGACTTCTCTGCCTATTAACTCTTCACCTGCTTTTTTTGTGTTCTCTTTTGCGTAGTCAAGCAGATATTCCTGCAAGGTGAGCAGTGCGTTGGGGTGGCAGCAGTTTTGAATCTGCCCTGTTTTGCACAGTTTCATGAACCTGTCGCCCACCCGCCCCTCACGGTAGCAGGCGGTGCAGAAGCTGGGAATATATCCGATGCCGATTAGCCAGTGTACAATCTCGTCTAAACTGCGGTTATCATTGACTTCAAACTGCCGTGTTTCTTCATCGGGCATATCATAGCCGCCGACGCTTGTCCGCGAGCCTCCGCTGATTTGCGATACACCGGCATCAAGAGCTCTTTTGCGGCACTCCCCGCTCTCACGTGTGGAAACAATTATGCCTGTGTACGGCGCGCTTATTCGCAGGCAGGCGATAATTCGTGTAAAAGTTTCATCGTCTATTCCATGCGAGAAGCTGCCTGTATCGACGCCCTGCGCCCGCCTTATACGCGGAACGCTGAGCGTATGCGGCCCCACGCCGTAAACGGCTTCAAGATGCTCTGCATGCATAAGCAGCGCACAAAATTCATAAGCATAATCCGCCAGCCCGAACAACACTCCTAAGCCCACGTCGTCCACGCCGCCCTGCATCGCCCTGTCCATCGCTTCCGTATGATAAACGTAGTCGGACTTCGGCCCCGACGGGTGAATTTGATTGTAGGTGCCCTCGTGATAGGTTTCTTGAAACAGCAGATACGTTCCGATTCCCGCGGCTTTGAGCTTTCGGTAATTCTCAACCGTAGTCGCCGCGATGTTTACGTTCACTCGACGAATTGCGCCATTCCTGTGTTGAATATCGTAAATAGTTTTTATGGATTCAAGAACATAGTCAATCGGACTGTGCCTCGGATGCTCGCCCGTTTCAACGGCAAGGCGTTTATGCCCCATGTCCTGTAAGGCAATAACTTCGCGGCGGATTTCGTCCTGCGAAAGCTTCTTGCGGGGCATTTCGGTATTTCCCGCATTAAAAGGGCAGTAAACACAGCCGTTCACGCAGTGATTCGACAGGTAGAGCGGTGCGAAAAGTACGACCCGGTCGCCGTAAAAGCTGCGTTTAATTTCCCGCGCAATTTCAAAGATTTTCCCACTCTCGCCGCCCAGCAGCAGCAATACGGCTTCCCTATGGTGAAGTCCCTTTTTCTCTGCGGCTTTTTGCATAATATGACTAATTAATTCATCATTGTTCTTATTTTCCTGCGCCCACGCGAGCGTCGCCATGATTTCCTCATGACTGATAAACTCCCGCGCATTCGAGGATTTTACGTCATACACTTGTATAATCCCCCCTTGAAACAACAAATTCACAGCCTACGTTTTGCATACGCTGCGTCAAATTCTCACAAGCTCCGATTTTATTATTATAAATCCGGTATTTTTCACGAACCGAAACAGGTGAAATATTCTGCATGATAACGTTTGCCCCCGCATTAACTCCCTGCTCATAGCCCCTGTTACTGATGGTTGCGAGCGCGGTTGTAGCGGGCAAAAGCAAGCTCGGCTTCATCAGCCGAAGAATCGCGAGTATGTTCAGCACAAGCTTTAAATCCCCCGCCTTTTCCTCCGCGAACGGCGTGTTTGAGTGGGGTATAAAAGGTCCAGCGCCGACCATTTCGGGGTCGAGCTCCTTTATGAAAAACAGGTCGTCCGCAATGTTTGCGAGCGTCTGCCCGGGCGAACCTACCATGAATCCGCAGCCCGTCTGAAAGCCCAGTTCCTTTAAATCACGCAGGCACTTTTGCCGCGCAGCAAGCGACATTTCGGGCGGATGCAGTGCGGCGTAATGCCTGGTATCCGCGGTTTCATGCCGAAGCAGATACCTGTCCGCGCCCGCCGCGCGCAGCAGCTTTAAACTATCATATCCGCGCTCGCCGACAGAAAGCGTAATCGCGCAGTCGGAATAATTGTTCTTGATTGCGCGTATTACATCGGTTAACACCTCGTCTGTATAAAATGCATCTTCCCCGCCCTGAAGCACAAATGTGCGTATTCCCGCGTCATATCCGGCGGCGCAGCACTCTAAAATCTGCCCTTTAGTAAGGCGGTAACGTTTTGCTTGTGTGTTTGCATGCCGAAGTCCGCAGTACAGGCAGTTGTTTTTGCAATAATTTGTAAACTCGATTAAACCGCGCAAATATATTTTATTACCGTAGATTTTTTCCCGCTCATTCCGCGCCTTCTCATGCAGATAATCATCGTCGGAAATTAAAAGCTTTTTGAATTCATCGCGCGTTAAAATTCGCTCCCGTGCTAATTTGTCAGTTAAATTTCTCATAACTTAAAATATAGCATAAAGAGCGAATTTTGTCAAGCAGAGTTAAGCGATTCCGCCTACGCGCCGTCGGGATTCAATCCCGCTGCGATTTGCAACACCCGCAGTGCATCAGCGGTCGTCAAAACGCCGGTTTTATCAAAATCAAACAGCTTGACCCGTTCGGGCGCAAGCACAGAAATTCCCGCAATATGACGTAATATATCCAAGGCGTCCTGAGTTTTATATTCGTACGGTGTAACCGGCGCGCCGTAAATATCAATAACGCCTCCCGCAACCGCCTCCGCATAGCGCTGCATATTTTGGTCAAACAGCTCGTTATCTCGGCTGTCGCGGATAAATCCGAATTCCATGGTACAGGCTGCCATTGATACGGGTATGGCTGTGAGCGTCTGAAGATTTATACGCTTTATTCCCCTGTCGCGCTGAACTCCGGCGGCGATGATTCTGTTATGAATCGCCTGCGCTAAGGTGTTGTCTGCTTTTGAGTATTTCTCTTTTGTTATTGTTTCATATCCGTTTCCCGATGTACCCTCGTTATCGTTACGGTGAAGCGATAAATATACATCAGCCTTAAACTCCGCCGCCGCCTGCACTCTGCCGGTTGTAAAGCTATTTGATGTGCGCGTCATGCCCGTTATGAATCCGCGCTTTTCCAGTACTGCTTTGACGGTTTTTGCCAGTCTTAGATTATCGTCGGCTTCGCGGCGCTCGCCGTTTACCGCGCCGGGGTCGCTGTTGCCGTGCCCCGCGTCAATCCACACTCTTGTCATTCTTAATATCCTCCCTGTCCTTATTTTTGATTTTCGGTTTAATCTGCTGTAAAACACTTAACAGCTTTTCCGGGAAAGGCACACCCATCTCCCCTGCGTTTTCCAGAAGCGAAACGCCCTCGTTCGCTATGAAAAGGAAAATCGCAGCTGTTCTCAGCCCCGCCCCACTCTGTATTATGTGCTCGTCGATTATATGTGCGACGGCTACCACCATGAATACCATGATTTTTTTGCAGATTCCGCGAAATCCGATTTCGCTTGAGAGGCATTTCCGCGCAACCGCAACGGCGACACCGCTCATATAATCCAATGCCACAAACGCAATAAGCGCATAAAATAACCCGTCGAGCTCCCCGAACATGAAGCCGATAGCCGCTCCCGCGCTAATCAAAAACGTTTCATAAATCTTTTTCATTTTTTATTAAGCCCTTTCTTCATAAAAGAGGAATTATAATAGACCTGTCCGTGAACTTTGAGCGAGTGGATTTTTGAAGCGAATTTTTCGTCAGGCAAGGCGAATTTTCGCAGTAATGCTTTGTGCATTGCAAGAGAATTCAACGAAGAATGGCGGAAAATTCGCCAAAAATCTGCCGCGAACAGGTTTATGGACAGGTCTAATCAGTTAACATAAAAAAATGCTTTTTTTCCTGCTTTTTAATACCATAAAAATTAAGGCGGAATAATTCCGCCTTAATCGTAGCACATTTTTATACTGCAATACAATGAAATGTTTTATTCTCCCGCAAGTCTTTCAATAAGCGGCTTCACGCCGTGCTTTTTAATTATATTGAAATATTCTTCAACAATCGTTTTAAATTGAGTTTTTTCCAGTATTTCCGTTAAATCTGTGCCCCATGCGCCGCTGATGTTTTTAAAAATAGTATCGAGCCTGTTGTCGCGCAGAAACGCGATACTGCGCTCATCGTCAGCGAGCGGAAACCGCCCGCCGTTCTTGTAAAATGCAACAAGCACCGCAAACGAAAACATAAGCATAGGCGGGAGTTGTTTGAACCTTTTGTGGTATTCCAAAATGGTCGGCAGCACCCGTGTTTTAAAATTAGATACCTGATTTTCTGTAATCAAGAGCAGCTCCTGTTTAACAAGCGGGTTGCAAAGCCGCTCTATTATTGTCTTCGTGAAGCCGTCAAGTACATTTCTGTTAATATCAAGCGTGGGAATTATCTCCTTAAAAAGCGTCTTTTCAATATACTTTTTAAAGCCCGGATTACTCATCGCATCATTCATGGTTTTATATCCGTGAAGCAGCGCCGCAGGCGCAAGTGCAGTAAGCGCGCCGTCAAGCAGCCGTGTTTTCCGCAGCCGGTGAGGGGTTATGTCCTCATTAAAAACCACATTCAAGCCTGACCTGTCAAGCGGAAGCTCCGCCCTGAGAACCGCGGGCAATTCAATCGCCCAAAAATAGAACGGCTCGCATATAGTCAAAAGCTCGTCGCGGTACCCGAGTTTCTTCTCAAACTTTTTAACTTCATCATAGTTCAGATTGCTCACTGTAATCCTGTCTGTGAGTGTGTTTGCAAAGAAGCAGGCGTTATTTGTCCAGCGCGTAAATTCATCGCTCAGTCCCCATTTATCTGCATACTGCTGCACAAGTATTTTTAGTTTCGCACCGTTATTTTCAATCGGTTCGCATGCCAGAAAAACTAAGCCCTTATCCATTTCGCCTTTGAAAAATGTAAACCGTTCGTATAAAAGCGTTGCTGTTTTTTCCGCATCCTCCGTGCCCGCAACAACAAAACGAAGCACAGGGTTCTGCGCTCGTTTTATAAAGCAATCGAAATCGTTATACGGATTTATGTAATCACTAACGCAGGTTATAATTTTTATTATCTCAGTTTTCTTTCCGCTTTCAACGTCTCTTTCTATAATTGTAAAGAGTCCCTGCTGCTTTTTAAAAATTTCGGTTTCACGCCCTGCCACAGTCACGCTGCCGCAGAAAAGTCCCTTTTTAATAAGCTCATCAAACGCCAGGCATGCAAACGCGTTTTCACCGAATATGAGTACTTTTTTAGGGAAGTCATGTTTTACTCCGGCAACCGGTAAATTTCTGTTCAACTGCTGCATAGTTTTAAGCCCTTTTCAGTTTCTTCAATTTTAAGAAATATTACATGTTCCCCGGTAGTTCACAGGCGGTGAAAAATCTTGAAAGGCCCGTTCCAACTGATTAAATCCGCGCTTTTATAAGCGTAAAATCTTATTCCCTTACCGTTAAAGCATCTGCGTCCGTCGAGCCGTAAAGTATAGTATTTTTCCTCATTATAGCAAATCTTGTTGACATTCGGAGTAAATCCGAAGCCAACGCTCGCCGCTGATAGCGGCGGACAGCGGTTCCCGCTGTCATAGCAATTCCATATAAAATGTGGAATTGCTATAATAAGTACAAACGGGTCGCGGAATTGAATTTCATTAAGTTTCATTTTTCAATTGTACCATAAAATTACAAAAAAAGCAAACTTATATTTCCGATGGTTTCGTGAATAATAAAATTGAAAACATAAAAAGGCGGGGGTAGCAATGCAGGAAGATTTTAATACTTTGGTAAATAACGACGAACAGGAAGAAAACGAATCCAATGAGAGCACCGGCGAACAGGTGAATCCTACATCGGACTGCGGGATTGTTTCTATTAAAAACGCAGAACACTCGATTCATATATTGACTATTATAGGGCAGATGATAATTATAGACAGGGTTAAATATTCCACACGATTTCCATGTAGAAGTCCATTTTAGCCGTTTTTCTGTTGTATTCTCCCTCCGGTTCAACGTAATACTTATCTCGGTCACGCTCACCGATGTAGATTGTATCTATAAACGCGCCTGCGATTTCTCTTGTCAATTCGGAAAAGTCTGCATACTTACCGGCAATATGGCTCTGTTGTGAGGCTTTGTTCTGTTTTGTATGGAGTTCATCAATCCTCGCCTGCATGGAATCTCGAAATGTGATGAGTTCGGATTTCCGAGCATCGAGATTCTGAGATATAGCGTTAAACGCTTCGGCAGAAATTGCTCCGGTTGACTTTTCTATATACGAATCCGTCAATGCCGTATCTAATTTTTGAATTTCAAGGCGGTTCTTTTCTAAAGACTTCTCGATGTTTTTTATTTCGGTGCTGTATCGCTGTTCTGTTTTCTTGACACGTTTTTCGGCGGTATCAAAATCGCAGTATTGATTGATTAATTCTTTGATTTTAATTGTAATAATTTCCTCAATTAAGTCATACTTAACCATTGCACATTTGCAATCCACAACCCTTGACTTTTGCCCTGTACATCTAAAATGACGCGTGAATTTGTTGGATTCACCGCCTGTCGACATAACCATAGACCGCCCGCACAGCTTGCATTTAATCAACTGTGCGAACGCATTAGGCTTCAAGGGAGTAAGCGGAGAGCCTCCGCCCGCATTTTTTCTGCTCCTACTATAAGCACCGCGAGTTTTCTTCATTTCTTGAACTCGGTTGTAATCTTCCTTGCTTATAATCGGCTCGTGGACGTTTTCTACGACAACCCATTCTTCCTGTGGTTTGGTTTTGTGTGATTTTGATTTATAAGAAGGTTTACCGTATCGGCATTGAACCAAATCGCCTGTATAATTGGGATTGCGCGTGATATGCCAAATGGTGTGGTCGCTCCATTTGAGAGTTTCGGCGTCGGTGTCCGAGCGATTGGATTTAATGCCTTTCAATACCTTATATTTGCTCGGACAGGGTATTCCCTCGGCGTTAAACTGCTTGGCAATCATGTTGAGCCCGTATCCTTCGAGGTACATTGAGAAAATCCGCTTGACGATTTGAGCCGCTTCGGGGTCAACAATTAGTTTGTGTTTGTCGTTCGGGTCTTTGATGTAACCGTATGGCGCAAATGAGCCGACAAACTGCCCTGCTTTTTTCTTGTGGGTCATAACGGATTTTATGTTTTCGCTCAAATCTTCAAGATACCATTGGTTGACAAGCGAGTTGATTTGAATGTTTTTTCGAGTGCCTTTTTGCGAACTGTCGGCATAATCCGAAAGGCTGATGAAACGTATCCCCCAGTCAAGGAATAAGCCGTTTATGTATGTTTCAACCATAGCAACGTCCCTTGCAAACCTTGATAAAGACTTGCACAGCACGATTTTGAATTTCCCGTCACGAGCATCGGCTATCATTTTATTGAAAGCCGGACGCGTGGCATCGGAACCCGAATAATCTTCGTCAATGTATATATCGAAGATGTTCCAGTTACGTTCACGAGCGTATTCGGTCAGCATATTGCGCTGGTTGACAATACTTTCGCTGTCTTGGGATTTGTCGGCTTTGTTTCGGTCTTCTTCCGAAAGTCTGACGTAGATTGCAGTTTCCATACATTCATTGCCTTTCAATTACTTATATTTGTTATTATATCATAATAGGACAGCGATTGTCAATAGGTTTTCAAAAAGAAATCCCGCCGTTCATACAGCGGGGTCTTCAATCGTTTTATAGTCGGGGGAATATATAATATTCCTTTGACTGTCTTTGTTTTCGAGATTTACTATTATATTTGTAATAGCTTCCCGACGTTCTTCATCGGTCATGAATTTGAATGTTTCGATTATTCTCATATACTCCTCCTTTTCCTCTATTTTGGCTTTCTTTTCTGCGATTATTCTTGACAGAGCGAGAAAACCATTATAAAATGTGAAATCGAACATTTGAATATGCGGTGTTTGTTTCTGTTTTAGTATAACGCACCCATGCCGAGATGTCATAGAAAAGAACGATAAAACGAGCAATGTTCTGATATTTCACAAAGAAGGATTATTGAATTGTCAATGTTCGATTTACAGGCTATTGGAGCGCGGATTAAAGAATTGCGTGAGGTCAACGGTTGGACACAGGAGGACTTAGTTGAGGAACTGAAAGCGGTCGATTGGGTGGAGCTTTCAACGCTCGCAAAGTGGGAAACCGGCAGACAGGATTTCGCTCCTGTCTTTTTCAAATAGGCTATGGATTTAAGCGTATGAAATAAATATTGGTCGGTTAAATCCTTATGTTCAAGCCCTTTCACGTGGGCATAAATGTCGATGTATCCGCGACAAACTACCGTCACACAGAGTCTTGCCATTGAACTCAAACGTAGTTAAATAAGGCGTGCCTCCCCACGTTTTTACAGGATTTGCAAGCATTAATAATTATATTTAATAATGCAGTTTTCGTCAATTCAATGAAAGGAATTAAACTATATCACCGGAATTCCGTTGCTAAAAGCCCGTTATCATTTAAAAACACCGCGAACGCCTCTGAAGCAACCGCAGATTCTATCAGATTTTCCAAACCGCTCAATCTGTCCGCAGGAACACCTGCCGGTACAAACAATCCGTAGTGCTCACCAAAATCCAATGTTTCAAGCACGCGCAGCTCGCCGGAATTTAATAAATGGATTACTTCTACTCTCAGCAATTCCGCGAAATCCGCTTCCCCGCGTAAAACCGCATTGACAGCAGGACTGCTTCCCGAAGATGTATCGGCTTGCACAAGATTGCCGAGTTCGTTTATACTTTCATAAGGTGAATCAGCAGCGACAACTATAACAGCAGGCGAAAACGCAACAAGCCACCACGTCCAGTCATCGGGCTTGCTGTCAGCGAAACCCATCGGCTCGGCACTTAAAAACGCCGACAGACTCGTGGAAAGCAAGTTCGTGCCGTCGTGCGGGGCGTTAAAAACTGCGTTTAAGCCGTTCGCCCCGTTCGCGCCTGTGATATTCTGCAAAATCACCTGCGTATCCATATCGCCCGATACCACCCGTGCTATATCATCAGCGACGCTGCCGGGATTCCATGCTACCGTAATTGTGATTTGCGAAGGAATATCGACATTTGAGAACAGCCTTTCACGGAGGAAGAAAAGCACAGCCGCCGCCGTTATTAAAACGGCGGTGATTATTATGATTAAAATTTTCTTTTTCATTAAGGTGTCCTCACAGTCTAATTTTACGGCAGGAAAGCCGCCAAATCCGGCAGCCTGCTACCCCACATAACAGTGGTGAAGCCGAGGTCAGTCCATAAGGCTACATGATTAGCGAGAGTTATATCCTCGCCATCAACTGTATTTAAGCCCGGTGAAAGGGATTTTGGTGCTAAGCTTTCCGTAACAATCATACCGCCGGATGCGTAATTGTTGGTTGAAGTACCGGTGGATTCGTTCATACCTGTAATTCGTCCGACATAGTTGCCTCCGCTAATTTCCGTAAGGAGCGAGACACATTTTTCTATAGTTCCTTGATTAACTCCGGCTATGCCGCCTGAATAATTACCGGAGCCTGTGATAGTGCCTGTGATAAAGCAGTTTTCTATGGTGCCTTCATTAACTCCGGCAATACCGCCGGTACCATCAAAACCGGATATATTCACGTTTGACAATCCGAGGTTTTTTACCGTGCCGCTTCCGATAAAGGCGAACATACCTATGCCAAAACCTCCTCCGGAGATATTCATATTAGAAATTATATATCCGTTGCCGTCAAAGTTTCCTGCAAACGGTGTGGCAGTAGTACCGATTGGCGTCCAGTCGCTTGTGAGCGGGATGTTGTTCATCATTCTGTAGTGCGCTGAAAGTGTCCAACCGTCCGTATCCGTACCAACTTGTTGTAATTGCGTTTCGTCATAAATACGCCACGGGTCGGTTGATGTGCCTGAGCCGGTGGGAAGCAGGAAGTCCGCCAAATCCGGCAGTCTGTCGCCCCACATAACAGCGGTGAAGCCGAGGGTAGTCCACAGTGTTGCATGATTTGCATTTGTTATATCTTCGCCGTCAATTGTCGTCACACCTTTAACAAGGGTTTCCGGGATACCGTTCACGGTCACGGTCATTCCCGCAAAAGCGTAATTGTTGTTTGAAGAATCGTTGTACCCTCCTATAATTCGTCCGAAGAGGTTGTTTCCACTAATGCTTGTAATGAGCGAAACGCAGTTTTCTATAGTTCCACCGTTATATCCGACAATACCTCCGACTTCAGCCGAGCCGGTTATATTTCCTGTAACGAAGCAATTTTCTATTATTGAAGACGTGCACGAACCCGCTATACCGCCGATTGTAGGCATAGTACTGGTAATGTCTACATTTATCAGTCCGAGGTTTCTGACTGTGCCCGGGTTGCTGCCGAATCCATCTACGGCGCCAAACATACCGATATTGCTTGTTGTATCGTTTATCCGGATTCCTGTAATCGTATGCCCGTTGCCGTTAAAGTAACCGTTGAACGGCGAAGCACCTGTACCGATTGGCACCCAAGGTTGGTTCAAAATTGTTAGGTCAATGTCTGCTTCCATTCTGTAATACGCGCTGCGGTTCCAGTTCATGCCGAGATATTGATTTGATGTTCCTGCATCGTTCGTCCTGCCGACTGCGCGCAGGTCGGCTTCGGTGTAGATTTTAAACGGGTTCGTTTCCGTGCCCGCGCCGTAAACGAACGGCATTAGGTTCGGCAGTCTGTCCGGCACTGCTGTCCACCATGGGTCAGTGAAGCCGAGCGCAGCCCATGTATTTGCAAGAGTTATATTTGCGCCGTTATGGGTTGTTGCAGTACCTGTGACAGTTTCGCCGTTTATGAGCATAATCGTAAAGGCATAGTTATCATTGCGGTTTACGGGGGTAGCGAAAATACTGTCACCGACTACACGCCCCACAGGATTAGCGCCGGCAGTACCACCGGTTATGCTTTCGTTTAACGCAACATTGTGTGTGATTGTAGCGGCAACACTTGCATTGTTCCCTTGATTCCCGACTATGCCGCCGACAGCGTTTTGCCCCGGTGCTGAAACGGTTGCTGTACTGATATTTTTTGTTACTATGCCGCCACTCACCGTGTCAGAATTCAATCCTGACGTTCCCACAATACCGCCGACACCACCTGCGCTGCTTGAAACCGTTCCGGAGCTGAAGCAATTATAAACTTCACTGTTGCCGGTCATTAATCCTACGATTCCGCCTATTTGCCATGAGGAACCCGTAATTGTTGCATTAATTACAGAGCAATTATAAATTTTTGCTCCGTTAGCAATTTGTCCCGCAATACCGCCGCTGTTATTTAAGCCGCTTACATTTAAGTTTACAAGCTCAAGATTCCTGACAATTCCGGTTTCAAATCCGCCGCTTATAAATCTGAACATACCTTGATGAGCGTTGCCTGCGCCGGCGACACTCATGTTCGTGATTTTATATCCGCCGCCGTCGAACACACCGGTGAACCCTGTAGGGGCAGTGTTGCCTCCTATCGGCGTCCAGTTGCCTCCACCCGGCGAAGGCGGGTTTAAAGTTATATTTTCGGTTAAAATATAATTTCTCCTCAATCCGTTCGTTGTGTTCGCATAAGTGTTAAAAGTCGAAATATTAGCTTCATTCACGGGGATCGAGCGTGCTTCCGCCTGCCCGTCAAAGACAGTAAAGGTGAGCGAAGCGGACGGAGTGGTGTAGTTGGAGCCTGCGTTCGCTGTGAATGAGCGGGATTCACTTGGTGTCGTGAATTCTGTTGTGCCGTTGTAGGTCAGCGTTGTGCCCGCAAGCGATAATCCCATCGGTGCGGTGAAAGTCACTGTCGGCGTTTCGCTGTTTACAAAGCCGCTAAAATTAGCCGAAACAGTCGCTGTTGTGTTTATGGGGGAAAGGACTATATCGCCCGGTGTTCCCGTAAAGTCAAACGTGAGCGGGGCGGGCGTAATATCCGCATTTGAGAATGTTGGTTGTGTAAGCAGGTAGTTCCCGGCATCGCCGCCGCCAATCGTCCAGCCGCTCGCAGTAACAGGCTTGCCGGTTCCTGCGCCTGCGTTGTTGAAGGTTACGGTTCCCGTCGCCGCAATAGTTACATCATCACCGCTGATTATATTATTCAAAGCGGGATGTGTGGAAATAACAGCGGTATTATTTCCGTTATAACTTTTATCGCTCACTGTGCCCGTAGTCCATGTAACGGACAGCGGCGTTATGTTTACTCCGGTTGCCGTGACGTTGGAAAGCGTTGCCGCTGACAGCGTATAATTATCGCCCCATGAACCTGTGAGCGTAATGGCTGTTGCGTTTACGCTTTTATTATTACCTGCGTTCCAATCCGCAAAAGCGAATGTCGCCGTTGCAGTCGGGTTATCGCTGAAAGCCGCACCTGCTAAGGTGATTGTAGGTGGCGTTCCGGTAAATTCGGTGCTTCTGTCGTAGGTTTTGCCTGTAACGCCGGCGAAATTTATCGAGGGTGTTAGCTCCCGCTTCAGGATTTCAAAATCCGCTGTTGCCGTTGCGGAATTATAGTTAGTTGTTTGTGCCGATGTTCCTCGTACTGTGTAGAGTCCTGCGTTTGTCGGTGCTGTTTGGGTATACGTGCTGTTGTCCGCGCCTTGAACCTTATATTCAATCATAACTGCTCCGCCGCCTGTGTTGGTGTCTACGCTCGGCGACGGCGTTGTGCCGTAGGTTATGTCAGCACAAGAAATTGCGAGTGTATTGTTCGCCCTGTCTATTACGAAATCAACAGTGACCGAACCGCCATAATTCCCCATGCCGCCGACTGTAACGGGATGGCTGCCTGCGCTCGTGACCGGCGTAAAAGTATATTGGTAATGCGTTCCCCGGATAAGCGTAGCTCCGTCGGTTACAGTAATTGTCGGTTCCTGTGTGTTGCCGTTGTATATTACGGAATTAATTTGCACCATTCCCGCTGTAAGGGCTTTAGGTTCAACAGTTAATTCCAAAGTTGCCTCAGCCGCATTAAAGTTGCCATCGCCTGCCCTGGTGGCTCTGATTATAGCTGTTCCTGCGCTGTTTATTGTAACCGCGCCGGAAGTAGAACCGATTGAAACTGCGGTCCCGCTCGTTACAGCCCAAGTGACGGCTCCTGTTCCGCTTCCGCCCAAGGTGGACAGCGTGAATGATGAATCGCCGAAAATAATCGTTGTAGGTGCGCCGGTGATGCTGAGAGTTGATTGACTTGTTTTTCCTACCGAAAGTACGGCGTTATTAAATGTGGTGAACTCGTAGTTTGGTGCGTAGAGCGAACCGATTGCCAAATTAATGGGGTAATCATCGGTATGGTCGCCCTGATTGTATGTTGTTGTTATTGAGGGACTACCCGTAACGCCGGCTGTGGTTACAGTTTCGCTGTTCACGAAGCCTGTTATATCGAAAGTGAATGTCGGCGGAGCGGCACCGAAAGCAATGCTCTGATGATGAGCCGTTACCGTCAGCGGAGCTCTCGCAATGTCGAAGTTTACAGTTCGTGTGCCCGTATAATTGCCGTTTGGAGTTGCTTCAATTAAAATACTTCCCGCATTAATTCCTGCGCTTATATTTTCACCGTGACTATAGGTGTAATCTGTGTTTGTAATCAAGTTCGGGCTTACGCCGTCAGTGACATTCGGTGATGGCATGTGAGCTAATCCCGTATAAATATAAGTTCCCGACGGAACGATTATATTAACGTGTGATAAGTTGCGCTGCCCTACGGTAATCATAATCTCCGCTGAAACATCGTTATAATTATCATCGCCCGCCATTGTTGCTCTTACTGTTGTATTTCCTGCACTTTCGATAACCGCATTACCGCTTGAGGAAACTGAGAGCGAGGTTCCCGAAATCTGTTCAAACGTAACTGTTCCCGCTGTCGAGCCGCCGCCGACAGCAAGCATAAAGCCGCTGTCGCCGAAGGTTTTCGTGCCGGGGTCGGTGATTGTCAGAGTTGATTGATTTGCTTTACTGACGCTGACGGTTAAGTCTATCGTAACCGTGTTGTAATTATCGGTATTTATCGGTGTGAACATTGCCGAATGTGTCTGCGTTCCCGCGTTGCCGACAGGGTTTGACGGCGAGTTCCATGTCCAGCCCGACGGAAGCGCAACGCTCGACAATAAATTGCCGTAAACAGCGGTTAAGCCTGTCGGTTCGGTGTAAACGGGAATGGCTTTCCCGATTGAGAACGTCTGCGATTTTTCACCTGCATAATTATTCTGTCCTGTAAGTGTTATCGTGGCTGTTGTTCCCGCATTTATTATGTCGCCCGAATATGAAACAGTATAGTCGGCGGTTGTGATTAAGTTGGGTGAAACGCCGTCCGTAACGGTAATTGACGGCACTTGCTCCGTGCCGTTATAAATGTGCGTGCTCGTGACGGTAATCGTTACGTTGTTCATGCTTCGTGTGCCTACGGTAATCGCCAGCGTTGCGCTTGCGGGATAATAATTATTGTCGCCTGCTTTTATGGCGGTGACGGTGACTGTCCCGACGCTTTCAATTGTAATTATTCCCGTTGCCGGGGCAATTGAAACCGCATTACCCTCTGTTACAGCCCATGTAACTTCGCCCGTGCTTTGTCCGCCCTCGGTCGTGAGGGTCAGAGGCGCATCACCGAATATCAGCGTATCTGTAAGCTCATTTATAAAGAAACCTGTCTGATATGATTTCGGGGGAACGGGAGGTGTGGTTGTGACAGGAGGCGGGGGTGGTAGTGGCGGGAAAAAAGTCGTCGTAATAGTAGGTGTGGTTGTAATAGGCGGTGTCGTAGTCGTGACCGGCGGTGTGGTGGTAATCACAGGTGTAGTCGTGACAGGAGGCGCAGTGGTAACTTCGGGAGGAGCCGTGACCTCGGGCGGCATTGTTGTAACAGGCGGAATGGTCGTAATTTCGGGTGTTGTTGTGACTTCAGGCGGTGTTGTTGTAACCGGAGGCGGTGCTGTTGTAACCGGCGGTGGTGTTGTGACCGGCGGCGGTGTCGACTCAGGGCGTATGGGCAGAGTTCTGCCGCCCGACGTATCAGATTCATCAACAGGAAGCATAACAGAGCCCTGCTCTGTCGTGTCGGGTGCTTCCGGCTCTATGAAAACTATCTGTCCGTCTTCGATTATAAATTCTTCCTCCGGCACCCAGTCGATAACCGTAAATTCATGGACAGGTTCTATGACAACCTGCATTAAACTCATCAAGTCCATTGTTTGCGGCTGAGATTGAGCTTGTGATTGAGTTTGCCCGTGTGATAACTGTTCGGTTTGTATGGCGGTTATCGAAAGGGCATTACCTTCTTCGTCCGTAATAACGCCGTAGTCGAATTCGGTTTCCTGAACCTGCAGAACGGATTCTTCATTTAAAAATACATCGTATGTAACAGAAACTGCAGCGAGCGTTGTAGTTACAACCATAGTCAGCATCGTTACGCCCATCATGCCGCCGGACAGCGATGCATTCAGGAACGAGAACAGGCGGCTTCCCGTTGTTGCCGCTGTGTTAATATTTAAAGCGGATTGTGCGACAATCGCCGCATCAGCAGGACTGCGCTTCCAGCTTGAAAGCCACAATTCGCCGAGCGTTTTAAAGAAAAAAGCTACAGAATTCAAGCGTCAGTCCTCCTTTTCCTTGAAAATAGCAGGTACAGTATCGTTGCCGCCGCAATAATGGCACCAACGTTAATGACAGCGTCGCCGTCTGATGACATAATATGTGCAAAAGTGAACAGCGCCGCACCGAGCAGCCCGAACAGCGAGTCGAACAAATTATAGATGTATCCGCTGTTTGCATACAGCTTTGATTCTCTAAAGTCCGCATATTTGGCGGCGATGATGTTCTTGCCGATGCCGATGGAAACGCCGATTAATGCCGAGGCGGCGTACATCATGGCAATGCCCGGCATAAGCGCAAACAGCACCAGTCCTGCGGCGGCAAGAATGTTAGCGAAGACGCAGACGGCAGTTTTGCTGCACCATTCCCCGAAGAAACGTATAATCGAAGGCGCAATATAAGCTAATGCCATCGTCATGAGCAGCGACGTCCACGACGCCGCACCGGGCGAAAGCTCAATCGAAGCGGCATAAAGCGGCGAGAATTGTTCAATGAAATACTCGCCGAGCACGAAAGGCATGAGCAGCAGAAGCATAAAGAAGAAAACCCGTTTCGAGAAGAAAAACTTGAAGAAGCCGAGCTCACGCTTTTCTGCTTTTTCCGGTCTGCCGCCAACAGGCATAAGCGCACGAATCAGAATCGCCAGTATAAGCAGGATTGCGGCAGACAGCGAGAAAGCCGCAAATAACCCGAACTTGTCATAAACCATAGCACCGATAACCGCACCCGCCGTACCGCCGAGATATTCGCCTGAAAGCGTATGCTCCCTCATGTCGGCAAATTCGCTGTACCCTGAGTTTACAGCTTCTTGTGTAAAATCCCATAAGCCGTTGTACACCATTGAAACACCCGTATATGTAAAAACTAACAGCAAAAGCAATACGGGAAGCGTAGCGGCTGAGTTTAGGAGCAGGAATCCCGTAAGCCCGATTAAACACCCGAGAATCATCATTCTGCGGGCTTTAAGCCGTATGAAGAAGCTCGTAATATCCTTGCCCACAGCCACAACTAAAAGCACCACCGCAATCGGAAGCACAGTTGCGAGTTCCCCCGAAATCCAGTTAACGGGGTTTGTTTCGTAAATGTCCCGCACAATTAAAACGAAGAAGTACAACGGAATATAACGGCAGGCATTGGCTAAGAACATGAGGCTGCGTGTGCCTTTGGCGTATTTAAATTCACGCTCGCGCCTTAAATTCGGAATGTTTATGACCTCCAGCATACGGTTCATCTCCACGAACAGGAAAACAAACGCAAACACGGTCGCAGACATGGCGAGCAGGAAGTCGATTGCGGCGCCGCGCATTTCGTCCGCCTGAACGGAAGCCAACTGCCGCACCACGGCAAGCGCCGCGACTTCATACGTATTGTCCGCTATTATAGTCACGCCGTACTTATAATCGCCGCGGATTCCCGTAACCGACGCCTGACCCTCCCAAGCTGAATGGAATAAATCATTGGCGTCGGATATGTCAACGGATTCATTTCCGAGAACAACAAAGCCGTCGTCACTGCGGATTATAACAAGACATTCGCTGTGTTCGCCGAAGTTTGAATCCTTTGAAGCTTCAAGGATTTCTGTAAAATCTCCTGCCGGAACTTCCCGCCCGCTGAGGGAAAGCCCGGCGAACATTGATGAAATTCGCAGCTCGTTTTGCTTGGTGAGTTCAACCTGCGTGCTGTAGCCGCTTTGCATTGTATAAACGTACATCGAGAGAAACACCACCAAAAACACAAAGAACTGCATTGTCTGCGCTACGTAACTGGAAATCGGGCGTTTTGAATACCATGCGAAAAACCATAGTAAAATGCGGCACAAATGCACAGCCGCAACAGCCAAAAGCAAGCCGCCGACCACAAGCGTTACACTTATGCTGCCATCCGAAGTGGCGTAGTTTTTAAGCGGCGGCAAAGAAAGCAGTCCGAATAAAAGAGTCGAGAGCAGCTGCACCGCAAGGCGTGAAAGCGTACCGCTTTTGCTTTTTGACGGGCGGACAGGGGCGTCCGCCCCTACAGATTCTTCATCGTCATCATCATCGTCTTCCGGCTTCTTCCTGCGTAGGTTTGAAATTACCGAGAACAGCGCATAACCCGCCGCCATCATTAAACAGCCTCTGAACAGCGATGAATACAAGCTTTCCGACAACTGCTCACTGTAAATGAGGAAAGGCGTGTCGTCTATCTGAATCATCAGAATATATAACAGCACCTCATCAATCACAACGGGATGAAACGAGCGTACAAACGGGCTTTCCATATATGTATATATACTTGACAGTGCTTCATTCGGTAAAATCAAGCCGCCGTCAGCCGTTGAGGCGGCGACACTCCCGTCGGGAGCGAATAAAGCGTAGCGTATTACTTCCGACTCGTTTTGCCCGACCGGAAAAATCACATTCAATATGTAATTCATGCCCGCAGCATTGCGAATTTCGCTGTTTTCGGCAAATAAGTGAACAGCGTTCTGCGCAAGTGTTTCCGCTTTAGCTTCTAATTTTTCTTCGTAGTATGATTTGTATTGTTCGCTGATAGAAATTTGTGCGATAAACACAGTAAACACCACTGCAAAGGTGATGAATATTATTTGGATTATACTGTCTTTTATCCAGGAATATTTACGCATGAAAAACATGACCTTTTGGACGCCTTTACGACAGACGCCGCTAAGTCAATCTTTATCTATGTTGAAATAGTATCTGTTATTATTTTCACAGTTGAATATGCCCTGCGTTTGTGGACGGCAAACCTGCTGTATCCCCGTATCAGAGCGGCAAAGGCAAGACTGCGGTATGCTGTATCGCCGATGCTGCTTGTTGACGTTGCGGCAATTCTTCCGTTTTATCTTCCGATGGCATTCCCTGTTAATATGACGATTTTGAGATTGCTTCGGCTTTTGCGGCTGCTGCGGATTTTAAAACTGAACCGTTATTCCGATACCAAAACATCGGAAATGATTTTATCGTCAATCAAGGAAGCGATTATTTTAATTGACGCCGACCATAATTTCCTGAGCGCAAACAAAGCTGCGAGCTCATTATTCCCGACAATCAGGAACATAAAAAAATACGCACCGGTTAATCAGGTTGAAAACTGGCCCTCGGAGTTGACGGGATTTGACGAGAAGCATGTAAAGGATTCTTTTTACTTCGATGAAAACGAGAACTATTACAAAGGTGACGTGAGCGCAGTCTACGACAGGGAAAAGCTTCTGCGTTACATAATTATAATTCAAGATATAACCAAGTCCGTTCTGCTCGAGAAAGCCGAAAACGAGCGTATTCAATCCGAGCTCATGATTGCACGGAAGATTCAGGCGAGTATGCTGCCGAGTGTTTTCCCGCCTTTCCCCGAACGCACGGAGTTCAATATTTATGCACTGATGGAACCCGCAAAGGAAGTCGGCGGCGACTTCTACGATTTCTTCTTCATTGACGAGAACAGGCTCGCTGTAGTCATGGCTGACGTTTCCGGAAAAGGAATACCGGCGGCATTATTCATGGTTAACGCAAAGACGCAGCTTAAAAACGCACTGCTTAAAGGAAACGCACCGCTCACGGAGGTACTCGGAACAGTAAATAATCTGCTGTGCGAGGGTAACGATGAATGTATGTTCGTGACGGTTTTCTTCGGGGTGTTAGACATACCGAGCGGAAAGTTTACATACGTGAACGGCGGGCATGATGTGCCGTTGATTAAACAAGGCGAAAAATTCACATGGCTGCCGACCAAACCCGGGATGATGCCGGGCTTCATGGAAGAAACGAAGTACGAGCAGGACGAAATTCTGCTAAAGAAAGACGACGTGATATTTATGTACACCGACGGCGTCACCGAAGCGGAAAACCCCGCAAAAGAAATCCTCACCAAAGAAAATCTCGAAAAAATTATCAATGAATGTAAATACGGCGATGTTAAAGAATTACTGACGTTTTTACGTAAGGAAATCGAAATATTCGCCGACGGCGCAGAGCAGTCCGATGACATAACCATGCTGGCATTGAAAATTTTATAGAATAAAATAACCGCTCGTGAAGCGGTTATTTTTTCGTAAATTTTATATCTGCATTTTTCTCGTTTTCTCTCGGGGGTATCATTTCTTGGTAGTAGTTGAGGAGTTCGGGATTGGGCTTGCAACCACCGGTAAGAATGTTTTCTTCGTAATCTCTTTCTAAGATTTTCGATAATTCCATGTTGATTTGTCAACCGACCTTGCCACTGTCAGAAATATTCCGTTCGCTTTCATTTCCCGGACTTTTTTCTTGTTATTATCCTCTATCCAATTTAACCAAACTGTGCCGTAAGCTCCGATTGGAGATTCTGTGATTGACTGTTCCGTGTACGTCGAACTTGTGTTATTGGTCATAATTTTTCATTTAACCTATATGTATTCAAAAATATTTTAAAAATCCTCGAAAAATGCTTGACGCAATGTGTAAATTGTGGTAAACTTAAGAAAGTATACCTATATATAGAGGTTGAGATTATGAGCAAATCATTCCAAGCCAAACCGTTCGTAAAATGGGTGGGAGGTAAATCACAAATATTAACCGAAATTCGTCGTAAATATCCGACGAGCTTAGGTGTAAACATAACCAAGTATGCCGAGCCGT
>Ga0123353_10001897_pt1 | contig 25689 bp, 27 predicted proteins | sample TergutLab28metaG_3_FD_92763 | JGI IMG/M metagenome (GOLD analysis project Ga0123353, IMG submission 92763) | Labiotermes labralis P3 segment gut microbial communities from Petit-Saut dam, French Guiana - Lab288 P3 | ecosystem: Host-associated > Arthropoda: Insects > Digestive system > Gut ...
ATTTTGCGGTTTGTCACGTTTAGCGTCATTTGTCGCGATTTTCGTATCAGGTTTAATGTCTTTACTCTTTTGCGGGGTTTCCGTATCAGCGACCGCGTTTTCCAGAGTCTTCGCAAACTGCGGTTCGTTTGATAAATTCGGCCCCGCCCTCGGTTTGACGCCTGTACCGGAGTCTGCCCGGGTAACCATCCGGGTCAGAATCTCTATGGGTATCTGCATTATTTCACCTCCTACTCTAAGTTATCGGTTATCTTATCCCCAAGATTAGCGAATTTATACTTTTTTGTGATTTTATGAGATGTTGATCAGTTTTCCCGAAGTGATTACATTGAAATATCAATAGGGCGGGTCTCATCGATCCGCCCCGGCTTGATGTTTTACTTCATACTCAACTATATACTTAACTATACAGCAGTATCTCCGTGATCTTCGCCGCATATTCGGCGTCCATGACCGCCAGGATCGCCGAGGCGTTCCGCTCGCTCATATAGTACAGGATAGCCGCGACATGCCGGTCATCATTGAGCTCCATGAGAATATCGGCTGCCGCGTCGGGCGTCATCCGCGAGTACTTTCTGCTCAGTGATTGCATGTCCGCAAGCTCCTGTTCCGTCATCGCGCGTCGATAAAGCGGCAGTGACGGTCTTGCCGTCTGCGTGGCTTGCTCTTCCTGGCTGTCAAGTGAAGCGCTGCGCCTGTTGAGCTGTATCTCCTTCGAATCGAGCATACTCTCGCGATTCTCAATCTCGCTTTCGCGTTTGGCCAGTTTCTCGTCGCGCTCATTGATCCCCGTCTCTCGCTTGTTTAGCTCCGCCTCACGCTCGTCACTCTTGGCTCTGAGTTCGTCGTCTACCGATGTGAATCCCGGATCGAACCACACGATAGTACTGATAAGCGGGTCTATCACCACGCCGCCTGCTATGTCCCGTATACCAAAAAGATTGAGCACCAGCAAAACGACAAACGCCGCAACGAGAACGATTGGTAAAAGGATCAGGATAAGCTTTAGCGGACCGCCCTTCTTCTTATCGGAGATCTCATTTACAGTTTCGCCTTTCTTCCCCGGGTTAGGCCTGTTTAGCCCCGGCTCCGCCGGTGAACCCGTGTCTTTTCCTTTACTCACTTTCCTGACCCGCGCTTTACCCTCGGTATTCTCGTCCCCGGTCAGATCGGTAATATCATCATCTCTATTGTCAGCCATCGTCGTCACCTGCCTTATTGACTTATCTCTTCACTGATGGTGTTGAACGCCACAAGATCGCCCATTTCCTTGTCTTCTTCGGCTTGCATTTCTTTCAAATACCTTTGAAACTGTTCATCGCGCAGTCTAAGGTATGTCTTGAGCTCCTTCATCGTTATTATCAGCCGCTCCTGGCATTTGGCCACGACCTCTTCCGCTACTACGATCCTCTCGCGGATTTCCTTTAAGGCATCCCTCAGGAAACGGAAGTACGCATCGTGTTCGCTCAGCGCTGAGGCGACGTCTTCATTCTTGCGCAGAGCTTCTTCCAGCGATCGTTCATTATCGGCGTAAGCCCGCAGCAGCCTTTGCTCTTCGTCAAGAAGCGCGCGCAATGCCATCTGTGCTTTCCTGAGCTCAGCCTTTTGCATCTTCTCAACGGTAAGCTTATAGTTATACAAAGCTTGAAGCGTGAACTTAAACCTCTTCACTAATCAGCTATCCTCTACTGGCTCTCCTGTCTGATTCGACTCTCAACTCCCCGCGTTCCACGATCCCTTTCATCACATTGAGCGTCTCTTCGAAAGAATAGTGTTCTGCCACCACCTGCCGCAGAAAGCTCTGGATCGCCGGGTGTAACTGTATCGCCCTGTCTATTTCCGTATTTGCGCCCTGTTTGTACGCACCGATGTTGATAAGGTCCTCGGCCTCGCGGTAGACGGCAATCATATTCTTGAATATGCCGAACATTTCCAGATGCTCTGGTGAGATAATGTCCGGCATGACACGACTCACGCTGCCAAGGATGTCAATGGGCGGGTAATGGTTGCTGTTAGCGATAGCTCTTGACAATACGATATGCCCGTCTAGTATACCGCGCACGGTGTCGGAAATAGGCTCGTTCAAGTCGTCTCCCTCTACAAGTACTGTATACAGGCCTGTTATCGAACCCTTATCCGACATACCGGAGCGTTCCAGCAGCTTAGGGAGTATCGTATACACCGATGGCGGGAATCCTCTTGAAACGGGCGGTTCGCCCGCCGCCATCCCTATTTCACGTTGCGCCATCGCAAAGCGTGTAAGCGAATCCATGAGCAACAATACTTTATTACCGCAGTCTCTGAAATACTCAGCTATCGCGGTACCGGTCATCGCGCATTTCAGGCGCAGAAGAGCCGGTTGATCGGATGTCGCTATGACAAGCACTGATTTCCTCAGTCCGTCCTCGCCAAGATCCCTTTCGACAAAATCCTTGACTTCGCGCCCTCGTTCACCTACAAGGACAATAACGTTTACATCCGCGACGGCATAGCGCGCGATCATTCCCAACAATGTGCTTTTCCCGACGCCGGAGCCCGAGAATATACCGAGCCGTTGTCCGCGCCCGACCGTCAGCATACTATCTATTGCCTTAATGCCCAGCGGAAGCACCTCATGTATGCGGTCCCTGGCCAGCGGGTTCGGCGGCACATTATCCGCCGGATACCATGCGTCTATCTTCGGTTCCGGTAAATCGTCGAACGGATTGCCGAGCGCGTCGAGTATTCTGCCTATCAGTTCCTTGCCAACCGGCACCCTCAACGACGTACCCGTGTACTTTACATAACTGCCAAGCCCTATTCCCTCTACGCTGCCAAACGGCATCAGAAGCGTTTGTCCCTCGCGGAAACCCACGATCTCAGCGCGGACGGTCCGCTCCCCGTTTAGGGTGTGCATCTCGCAGACATCGCCAATCTTCGAGGAAGGCCCGGATGCCTCAACAGCAAGCCCGACGATTTTAGTGACCCGTCCCGCGTACTCGAGTGTATCAGTATTCTCCAAAGCAATATGATATTTGGTAAAATCGATGGTTTTCACAACAATATTTCCGTCTTCAACCCTTTATTTTCAACACTGTCAAACGCAAGTTTGATATACTTGAACTGCGAATCAAGTCCCGCGTTGATAGTAGTCTCCTCCGTATCTATGACGCAGTCCCCCTCTCCCAGCGATATATCCCTAAGGACGGACGCTGTGACAGTCACGCCGCTGCTGAGCTCAAAAACATTCTTCCCGGATGAGAAAAAACGCTCGTAATCGACAGGGCCGACGCGTATTATCACCTTTTTATCGGGGTTAAGCTGCTTGAGCGCGTTAATGATAAGCGCCTGAAAAACGCTTCCGGATTCCTCCGACGTGTCGATTACTTTTTTTACTATCTCCATTGCCAGCGCAACGACCTCTCCCTCAAGGCCGTTGTAGGTACGGGTCCTCTCCTCATATAGTTCATCGATGACTCGTCTCAGGCTCTCGTCGTCCTCGCGCAATTTCGCGGCAAGCTGCTTGTCGAATGAACACTTGCCTTGCTCAGTTCCCTCAGCAAACCCTTCCTGCCATGAGCTGCGCCGGTCCTCCTCGGCCTGATCCCGGGCTGAGAGTAAAATCGCCGCGGCTTCACCACGCGCTTCCTCAGTGATCCGCCCGGCCTTTATTGACGCATTATTGAGCATATCCTCAGCCATAGCGACCGCCTGCTGGGCCTGGGCTGCTGAGGCCGCCGCATCCGGGTAATAATTCCCCACAGCGCCGGCCTCCGTTCCATCATTGTCAACCTGAACGGATCGTGTAGCCGCAAGGTTGACAAAGCTTCTGTCTATTCTAAACAATTAAGTCGTCCCCCTCTCCGCGGGCTACGACAATTTCGCCCTCATCCTCGAGCTTGCGTATGACGTTTACGATCCGCTGCTGGGCTTCCTCAACATCACGCACACGAACAGGTCCCATCACATCCATATCGTCTTTGATCATTTCCTGCAGACGCTTTGAAATATTGGCGAATATCGTCCTTTGGACATCCTCCGTCGCCATCTTGAGCGCAACCGCGAGATCGGCGTTGTTGATTTCTCTGAGGACACGCTGTACGGTGACGTTGTTGAGCTTTGCAATATCTTCGAAGACGAACAACCGCTTCCTGATCTCATCAGCCAGTTCGCTGTCGTTGACGTCGAGGCTTTCCAGGATGTTCTTCTCCGAAGAACGATCCAAAGAGTTGATGATATCGACAATCGTGTCGATACCTCCCACGACGATGTTCTCCGTATATCCCATAGATGTGATCTTGCGTTCCAGAATTCGCTCAGCCTCCTTGACATACTCAGGCGATGTGCTGCCCATGTTAGCTATGCGGCTGATTATCTCCGTTTGCCTGTCCGACGGGAGCGAGGCAATGATCTGCGCGGATTGTTTCGATTCGATATATGACAATACAAGCGCAATAATTTGCGGATGTTCATTATGTATTACATTCAATATCTGGTTGGAGTCTACACGTCTTATGAAGTCGAACGGCCGTACCTGAAGCGACGACGACAATTTCCTTATCATCTCCTCAGCTCTATCCGGTCCTATAGCCTGTTCGAGAATCTCGCGCGCGTAATCTATCCCGCCTTCAGTTATGAACTTCTGAGTCAGGCACATTTCATAAAACTCATTAATGATCTGTTCCCTGAGCTCAGGTTCAACCCTTCGTGTCGTAGTAATGCTGAGGGTCATATCGCTGATTTCCTCCTCAGACAAATACTTATACAACTCGGCGGAGTATCCCTTCCCGAGACTGATTAACAGTATCGCGGCTTTTTCCCTCGGCGTCATCTCATTGTGTGCCATGTTACTTCACCTTCTGGCATCGTTATTCATCAGTCAGCCAGTTACGGAGTAGTTGCGCCACTGCGGCAGGGTCTTTGTCAATGAACTTTTCTATTTGCTCAAGACCTGTCGACTTTGTCTGCAACTCGACTTCTTCTTCTTCCTCGTCCGACACATCGGTGATTTCTTCTTCGTCGTCCGCTATATACTCAATACCGTATCCCCCACCGTCTACGAGCACAGGTTGTGGCTCCGGGACAGGCTTGGCAGCCTTAACGATCATTCCGATCAGTATTATCATCGCGATCCCGAGAAGCAGTATCACCGCCCACTTGGTGATCATTTCTGTGAGTTCCTTCCGTCTCTCGATCTCCTCATATTCCTTTGCCGCTTGCTCATTTTCTTCGATTGAAGGGTCAATATAAAACGGCACGCGCTCGACCGTCACATTCTCCGGCATGATCCCAAGCCCCGTCGAGACAAGGTTAGCTACTTCGCCGGTATAGTCGTCCTCAGTCGCAAGCTCATTGATGAGTATCGCCACACTGAGATACTCTATCTTGCCCTGCTCCTTTTCGATGACTGTCCGCGTCTCGTTTATCTCATAGTTCTTCTCTACGACCGCTTTCGCGTAATACTCATTATCCGCAAGAGTACCATATGGGTACTCCGCGGTACCCATGCCGTTTGAATCCGTCCCGGGGATGCCTTCCGCCGTGTCATTGCTTCTTTGTGCTTCCCAGAGTTCCGACGAGCTGCGCACGATGCCGTCCATTTCTCCTGCTACCGGCGGTTCAAATTCTACAGCTTCCGAGACTATTCTGTCGAAATTGAGTCTCACAGTCGGGGTCACCCGTACGTTGCTTACTCCGAATATCGGCGTCAGGAGTTGTTCGCCCTGTGACTGTATTTGCCTGCTCAACTGGTTTTGAAGCGCTATGCGGGAATCCATCTCCGAACCAAAATCCATGCTTTCGTCGCCGACCTTGTAATGGTTGAAGTTGGTGTCTGTTATCGAGATGTTCTCGTAATTGATGCCCTGCACGGACGCCTTGACATGTTCCGCGATAGTCTGAGCTTCCTGGTTCGTAAGCGTCGCCCCGCGCGCTAAGGTCAGCATGACTGAACAGGTCGCCTGTTTCGCGTTCGTCGGCCGGCTGAATGGCGAAGAGTCTCCGTATTTCACGATCACATTGGCATTTTGAATCTTTGGGGAAGTGAGTATTGCGTTCCTGATATCGGCCGCATCCTGGCGCTCATATAGTTTCTGGGCATGGCTTTCCGTAACCGAGAACCCGGCGGCGCTTTCCATAATTGACGAATCCGGTCCGGCCGCTCCGATCATCCCCTGCGACGCCAAAGAAGCTTGTAACTCTGATACCCTTTCTTCGGGAACCATTATCTTGGTTCCGTCAATTCTCACGGGCACGCCCATCTCCACGAGCGCATTGTATATATTGCCGGCTTCGGCCTGATCTTGCGCGGTATACATTGTTTTATAGTTTGTGCGCGTCATAAGAACGACCGCTACTATCGCGAGCGCAATGACAAGGATCGTGAGTATGGCCAGCCTGATTTTACTCCCTCTTGACATTTTCCCAAAGTATTCTTTGAGTTGCGTCAGCATCCTATCAATAAAAGCTCTCATTTCCTGACCTCCCGGGTCACTATGCGCACTTTGAAACATCCACAAAAAACGTTGAAGTTCATCAGATTTTTCATCATTTTCACGTTTGATAGAATTTTAGCACTTTTTTTTAAAATATGCAATAACTTGTTTTTATAAACTAATAAAAGAAACACCCGGCTGCGCCGGGCGTTTAAATGGGAAAATGAATGTTTCTCACTTTTCAGGCTGTGTCTGCTTTTTGATCTTTGACAGGTCAAACGAAACGATCGGCGCATCCAGCGCTTGCACGTTTGTACTCTTAGTCGCCTCAAGCAGTTCTTCCCTGAAGACTTTAATATCTCTGGGCGCGTCGATGCCAATTTTGATCTTATCGCCGTCTATCCCAAGAAGGGTCACTCTGACATTATCGCCTATTACTATAGTCTCATTCAGCTTCCTTGACAGAACCAACATCAGCGTCGCCCTCCTTCCCCCTAACCAGCTTGCAGATATCCGGGAAAATAGGAGCCCTGACATTATAGTCCCCTCCGCTGAGCATTATCTGCTTTGCTTTCCCGGTCGCGGTATTAATTATTATCGGAGCGGCCAGATTGACTGTCATCCGCTGGATATCGTCCGGGATGACAAGGACGCTGACTACATGCAGTTCCTCCGGCCCGCCCAGTTCCAGTTCTTTGACGTCCGCGTCGCCGATATCGAAAACATACCCCTCCAGCACCGCAAATGTGTCCAGGACAGGCAGGCAAATGCCCCCGTCGTCCACAGACTGGAGCCAGATTATCGGATAGCTTTCCTCGAATTGTAGTAACGCGTATCCGCGATACTCCTCAAGACCGGGAATACCTTCGTCAAACGCTATGAGTTTCTTATCGTCAACATCGACCAAACCGAATCGTACAGTATCAATCTGCATTCCGTTTCTCCTCACTTTGTAGTAATGCCAGTATGGATATGTGAGTCCAAAAGTGACAATAAATCATATCGCCTGGTCAACATATCTCCCTGTCGAATTCGGGTCTATCAAGTCCGCGACCGATACTCTGAAGTGTGGCTCTGTTCGCATGAAAACCTCGACAGAATATTTAGGATCGACCTTCAACTCCGGCATAAACTCTCCGTCCCAGTCGATCACAATGCTGTGCTTCGACCAGTTGATGTGCATATACCCCGTGTCCCACTCCACTTCCGGTGATTTCTGCGGCATCAGCCCCAGTTCCACATGCCGCTTCTTCATAGCCGCGTTCATTGCTTTATTGCGCGAGAGCTTAGCCAGCCTGTTCCCGCGTATTTTCACGTTTCCGAGAAAATTCCCGTCAGCAGCAGCGGTTTTCGCGCCCTTAAGCGCTTTTGACACACCCTCGTCACGGTAGGCTTTCGATAGTTCTATCGGTCCTTTTAAACCCGACTCGCTATTGATCTTTTTTCTGTTGACCTTAAATGTCGGGGCCTTTCTATCGATCTCCATACGAGGGTGCTCCGACGTGATTTTCATCTGCATCCGCGGTGATGTGATGTTCATCCGCGCGGGTGTTGAGTTCACGCCAATTTCAGCAATCTGCTGGTCGATTATGAGTTTTTGTATACTGGCCATTGTATTACACCTGCCTTTGATAATCCTTTATCCGGTATTCGCTAATCCTATCTCAGAAAGTCCATCAGAGTCGTTTGAATGATCCTCGCGCCGGCTGATAACGCCGCCTGCATGACGGACTCCGCCATTGTAAGGCGCATTATAACCTCCGCCATGTCAACGTCCTCCGCGTCAGACATCATCTGCTCATAATTTATGGCGTCCTGCTCGTACCTGGCCTCCAGTAACTCAAGCCGCCTCGTCCTTCCGCCGATTTCCGCGGTTCTCATCAGGAGGTGGTTTTGACCATCTTGCAGCGGTTTTATCATCTTGGTCAGTTCCGACGCGGGCAGCGGCGTGGTCGCCGCGTCGCCATTTGTCCCGATGTATAAGTCCGTCAGTACATTGTAAGCGTTTCGGACTACAATGTTTCCGTCGTCGTCAATATTCGTATAAAGCACCAAATCTATCCCGTTCATAGTGACAGGCATATTTATACCCGGTCCTACGTCAAATGTCAACACTTCATTCTTAAGCTTGTGCAAAAAAAGTACCATATTGTCATCGATCCCGTTTGCTGTCGGCGTCAAACCAAGACTGTTTATCTTCGCCAGAGCGGCAGCATCGTCGAGCCCGGTGATATCCACACTGAGCAGTTCTGCGGGCATCTTGTCAAACTGTGATAAATCAAAACCGTTAAAGAACAGTTTCCCGTCCTCGACGACAAAAGGTTTTATCGCGTTGCTGATAACACTGCTTGAAGGATCTCCGGGTGTGTTATATGCCGCGAATACATATCTGTCGCCAAACGCCGCGTTGAGCGTATCCACGAAGTGTTCCCTGAGCTGCCCGATCACTTGCGCGATGTTTATCTTATCGCTGTCCGTCTTGCCGTCATGCGTCGCGTCAACGCACGCGCTATATGCGTCCGCCATGACCTGCTGCAGTTCCATCATGGCGACCTCCGCCTGCGTGAGCCAGTTCTTTGCGGTCCCCACAGTCGTCTGGTAATGCGAGAGGCGCGCAATTTTATTGCGGGCGCTCTGGCTGTAGATAAGCGCTATGGGGTCGTCGCTTATGTGAGCGAATTTCCTGCCGGATGACATCATATTCTGCAGCTTATCCACTTTAGTATAATTGTTGTTCAAGTTCCTCATGAGATTATTCACGAGCATAGAATTAGTTACGCGCACTGTATACTCACTCCTTAGTGGTGATCCATTTCATTTTATCTATAGACCGACACGGCCTGTACCGTTTATCAGCCTGTCTAGCGCGTCGTCCATCGCGGTGATGACGCGCGCCGCGCCGTTATATGCATGCTGGTATTTGATAAGGTTCGTCATTTCCTCGTCGAGCGAGACTCCGGCTACGGCAATGCGCTGGTTTTCCGCCGCGATCGTCAGCGTGTTGCTGTTTTCCCCCGTCTTGATAGCTGTATTGAGCGTGTTCCCTACGTCGAATCTGATGGATGTGGCGTAAAGGTCAAAGCCGCCTATCGGCACACCGCCGACTGACAAGTTCCCAAGTGCTATGTTCGTCTTGCGGAACAGATCGTAAAGCGCGTTGATATTCTCGTTATTACCCCGCTCAAGCTCCTCGGGAGCGCCCTGCTTGACTATCCTGGCAGATGAACAGGCGATGTCATATGCGCTTATTATGATATCGTCGCTGAGCCGGAGGTTTCTGGCAGTGATCTGGTCCAGTTTATATTCATATGTGTAGTCAGGATCGTCGTTAGGATTGGGAATAATGTTGCCGCCGGTATCCTCCCATTGTCCCGCATCATTGCGGATCAGTTTCTCTCCCAACGCGTTCTCCCACGCTCCGCCGTCATTGAAGAAGTTTATCCCTGTCTGCGAGTCCCCGACCGGAGGGTCTGTCCAACCCAGCCTGTGAACCATGTTTATTTCCTGGACAAGCGCGCGCGCAAGGTTGTTGAGCATTTGGATATAGTATGGTATACCTTTTGGATTGGGTACTTTGCCGTCGCCGTCGCGCATGTCGAGATATGCTTTCAACTCGCCGCCCTTGGGCATATACTTCACAGGCGTCGTTCCCTGTGTCATGGACGAACCGGTCGTGATTTCCACTCCGCCGATCGATACGACACCCGTGGCATCGACATTTACACCATTTACCAACTGCTGCAGACGGTCGATCTGCGCGGTGGTTGCAGTTCCGCCCGCCGCTACTATATCATCAATTATCGTTTGAACCTCGGCGCTGATAGCTTCCAGCGAGTCGGGGTCGGCAAGCCTGGGCGGTATGGCGAGAGGGTCGCTCCCCCTGGCGTTCGTATTGACGCCTATAAACTCCAGGCCGGCGCTGTTTCCGCCCGCATCGGTCAACACCGCGCCCCACGGGCCTGAGTCGCTCAGCCAGTATACTTCATACACCGGCGCTTCATTTACCGCCGCGAGCTCGGGAATCGGATTAGCGATTTCCCTGACTCCAAGCTGCCATGTATCGACATGATCAACGAGCTTTTGTCCGCCGGCCAGCGTGACCTCAAACTTTGAGTAGCCTTTGCCGTCCGGATATTCCCTGTACTCCACGTCGACAAAAGTCGACAACTCGTCAATCAGGAGATTCCGCTTGTCCCTCAAATCGTTTGCGTAATAACCGGTGATCTCATATCCATAGATCGACTTGTTCAGTTCCGCGATCTCCGCCGCTATCCCGTTTATCCTGCTAACTGAAACCGTGACTGTCTGGTTCTGTGTTCCCTGGAGGTCAACAAGGCCTTCATAGATCAGGTTGAGCTGCTGTGCCAGATCCTGCCCCGCATCATGCAACAATGTGCGCTGCGCCCCGCCTACAGTATCCGATGCCAGCGTCTTCATGGCTTCGAAAAACCTCGCGATGCAGAAATTAATACTTGTTTCCTCGTTTACATTGTCAAAATACGACTCCAGGTATCTCAAGCTCTCCGTTCTTTTCTGCCAGTAAGCGTTGAGCGTGTTCTCCGTCCTGTACCGTCTGTCAAGGTATGCCGAGCGGATTTGATCGTGTATCTTTATGTTAACTCCGCCACCCACATTCGCCTGGGAAACGGGCAGCGCCCTGCCGATAGTCGCGAATGGATCGTAAGCCGTTGATACGATACGCTGGCGTGTATAGCCCTTAGTATCGACATTTGCTATATTATGACCTGTTATATCAAGCGCCACCTGGCTTACCGTAAGGCCTGTCTTTCCGATTTCCAACCCAAAAAAAGTAGATCTAACCATTATATAGTCTCTCCGTCTCCTGTTCTGCTACAACACTCCGCTCTAAAAGCGGCGCTCACGCGTGTCCGTCAAAAAACCCTGTCGATTTCTTTCTTTCCGAGGCGGCCTTGCCGTCGCCACCGTAAAAGTTATTCAGGGGGTCCTCAGAGTCCACCACGAGTTCCAGCATCGCTTCTGAATATTCGATGTGGGCTCTGATAAGCTTCCGGTTCTCATTATTGATTTCTGTATGCTGCGATATAAGCGCAGTCAGTTCCGTTTGCAATTGTACTATAGCCTTGCGTTCATCCGGATCCGCGCGCGTAGCAATGGCGCTGACCGTGATGTCCCCTTCATCCAGGCTAAACTCCTCCGCAATGGCTTTATGGAGCGCCGTACGTTTCTTTTCAATCGTGCCAAGCTTTGATAATTCACGAAGTTCAAGCCGCACGACATTTTCAAGCTCTTGAGTCTCTGCGTTAATTATTATCTGCCGTTCCTCGCGCGCGAGTTCAAGCATATTTGTGAGCACGCTTTTTTGTTCGTGCAGTAAACCGGCTAGTTCCGCAAGTATTTCTCTCATTATTTGCGGCCCAATACGCTCTCGAGGATTTTTCCGGCTATTTCGTCACTGCCGACTCTGTATGTACCCTGCCTGACAGCAGCCTTGACATCGGCGATGCGCGCATTCTCTTCCGGTGTACGCAGCTCGATCGCGTCTTTTGCCTCTGCCATTGCCTTGGAAAAGCTGAGCGCTTCCTCTGAGAATGTGACCTCGTCGCGTTTGATCGCGACTTGTGATGTCTCATAGGTAGATTTGGTCGCCTGATAGCTTTTCAGGACGTTTGGGTTCATGATTGGATTGATTTTCATTTTGTCCACCTTCTTCAACTTTAGCGCATATTTGATTGTACTTTTGCTGTTGCCTTGAAGTTAACCGCGTCTCCCCCCTGTGTTTGCGGTGATTTGCGGGTATCGATGTTTTTCTGCATCGTCGAAGCTACCACGCCTTTGCAGTCTTTGCACATTCTTCCCGTGCTGATTGGTTTCCTGCATACCTCGCACAGCAGCAGTCCGCCTCCGCTCTCCGGATCGTCCACAATGAGCCGTCCTTCTTTAAGCAGGAACAGAATTATCGGTTTCGGTACTTCCGTTTCCTCTGAGACAGTGTCGATATCAGCGTGTTTGTGTTCATATATATAATCCCTGACTATGATAAAGTCTTTATCTATTTTCTCGAGGCAGTTGCCGCAAATCTTTCCGCGGATGCTTTGGAACGGCTTTTTACAAAAAGTGCATTGAATTATGTTCATTTGGCCACCCCTTTATAAATGATGCAAAGTGCTACCTCTTCATGTTATTTGCTATCTCTTCCATTTGATCAGCTGTCGTGAGCGCGCGTGACGCTAGTTGAAACGCTCGTTGCGTCCGTATCAGCCGGGTCATTTCTTCGGCAAGGTTAACATTGGAGCCCTCGAGCACGCCTTGCCTGATTACCGTGTTATTCGCGGGTATCTTCACGCCGGAAGCTACGCTCTCGGTATAAGTTCCGTTGCCCGCTGACATCAGCCCGGTTATGTTCCGGAACGTATAAACACCAAGTGAGATTGTCGTCTCTGCCTCATCTGCTGTGAAAGAAATCGTTCCGTCAGTGCCGATAGAGATTGTTTCTATGCCATAAGGTATCGAAATCCTGTTGCCATTTGAGTCGTGAACATACAGCCCTTCGCCGTTGACTAAATATCTTCCGTCCGCCTCTGCGCTTATATCAAACGCGCCGTTTCTCGTGAAGTAAGTGTTGCCGTTGCGGTCCCCGACCTCGAAGAACCCTTCACCCTCGATCGCGATGTCAAGCGATCTGTCAGTCGCTTGCATGATTCCTGTGGAGAAATCCTTTGCTATACCGGCAATCATGACGCCGTGTCCCTTTTGCTGATTGCCATCCGGTGTTCTCGGGCTGGCCGGGACAATTCCTGCCGTGTACAACGCATCCTTGAAATCGAGCCTCGCGCTTTTATACGCGGCTGAATTGACATTCGCGACATTATTCGCTATTGTATCGAGCCGCCGCTGCTGGTTTTGCAGCCCGGTCGCGGCTATGTTGAGTGCTTCGTACATTATCTCAGTCTCCCGATCTCAGTAACGGCTTTACCGACCGTTTCATCTATCATAGTAAGCATACGTTGATTCGTTTCATATGTGCGGTAAACAGTCAGCATATCGACCATCTCGCGTCCGATATCAACGTTTGAGGTCTCCAGAAACCCTTGCGCTATCTGGTATTGGTTCGGCGCTGCTTGCGGCGCTGTAAGCGAATAGTACAGGTTGCTCCCCTGCTTTCTCAGCGTCGCGTTGTCCGTGAATGAAACGACCCTGATCTGGTCTATATATTGATAATCCTCGCCAACTCTGACTCCCCCCTGATTATCGACAGTAAAGTTCATGCCGCCGACGAGTATCGGGCCGTTCCTGCCAAGGAGGTAGTTGCCTTCCCCGTCAACAAGATAACCCAGTTGGTCGATATAGAAAGCGCCGCTTCTGGTGTAACGTTCGCCGTCAGGCGTCCGCACAACGAAAAAAGCATCGCCCACAATAGCCATATCTGTGTTTCGTCCTGTCCCCTCAAGGCTGCCTTCGTCAAAGTTGATATAGAGTTGGTCGACTTGTGTACCAAGATTCAACGGGCCTACTGCCGATGCGGAAGAAATACGTGTTTGACCGAGAACGTGAGTGTCGTTTACACGCTTAATCAATACCTCATCAAAACTGTGAGATACGACATGTTCCTTCTTGTAACCGGTGGTATCCGCATTCGTTATATTATGAGTTATGTTCTCCATCAGTCTGCGTTGGAGCAGCATGCCTGTCCCCGCGATGTACTGGCCACGTACCATAACAATATCGCTCCTTCGTCATGTTGCTTCCATGCATGAATATAAAGAGATTATGAAACTATCTTTCCTAATCTCAATATCGGACTTTTTGCCCTTGGACTTTACTGTTTTATCAGAAAATTATTAAAAACAAGGAGGCTGAGCATGCCATGTAGAGTATTGTCCCACTGACTGGCCCCGCCTCTGGCCGGAAACATTATTTCTTTCCCGTCAAGCCAATTATCAGCTTGACTTCATTACGTGTTATGCCAAGCTCGCTGGCTATTTGCGCGTCTGTTTTCCCCTCATTCGCAAGTGCCAGTATCGCGTCGCTACGAGCCTGCATGTTCAGAGTTGTTTCCGCGGCGGCAACCGTCTGCGGCTGCGAGACCGTTTCATCAAAGAATCGCTGGAAAACCGCTCCATTGTCGCTTTTTGAGGTAACAGCGGTGTTTCTCGGCGAATCGCTCATTACAATTCTCTCCGCGCGCGCCAATGCCTCATTTGCCGCTCTCAATCTGCTCGAGTCGACCCGCTCGGCCCTCGGCGGTCTTACTGCTTGCGTCTGCTCATTGTTGACCGGTTCAGACGGCGCTGTCGAAAGGGACGATACGATCATGGCTGCCTTGCTTTCGTGTTCCCTGATTTCCTCCATAGCGGCTTTAACCTGATCGTTGAACTCCTCTATGATGCTCTCAACTGTCTGGTAGAGTTGCAACAGCCTCGATTCCTTTTCGTCAAGTAGTTTATACTGCCGGTTGACATTTGCGAAGAGTATTTTGCATATGAAAGCGATCAGGCATACAAGCCCGGCAATGAACAACGCGAACATGTAATACCCTAATTTAATGCCCATTGTGCACCTCACACCTTAATATCGATTCTGTTATTACCCGGCGCGACGATCATGCCCGGATCAATCCCGTCGTCCTGCTCTTCTTCGTCCGTGTCGGACCGTCTCTCGCCGCCTTCGTAGCTGCCGCTCCCGCCTTCCTCCGCATCGGTTCGGACCTTATCCATTTCAGTCTCAAGTGTCTTGGACACCCTCGACTGATCCTCCGCGTCATTGATCCTTTGCTGTGCCGCCAGATACTCCTGCGCTATCTCAGGTCTCTTCTGAACAGCGCTGGCTTCTTTAACATTATCCGGCAGTCGCGTTATCATTATTTGCGTATCAATGCCTCTTATCGACATAATTTGCTCATTCCTTTCGCATAACCAATGTGAGCTGCCTATGCTTTCGACTTGCTAGCCTCACATGTGCCGTAATCGATTTCTCCATCCTTGTATTTGAATGTCGAAAATTTTATCTCTTCTCTGACATTGTACATCCCGTTTCCGATGATTATCTTAGTTCCCTGAAACACGGTATCAAGAACATGTACCCTGCTTTCAGTCGCATGCTCCAGCTCATGTTTAAGCTCGCCTATCTCAATATCATCCTCTTCCAGGATCTGCTTGTTACCGCGCCTGTTCTCCGCTCCGGACCGGGACAGCTTATCCCAAGTTTTTGGATCCATCTTCTCCTTTGATTTTTCAAGATACGCGTCAAGCTGATCCAGCTTGATCATTTCGTTCTTCAGTCTTTCTATCTCCTTTTCCAATGTCTGGATCCGAATGCGTTTTCTCGGCATCATACCGACCTCAATCTCTGTTTTCGCGTGAGAAAGGGATCCGAGTGAGCTTGCGGTTACATCGCCGGCAGCACATGCGCGTCCGCCGATAATAGCGCCTCGCTTCCCCTTTGCGTTCAGCGAACCACCTGCTTCAAGAATACTGTGGATGCTGACGTCGACGGTTATTTGTCCTTCCGCGATTATCGTGCCCCTCTCAACAAACATTATTGTGACTGATCCGCCGGCTTCGATCCTGCCTTTATCCGCCCCCTGCATCCCGCTTTTAATATCGATGTTTCCACCCGCGATAACAGTAGCCGCCTCCACGCCGCCGCCTACGACGATGGCGCCGGTCGCCTTGACAGTGTGCCCTGACCTTATGCTGCCCGAGATATGCACACTTCCATCGAAATCAATATTACCGACGCTGAGATCACAGTCGCCGTTGATCTTATATACGCTCGAAACATTTATTGAGCTATGCAGATACTCTACCATGCCCGAGTACATAGCGCGCATTTCGGTCCTGTCGTCGTTTATATTGACATTCTTTGATTTGGGCAGATTGACTTCTTTTCCAGGCTTGTGAGTCAGGGGTTGACCCCTGACCGTCATACCGGCAGTACCTTCCGTCGCTAACACCCTCGTTACCAGCAACTGGTCCTCAACAACCGGAACGAACAGGTCGAGTGATCTGTAATCAACCCTTCCGCCTCCGATTTCTCTTGGTCTTCCCGTTCTCTCATCAGTTGAAAAATGAAAAATGAGTTTCCCGTCTTCGCCGTTCACGGCTTGCTTCGCCACCGCAACAACACGCTTTTCTCCATATTCTTTCGCTTCAATGAGTTCCCTTAGCGCTTGCTCATCGAGGCCGAACTTGATGCCGGCTGACTCGATTTTTTGCTTAGCCGCCTCAAACTGCATCGGCTCGCCGCCTTGCTCAGGCGCCAGCAATATAGCCCGAGCCTCCGATGCGTTGCCGGCTATCTCGACAATAATGTCTTCTCCGTATATGAACTCCTGTTGCGGCGGAGCTATTCTCACGCGTCCGTTTTGCGCCGAAACGAGAGCTTGAACGGCTGCTCCATCCAGCCTGTTTATATTCTTGCGGTTTAGATGCGTTGCCAGCACGGTGTTATCGAACGGTCGCCCACTTCCACGCTCCTTAATGAGTTCAAGATAAACCCCGTCTTTTTCATAGTAAATACCGAATATCGCGTCGATATTCGCCAAATCCCCGGGCGCTCCGAAAAACGCGAGTAACTGCGATTGCGGACCGGCACTCCCATGTTTTTCTCTGACGGCTTCTTCGAATGTTATCTCGCCCTTACCGCAACCAAAATAAGCCTCTGCCAGCGCTTCCGCGGCTTCGCGGCTATCAGCGGTAAAAAATCTTGCTTTCATTATTGGCACCATCCCTTTCGCCGTGACGATTTCCGCATCAATAACTGAGGAACATTTCATCCCGACTCCGCTAACAACCTCCGGCTAAATGGATTTCTCCAGCTTTACCCGCATTTTTGCCAGAACTTTCGAGTGGATCTGTGAGACGCGTGACTCGGTAACTTGCAATATTTCGGCGATTTCTTTGAGAAGCAACCCCTCGTAATAATACAGAGTTATTACCAGCCTTTCCTTTTCCGGCAGCCCATCTATGACCTCAGCCAGCAGTTGTTTCTGTTCCTTGTTTAGCAGTTCTTCCTCAGGGGTGTTCTCATCCTGATTCCCTATCTCCGCCTCGGGGTTCCCTCCGCCAAGCGCATCCTCAAAATTCAACAGATTGAACATATGCGTCTGTGTCAGTATCTTGTGTACCTGATCGACCGGCATTCCCAGTGAATCCGCGACTTCCTGGTCGACAAGGCGGCCGGGGTTCTGACTTTCAAACTTCTCGTAAGCGGTTGTTATCGCGCTTATTTTCTTTCGTAAGCTGGGCGACGCCCAGTCCTGCGCCCGCATATAGTCAAGGATTTCACCGCGTATACGGGATACGGCATATGTCTCAAACTTCACCTCGTGTTTGAGTTCAAACTTATCCACGGCGTCTATCAGCCCCAGCATCCCGCAACTTACCAAATCGTCATAATCGTTATAATTGTTATACTTAGGCATCATACGCCTTACGATCCATTTGACGAGATATCCGTAATGAAGCAATATCGCGTTTTTAGCCTCTGTATCACCAAGGTTTTTAAAATCGTCCCATAGATGCCTCAGTTCCTCAGGGGATAGCCTGTGCGTCGCTTCATTTAAATCGATCACAGCTTACACCACCTTATCCGGGGTTGATCTCAAGGACCCTCAACCGATTTTCTGCTCTCAGTCTGCTTTTGCTGCTCGATCAGCACATATTTGGATATATACTCGATCATATTTCTTGTCTGGCCAAAATATTGCATTCCGACATTGTTCATATTACTTGTAGGCCATGGAATAAACCGCGTTACCTTGCCGCAGATCAGGAATGGAAGCGTCTTGGCTCGCTCCTGGCTGAAGAAAATCTTCAACAGCCGCTTTTCGCCGAGTTCGTAATCCAGCTTTGACATGAATCCAATGCCCGAAATGCTAATGTCCCTGCTGCTTACGGTCTCCCCCACGACCATTTTACTGACATCTCCATGCCCGGTCAGCCGCTTCTCCATACCATCTATATACTTGCAAACATGTATTTCCAGAGATTTGGGCAATCTATATGCCCCTCTTCTCTGATCCTGCTCCGGCTGTGACAACATCAGCAGCAAAGCACAGCGAACATCGCCTTTCTTATCGAAGCCCGCTACCCTCATGCGCGCGATGTACCGCCCGGAATCCCGGTATATGACCAGTGTTATCTCATCGTTGACATGAAGCGGCATAGGTACTCCGGAGTGCTTCGGTATGCCGACCATGTAAAGCACGTTTTCGATTACATCCTCGATCATTGTCTTGTAAACACGGTTTCTTTCACCAATCAAGTCGATTCTGTCCCCAACCGTTATCAATTGCTCCTCTCTCATATCGCCTCGTCCCCCTATGTACCTTCCGTCGCTATGCGCGACGGTTATTTATTATCCAAACATTCGGTGAAAAAGTCTCGATAAAACGTTATCAGGAGTCTTTCCGCCGGGCATATCGAGGAGTATCCGCGCGATCTGCTCTATCTCCTTCGCCGTCGAACTGCCGGGGTTAGACACTGTTATCGGTATTTGCCTTTTTATAGAAAGCGGCACGTCGTGGTTATACATTATGAGTCCAAGCGAGTCGATGTTCTTTCCCAGATGTCTGCCGACGACCTCGATAAACCCCTCCTGCACACGCTGCGCTTCTTTCTTGCTTTCGCATTTATTGATGAGAACGTGGATCGGATGGGAATCGTCCCGCTTTACTATCGTTTTCACCAGCGCATATGCATCCAGGATCGACGTCGGTTCCGTTGTAGTCACGACTATCGTCTCGGACGATGCCAGAATCATGCGTATTATGTTCTCGTTTATTCCGGCGCCTGTGTCAATAATTATGAAATCAATAGGCGCATCAAGCTTGACTATCCTGGAAAAAAGTTCTTCCAGTTGCTCCTCTTGGATATTAAAAAGGTCATACACACCGGATCCTCCGGAAATGAACCGTACTCCCTCGTGCCCAAGTTGAATAATCTCATGAAGTGTCTTCTCGCCACGGAGGAAGTGACTGACGTCATACTTGGATGAGGCTCCAAGCATAATGTCAACATTCGCAAGGCCAAAATCCGCGTCGACAACCAGGACGCGGACGCCCAGCCGGCACAGCGATATCGCTAGATTGACCGCTACGCTTGTCTTTCCTGATCCGCCCTTGCCACTCGAGACAGAAACCACTCTGACTTTCTGTTTTTTCTTCACAAGCTCTCTTAAATTTTGCGCTTGATCTGCCATCTATCCTTAATCCTTTGTCTTTGTAGAACTAATCTGTGGTCACCTGATCCCTCACGATCTGTTTCGTAATCGATTCGATGTTCACAACTTCAATATCATCCGGAACATTCTGCCCCGTAGTAACGTATGCCAATGGTTTTTGCGTATACCAGCTCATATTTAAAAGCGATCCCCGGTATTTTGTTTCATCGAGCTTGGTGATAAGCAGTCTGTAGTCGTCAATAAACCCGTATGTGTCTACTATTTCCTTTAAAGCAGCAAACCCGGTCGATGCGGATAGGCATAAAAGTATATCCTCTGGTTTAAGTATCCGTACCATCTCAAGGATATCTTCCCTGTGTTGCTCATCACCCGGACGTTTTCCCGCTGTGTCGACAAATATGATATCCCTGTCAGACATACTCTCAAGGGCGCTCTCGAGTTCATCCGCCCAGTAAGTCACTTGTAGTGGTACGCCCAATATATCTGTATAAGTCTGTAGCTGCTCCTGCGCACCGATCCTGAATGTATCTGTGTTTATTATCCCTACCTTCTTCTTCTGCTTCACGGAGAAATCGGCCGCAAGCTTTACTATGGTCGTCGTCTTCCCTACGCCGGTCGATCCTAGCACCAGTATGACCTTTTGCGTGAATTTTTTATGCAGGATGGGTTCCGGCCTGCCGAGCTGCTCCAGGATGAGGTGTTCAAGTATCTCAGCCGCACTTGTATCCGGCTGCTTTCGCAGCATCTGCTCCGTCTGCTTTGCCAGCGTGTGCGCCAACTCTTCCCTCACTTGATTGTCGATCATCTTGACCAGCAGCGCTTGCACTTCATCAGGATAGTCATATGTTATATCACGCTTGACAAAAGAGAATTTCTCGATGAAATCGCTCAGCATCGCGTCAATAGTATCGATGCGTTTGTCCAGCCGCTCCAATTGTTCGCTGCTGACAGCCGCGGGTTTAGCCTTTTGTGTCTTATCCGCGGCGCCCGGATTGTGAGACGCGTTAAGCTTTTTGACAGCAGGCACATTAGCGGGGTCATACGCGACCGTGACCTCCATGACAGGCTTATGGAACAGGTTCTTCAGCCCCTTCTTCCGGACCCTGCGGCTGTTTAGTATCACCGCGTCTGACCCCAGCTCCTTGATTACAGTATCCATTGCCTGCTGCATATCCTTTGCGTGGTATCTCTTTACAAGCATATAACACTAACCCTCCAGGCAGTTTAAAGCTTTACGATCCCTTCTGAATATACTTCTACACTGCTTTCTATCTCATTATATGATAAAACCGCGAGTTCAGGCGATATTTGTTCTGTTATCTTTCGAAACTGCCTCCGTACAAGAGGGGATGTGAGAATGACAGGCGTTCTGCCGCGATTCTTCATACCTTCAATTATAGCCCTTAATTTATCAAAAATCGTATGGACCTGTATTGGTTCAATGGCCAAATACGCGCCGTGCTCCGATTGCTTAGTACTGTCGATTATCAGTTGTTCAAGCGATGGGTCAAGCGTTATGGCATAAGCCACATCGTCCGGAATAAAACGTTTGGATATGGAACGCTTAAGCGCTTGCCTTACGTATTCTGTAAGCAAGTCGGTATCCCTGGTGAGACTGCCGTAATCGCCCAGCGTCTCGATGATCGTCGCCATATCGCGGATCGGAATATTCTCCGACAAGAGACTCGCGAGGACTTTCTGTATTTCTCCGAGTGAGAACAGCTTTGGTACGACTTCATCGACAAGCGCGGGTTGCGTTTTTTTCAGGTTGTCTATGAGTGTTTGCACCTGTTGGCGATTTAACAATTCATGGCCGTAACGTTTGATTATCTCTGTCAGGTGCGTCGCGATGACCGATGGCGGGTCAACAGTCGAATAACCAAGTATTTCCGCTTCCTCACGGTCACTCTTCGGTATCCACAGGGCAGGTAAGCCAAACGTCGGTTCCACGGTCGGAATGCCGTAAATCTCCTCCTCAACATCGCCTGAGCTGAGCGCGAGCAAGTGGTCCGCCATGACCTCGCCTCTGGCGATCTCTACGCCCTTTATTTTTATAGAATAAGCGTTTGTGCCTAACTGGATGTTGTCGCGTAGTCTTATCGCCGGTACTATGACGCCCATGTCAAGCGCGCACTGCCGCCGTATCATTACGACACGGTCCAGCAAGTCGCCGCCTTGCGACACGTCGACCATCGGGACGATACCATAGCCAAACTCCAGTTCGATCGGGTCGACCTGCAACAGCGCCGTAACGCTCTCGGGTTTTCGTTTCTCCTCAGCCGCGACCTCCTCTACCTCATGCTCCTCCACTACCGCCGCCTTTTGCTGTCTGTTGTTGACGAAGTATCCGATAACCATCAGCAGCGCCGCCACGATCCACATCGATAGCTTGGGGAGTCCGGGTATCAAGCTTACGATGACTAGCAGTATGCCACCCATGATCAGCGCGTGAGGCTGCCCGACTATCTGTGTGGCCATCTCGGATCCGAACGTGGATTCCCTGCCGGAACGTGTAACGATGATACCCGAGGCAGTTGACACTAACAGTGCGGGTATTTGCGTGATGAGTCCGTCGCCAATCGTCGCCAGGGTGAATATCTTCAGAATCTCCCCTATCTCCTTATTCATCGTCAGCATTCCTATGATGATTCCGCCGATAATGTTGACAAAAGTGACTAATAGCCCTGCTACCGCGTCACCCTTGATGAATTTGCTGGCGCCGTCCATAGCGCCGTGGAAATCAGCCTCGTGCTGTATCTTCTCACGCCTCATGCGCGCCATATCCTCGTCTATAAGCCCGCTGTTCAAATCCGCGTCGATAGCCATTTGCTTACCCGGCATCGCGTCGAGCGTAAACCTCGCGCAGACTTCGGCTACGCGCTCCGCGCCCTTTGTAATGACCATAAACTGGACGATAAGAATAATAAGGAATGATATGATGCCGACCGCTATGTTACCACCAACGACAACTTGCCCAAACGCCCTTATAACCTGACCCGCGTTTCCCTCGTTGCCGAGGATAAGCCTGGTTGACGCCAGGTTGAGCGCCAGTCGGAAAAGTGTAATAAACAGCAGAATTGTCGGGAATACTGAGAACTCAACAGGGTCTTTCACATAAAGCGAGAAAAGCAGGATGATTATGCAAATCGCCATGTTGATTATGATAAGAAAGTCCATAGCTCCTTCGGGAAGCGGACGGATGATAACAAATAGAATAGCCAGTATTATAATGGCGATCGCAATATCTGACTTCTTCATTATCTGATTTTCCCTTTCTGCCTGTACACAAACACGAGGATATCGGCTACGGCCTGGTAGAGATCCGCCGGTATCTCGTCGTCAATCTCACAAATCGCGTAAAGCGACTGCGCAAGCGGTGGGTTTTCGACGATTTCTATGGCGTTTTCCAGCGCGATTTCCTTTATTTTTCTTGCGACATAATCCTGGCCTTTAGCTATCACAACAGGCGCCGTACTTACTTTCTCATCATACTTGAGCGCTACGGCGTAGTGTGTCGGGTTCGTGATAACTACATCTGCCTCGGGCACCCTGGCCATCATTCGCATCGCGCTCATCTGGCGTTGCTTTGACCTTATTTTCCCCTTTATCGCCGGGTCGCCCTCCATCATCTTATATTCGTCTTTGACCTCCTGTTTTGTCATGCGAAGGTCTTTCTCATATTTCCACCACTGATAGAGAAAATCCGCGGCGGAAATAAACACCATTACGAGGCACATCTTGAGGGCCATAAGAAACGCGGTCCTCATGATCTGGAGAAACGCCCCGTAAACCTCCCTTCCGATATACCCGGAAAACTCATCAAGCATTTTTCTGTAATCAGAATAGGCTACGTATCCGATAAGCACAATTTTAAGCAAGGACTTAAGAAGGTCAACAATTGTCTTTATGGAGAACATCCGCTTGAATCCGCTGATAGGGCTTATCCGGTTGAGTTTCATGCCAAGCGGCTTGGTCGTGAACAGAAAACCGACCTGGATCACGTTGATTGCCACCCCCGCGATCATCGCTGTGCCAACTATCGGCAGCAGTGCGCCTAACAGGTCCAATAAGACCCGGGACAGCAAGCCCATAAGCTCATTTGTGGTCATCCCCCTGCTTGCCTGGAGGATAGACTGTAATCCGAGGTGTTCCTTTAGCACTGTTATGAGCCGTTCCGTGAACGATGGCCATATGATCAGAAGCAAACCGAACATAACAAGACAGCAAAATGTTGTGTTGACCTCCGTACTTTGCCGGACCTGTCCTTTATCTCTGGCATCCTTTCGCTTCTTTGGCGTTGCTTTTTCAGTCTTTTCCCCGCCCATGACCGCTACGCTCCCATAAACACGGCAAACATGTTCTCTAAACCGATGAACATCTCGCTGAAAATCCTGCTGCTGTAGTTGGCGAAAACCGGAAGTGTAAGTGTAAACACCAAAATCCCTATGAGCATCTTCATCGGTACTCCCACCACGAACATATGTATCTGTGGTACAGCCCGCATCAAAACACCGAAGGTGATCTCAAGTGTCAGTCCGGATGCCAGGATAGGAAGCGCCATCATCACTCCCAACAGGAAAGCGCGCGCGAATACCGAGAGCGCCATTATGCCAACATCCTGTGAAATGACCAATGTCCCTACCGGCATGCTTTCGACTGTCATATAAACCATTTCGATAAGACGCAAGTGGCCGTTTACGGCAAAAAACAGGAGCAGGATCATTATATTGAGTACATTGCCCATCATCGGTATCTGAGTATTGTTCTGTACATCATAGACATTAACTATTCCAAACCCTATCTGCATATCGATGAGATGGCCGGCCGTGAATGAGGTGAGCGAGAAAAAGACGTTTGTCACGAATGCCAGGGCAATCCCTAAAAGCAACTCGCCGGCGCAAATCAGCACAAATCCAATCAATGTCGAATACTCAAGCGCGACTGTCTGTGGGAAGATAGAAAAGAACAGATAGGTTATCGCCGCAACCAGGCCGATCTTGGCGATAGACGGGATATTCACCCGCCCAAAAATCGGTGACGCAAAGACAAGCCCGCCAACCCTGAACAAAAGCAGAATAAAGTAGTCCGCGCTCTCTAAAATCGCGTTTGCCATAGAGGTCATTTTGCTTACCTGTACCCGTAGTTGTGAACATTTTCCGTTCATCCTCCGGGGATTCCTGCTACCATATGGTGTTGAAAAAACGTTATCTAGGACATGATTATCCTGTTGATTGACTCGAACAGCCGGGTGACAAATCCGCCTATCGTACTGAATATAAACCCTCCAAACAATAAAAGTGAAAGCATCACGGCGACTATTTTCGGAACAAATGCAAGCGTCTGTTCGTTTATCTGTGTTGTAGCCTGAAATATAGACACGATCAGCCCCACGACCATCGCGACAAGAAGCATAGGCGCCGCGCACAGTACGACCGTAGTTATAGCCTCTGTCAGAATGTTTATAACATCACCCTGCGTAATCAATACCGGTACCTCCTGATGCGAGCGCCATCACCGATAAAATGTTTGGACCACCGAGCCAATTATCAATTGCCATCCGTCTACAAGCACAAAAAGTAAGACCTTGAACGGAAGCGATATCATCGCCGGCGGAAGCATCATCATGCCCATTGCCATCAATGTGCTTGCCACGACCATATCGATAACGATAAATGGTATGTAAATAACAAATCCAATCCAAAAGGCTTGTTTGATTTCACTTGTGATGAAAGCCGGAATCAGGACCCTGTTTGGAATCGATGCTTCATCAGGGTAATCCTCATCAGACAGACTACTGAAAAATGTCAAATCGCTATCCGCGACCTGTTCGAACATGAACTCGCGTGTCGGATCCATAGCCCTGTCTATGAATTCGTCCTGCGTGATTTCCCCTTCCGCAAACGGGGTGTATGCTTCTTCATATACCTTGTCGAATACCGGCTGCATAACAAAAAAAGTTAAAAACAACGCGAGTCCGATGAGAACCTGGTTCGGCGGCGTCTGCTGCATCCCGAGCGCGTTGCGGACAAAGGAAAGCACGATCAATATGCGCGTAAAGCCGGTCATCATCACGAGTATGGATGGAAGCAGCGTCAGGATCGTGAGCAAGACC
>Ga0123353_10001898_pt1 | contig 25688 bp, 25 predicted proteins | sample TergutLab28metaG_3_FD_92763 | JGI IMG/M metagenome (GOLD analysis project Ga0123353, IMG submission 92763) | Labiotermes labralis P3 segment gut microbial communities from Petit-Saut dam, French Guiana - Lab288 P3 | ecosystem: Host-associated > Arthropoda: Insects > Digestive system > Gut ...
CAACCTTCGTTATATGATGGAAGAAGTGCTCAACGGTATGGTAGACAGCACAAGGGCAGCTGACGGTACAAGGCTGGCTCTGTTCAGCGCACCCCATGCTGAAGGCCCCATAGTTAACATCACCATCGAAGGCGCCTACCCGAACGCACGCGTAATCGCAATGGTTGGCTTAACGCCGATACCCGTTGCAGCTCGCGTAATCGACGGCAGCTGGTATGTGAATGTTCAAGCATTTGCCCAACTGTTCGGCTTCATGCCCGAAGTAAACTAAACTTCTAAACTAACGATAACCAACGTAAACGACGACACCCCCGCATATGCGGGGGTGTTTGTTGTTTATCCTGTGTGGTTGCGGGTTTATGTTTTATCCGATTAATTACGCTTCTTCCACTTCATCAAGGGTTAAGCCGGTTAGTTGGCTGATCATTTGTTTGTCCATTCCGGTGGTCTTCATGTTGCGGGCGATCGCATAGGCCGTGGCTCGGGCTCCTTTAAATTCACCCCGAGCTTCACCCCGAGCTTCACCTAACTTAATTCCCTCTTCAATCCCCTCATACCGACCTTCATTGATGGCGCGTTCGTACAGTGATAACATCCTGACCGCCTCCTTGCTTTCCTTAAACTCGTGAAAACTCGCTTGAAACGCGTTTATGATGGCTTGTACTTCCTTATGCACGGGTTCGGATTCCTTACCCAGTAAATACAAAGCCAGCTCCCCTGCGGGGGTGTGTTCCTTTGATAGCCCCCTCAGGCTTATATACAGTATACCCGAATCGGTCGGGTGCATGTTACCCGTCGATTCGTCCTTTAGTATGTATCGCGCGAATGTGTTCCTTTGTAACACGGAGTCCACGTCCTCGGCCAACAACCACATTTGGTTCGCCGTTCTTCCTTTGCCCTGCCCGATCCCCAAGCCGAAATACTTCATTGAACGGATTTCGATGGGTATGTCGGTCTTGCCCCTGTTTTGGAATTCGATGTAGGTTGATCCTTCGTCTTCATCGGTTAGCTTGATATCCTGATCCTTTGTCGTGTTATTGATGTCCACCATATGCTTAAACTGGGTCCTTACATGGATGGTTCCTTCGATGGGTTTCAAGCGGGTTTCGGGGTTGTGTACACGATAGGCTTCTATCAACAGGTTTACGGTTGTGCGCAGGGTTTCCCAGTACGCGGCGTTTTCGAAGGTGAAGTTAAGGAAGATATCGTTCATGGGGTATATGGCCTTCGAACCGTTCGGTAACTCCACATAACCTATGGGGGTGGTTTTCTTTTGCATTTCTTAACCGCTCCTTTGTTTTGGTTGCTGCCGGTATATTACCATATATCATAAAACCGCGCATCGTCCAAACACTTCCCTTATCCGTATATATCCCGTCTATGACCGACATTAATTATTTCAATCGTCACAAAGTTGTCTTGTATATCGGCAATAATCCTGTATGAACCGACGCGATACCTCCATTCGCCTCTTTTTTCATATCCAAGCCGTTTGCCGTGTAATCGTGGGTTTTCACATCCGACAAGGTTTTTTTCTATCCATGCGACAATGATCAGGGCTTCGTTACGTCCCATTTTTTTAAGGTCTTTTAAGGCGTTGTCGCTGTAATTAACGATATATCCCATCAAACAAGGCCCAATTCTTTCTTCACCTCGTCATGGGTATACAACTTTACGTTCCCCTTTGCTTTTTCAATTCTATACTTTTTTATCGCTTGCAAATCATATTCGTCCTCGATCATTTGGAAAAACGTTTTTTTTATCGCGTCGGTTATATTGATTTTATGCACCGCGGCATAACTTTCCATTATATCTTTTTCTTCTTCGGTAACGCGCAAAGATACGTGCGGCATGCAAATCATCTCCTTCGTAATACAGCGTAACACATTTTTTCTTTATTTTCAATCCGGAGAAACAAAAAAACCGCGCATCGTTCATGCGCGGCTTTAGCTATAATTATTAATTTTTAAATACTACCTTGCGTATTCTACCGCACGCGTCTCCCTTATCAAACTTACTTTTATCTGCCCCGGATATTCCAGTTCTTCTTCAATCCGCTTGGCGATATCGCGCGCCAGCAGCGTAATCGTCGCGTCATTAACCACTTCGGGCAGGACCACGATCCGCAGCTCGCGACCGGCTTGGATGGCGAAGGATTTTTCCACGCCATCGAAGGATTCGGCGATGGCTTCCAAGTTTTGCAAACGCTTGATGTAGGATTCCAGCGTTTCGCGGCGTGCGCCGGGCCTTGCGCCGGATACGGCATCCGCTACCTGTGTGATGATTGCGATGATGCTGGTGGGCTCCACATCGCCGTGATGCGCTTCAACGGCGTTGACAATCAAGGGCGACTCCTTAAAACGCTTACACAGCGACGCGCCGATGGAAACGTGGGAGCCTTCCTGTTCGTGGTCAACGGCTTTCCCTATGTCATGCAGCAAGCCCGCTCGCTTGGCCAGCGTTATATCCACGCCCAATTCCCCGGCGATCAAGCCGCTGAGGTAGGAAACCTCCATGGAATGCTTAAGCACGTTCTGGCCGTAGCTGGTGCGGAACTTCATCTTACCCAACAAGCGCACGAGCTCGGGGTGTACGCCGTGTACGCCCGTCTCGAAGGTTGCGCTTTCGCCTTCTTCGCGTATATTGATTTCGACTTCTTTTTTCGCTTTTTCCACCATTTCCTCAATGCGGGCGGGATGGACGCGGCCGTCGATGATCAATTTTTCCAACGCGATGCGGGCGACTTCGCGCCGCATGGGGTCGAAGCCGGACAGGATAACGGCTTCCGGTGTGTCGTCGATGATAAGGTCGATGCCGGTCAGGCTTTCCAACGTGCGGATATTACGCCCTTCGCGGCCGATGATACGGCCCTTCATTTCGTCGCTGGGTAAGTTTACGACGCTGACGGTCGTTTCGGTGATATGGTCCACCGAGCAACGCTGCACAGCCGTGGCGAGAATGTCCTTGGCCTTTTTATCGGCCTCGGCGCGGGCGTTGTTCTCGATTTCACGCACTTTTTTGGCGGATTCGATACGCGCGTCGTTTTCGATGGCGGCTTTCAACAGTTCCTTGGCTTGTTCGGCGGTCATGCCCGCTATGCGTTCCAACTCTTCGTTGTGGCGTGCGAGCATGGCGTCCACGTCTTTTTGCTTGTGTTCCAACTGCTCCCGTTGCTCTTGGAGCTGTACTTCCTTACGTTCCTGCGTTTCCAGCTTGCGGTCCAATGTTTCTTCTTTTTGAAGCAAACGTTTTTCTAAACGCTGTGCTTCCGCTCTGCGCTCTTTCGCTTCTTTTTCCGCTTCATTTTTGGTCTTGATGCTTTCTTCCTTAGCCTCTAAAAGCATCTCCTTGGCGCGGGCCTCCGCTGTCTTTTTGGCCTCCGTTATAATACTCTCCGCCTGAACCTCGGCGTGCCCCAACTTGGACTCGGCAATCCGCTTCCTATGCCATACGCCTGTGAAAAAACCAACAATAATGCCTACAATAAGAGCAAGAGCGACAGTACCAATAACGATTGGGACAGTCACTTCCTTACACCTCCAATATTCGCGCGTAAATATAACGCATTGTTGATAATATCTTTTTTATGGTTAGGTGTCAAATTTACAGCGAATGGCACGACGAATATTTTAATATTTAACGAACCCGTAAGATGATTTGGGTGCAAGTACACATAAATCATGTATAATATTATACATAATTTATCTGTCGAGCAAATGAGGTCTTTAACTTGACAACAGAACACATGACAAACGATAACACAATCATATCGGAGGAAACTCTGCTTGATCTTTCCCATTACCGAAAATCCCTTAATCGGGGTGCGGGAGCGAGCCGCCCAAAGCGTGTGTACACATCCCCTCGTGGGGAGGTTTATTTTAAATTCGATTTAACCAACAATGAAATATGCGCGGAGCTGTTCGCATACGCATTAGCCGTACAGTTGGACATCCCTGTAGCGGAAACGAAATTAGCACGTTCGGGTATGTTGATGGGTGTCGCCAGCTATGATGTGGGGGTTTATACAGAACCGCAAGATAAAGTGAGTTATTCCGTCAAGGATTTTATATCACTAAACGGGTTCGTTCGGATGTGCCTGTTCGACTACTTGATTATGAATGAGGACCGCCACGCGGGAAATTGGGGAATAACGGACGGGTGCGTCGTGCCGTTGTTCGACCACAATTATGCTTTCGGCGGGGATGAAGTTATTAACGACATCGATTATTTCATGCGTGGGGTTACCACGCCTTTTTATATTACGGATGAAAATAAACAGCGTCACGATACGATGCTAAAATACTTCGTGAAATACCACAACGATGAAGTCAACGATTTTATGCAACGATTATCTACCGTGACGCAAATCCGCAATCCGTTATGGGAAGAACACTTCCCGCAAGATTGCGCATGGTTGAACGCTCTTTTACAAGCACGTATCGCGTATATGACCGGAAAGGCGGGTGAATACCGTGCAAGACAAATTGATGATAATGAATTTTAATAACGAATGTGTGGGTTACGTGCAACGCACGAAAGATGTGTTTATACAAAACCTAAACGGCGAAGTGACGGAACACCGCATACTGCCCCCCATTTTATGCGGCATCGCACCCGAACAAACACAATTTCCGGCGGCGAACGACGTGTTGGAATATTACGGCATGACCCGTATGGATGTATGGATGTACCTCGCGCGCAGCAACGGGTTAAAGAGCAGCCGCGATGTATGGTTCATGGCGGAACCCGTGGGGGAGGTATGGATTCCGCTTATCCGCGGGATGCAAAGCAAAAACGGGTATGCGGCGTTGTTCAAACCCGGCGACAAAGTGGAAGTGTTGATGAACGGCAAAGCGTATATCAACCGCCACACGATTGACATCTTCCCGCCCAGTATAAAACCGTACCTCAAACGCGAGGAAGGTACGCGCTTCAGCACGGTAAAAGGGTATGTAAAGGATTTATCCGACCTAAGCGCAACGCGTGGGTTGATTGGACGGATTGTATTGGATTTTATAGAGTAACTGAATGTAAAAATTTGTCCCCGATTTGTCCCCGAACATGTACATTAAACTTGGCTTGTGATATATTAAATACAGGATTGATGTTCTTCGCGGGTGTAGTTCAATGGCAGAACACGAGCTTCCCAAGCTCGATACGAGGGTTCGATTCCCTTCACCCGCTGCCCCGGAGGGGAGCTGCCCCGTAAGGGGAGTTTTATTATGGAGGTATGTAATGCGCGTACATGCCTATATCAAAACCGTTTGTTTGGTTCTGCTCGATTGCCTCTTTTCATGGATGAGTTGGATGGCGGCCGTTTTTACAACCACTTATCTCTTCACCCGTGACCCTCTTTTCCTCGTACACCCCGAATATGATTATTCCCTTACCGATATCGTAAATAATAACGCTTGGATTATCGCACTATCCATACTCATTTTTTATACGCTTTGCGGCGTGTATAAAACCTTGTGGCAGCATCCCGGCGTCGGCACGATGATCCGCATCACCGCCGCCGCTTTCCTTGCCACATTCGGCGTATATACGGTGATCTTCTTTCGCCTTGGCGTTTGGCCCAATCCCGGGCTCGGCGTCATGGCGTTTTATTTTTTGCTGACATTGAGCCTAACCCCCCGAATCGCCCCCAAGGTGTTTGAAATTTTAAAGCTGTACTTCGGCCGGTTCGTAAAATTACCGCCGAGCTTGATAAACGACCCCATCCGTACCCTCATCGTGGGCGCGGGCGAAACCGCTTCCGGCTTGTTAATCAACCCCAGCCGCCAAGGCACGCGCCCCCGCCGTATCATCGGCGTGTTGGATTCGGACCCGCGCAAGCACGGTTATACCCTGCATGGCGTGCCGATCTTGGGCGGAGACGATAAAATCCCGCAACTCGTAAAGGAACGCGATATATCGGAAATCATTATCGCTGTCCCTTCCATGGCGAACGACGACCTGCGCCGCATCGTAAGGCTTACGCCCATTAAACGGTGCAAGGTGCGGCTCTTGACGGGTATATCCGAGGATAAATCAGGCGATATGTTACGCGAGCTTAACATCGCCGACTTGCTTGGCCGATCCGAAATCGCGTTAAACGAAACCCCGCTCAACGCTTGGCTTACCGAAAAGACCGTACTGGTGACCGGCGGCGGCGGGTCCATCGGGTCGGAAATCTGCCGCCAACTCCTGCGCCTTAACGTAAAAAAAATCGTCGTCTTCGATATCTCCGAAAACAACGCATACAATTTGAAGGAAGAGCTTAAGGTCGCGTTCGGCAATACGGGGCGTTACCGCGTAGCCGTACGTATCGGTTCCGTACAGGATACCGACCGCCTTGACGCCGTATTCGCCGAATTCACCCCCGCCATCGTATTCCACGCCGCCGCTTACAAGCACGTACCCCTCATGGAGGAATGCCCCCGCCTTGCCCTCGACAACAACGTATTGGGTACCTTCCGTACGGCGCAAGCCGCCATCCGCCACAAAGCCGAACGCTTCGTGATGATCTCAACCGATAAGGCCGTTAACCCCACCAACGTGATGGGTGCTTCCAAACGTTTGGCCGAACTCGTCACGCTGGGCCTTAACGCGGCGCAGGTTACCGAATTCGTGTGCGTGCGCTTCGGCAACGTGCTCGATTCCAACGGTTCCGTCATCCCGATCTTCCGCCGCCAAATCGACGCGGGCGGCCCCGTCACCATTACCCATCCGCAGATCATCCGTTACTTCATGACCATCACAGAAGCCGCCAAACTCGTGCTCGAAGCCGGGTCCATGGCCAAGGGCGGCGAAATCTTCATCCTCGACATGGGTGAACAGGTAAAAATCGCCGACCTCGCCGAAAACCTTATCCGTATGTCCGGCCTTACCCCCGGCGTGGATATTAAAATCGAATATACGGGATTGCGCCCGGGGGAGAAGTTGTATGAAGAACTGCTCCTGTCGGAAGAGGGGTTAAACGCCACCCTAAACAACAGGATACACGTAGCGAAACCCGCCGTTACGCCCCAACTCAATCGATTGCTCCAATTGTTGGAAGCGGGATTGCCGGACAAAGGCGACGTGCGGGGATTGCTGATGGAATTTGTACCGGAATATAAGATCGACGCAAACGTAAACGACGACAATGAATAAAAATGTTCTCATCGTCGGCCAAGGCAGTTATATCGGCGAACGGTTCGCCCGATACGCTGCCGACCGATACAATATCGTAACCGTAAATGCCCGTGACAACCATTGGCAGGAGGCCGACTTCACCGACGTTGATACGGTATTGCACGTTGCGGGGATCGTTCATGTAAAGCAAAGGAAGGATATGAAACCCCTGTATTACCGAGTCAATTGCGATTTGGCGCTCGAAGTCGCAAAAAAGGCGAAGGCGTCCGGTGTCGGGTTATTTATCTTCCTCAGCAGCATGGCTGTACACCGCCCAAACCCCAAGGATTATTACGGCGGCAGTAAAATGAAAGCCGAACAGGGATTACAAGAATTGTCCTCCCCCGATTTCCGCGTTTGCATCGTAAGGCCGCCCATGGTTTACGGTCCGGGTTGCAAAGGAAATTTCCCCAAGCTGGTGAAGCTGGCCGAACGGACCCCCATTTTCCCGGATGTAAACAATCGGCGCAGCGCGATCTATATCGATAACCTATGCGAATTCCTGTGCCTGGCCATACAAAAAAACCTCGACGGCATCCATTCGCCGCAAAACGCGGAGTATATCAACACCACCCGATTGACGCTGTTCATCGCTTCATTACGCGGTAAAAAAATCCGTACCACACGCTTTTTTAACCCGTTGATTTTACCGTTGATGAAATGCGTTCCTTCATTATATAAGTTGTTCGGTACACTAACCTGCGACCCAAGCGGTGACGAAGCGGAGTACAATGTCATGGAATACGAGGAAAGTGTTCGGGTATCCGTATGTACGGATATATAAAACGCCTGATCGATTTGCTGTTAATCATAGCCTTTTCGCCGTTGTGGATACCCCTCATGGCGGTCATCGCCCTGTGCGTTAAATTATCTTCCCCCGGTCCGATCTTCTTTAAGCAAAAGAGATACGGCAAGAATCTTCGTTTTTTTCAAATCTATAAATTTCGCAGTATGTACATCGACGCGCCCAAGGATGTGCCCACGCACCTGTTGCAAAACCCGAAAGCACTCATCACCCCCGTAGGGCGCTTTCTGCGTAAAACAAGTCTGGACGAATTGCCGCAAATCTTTAATATCATCAAAAGCGACCTCACGCTGATCGGCCCGCGCCCCGCTTTGTGGAACCAGGACGACCTCATCGCCGAACGGGAGAAATACGGCGCCAACGCCATCCAAGTAGGCCTTACCGGCTTGGCCCAAGTCAGCGGTCGTGACGAACTCCCCATCCCGCAAAAAGCCGCGTTGGACGGGGAATACGCAAGGCGTATGGGGTTTATGCTGGATGTGGGGATCATCATCAAAACCGTTTTCGGTGTGGTGTTGGGTAAGGATATTTCAAATTAACCAAGCCGGTATAATCCAATTATTGCGGTCGATGGGTGAAATCCTGTTATACAGGCATACCACCGCACCCTCGCCTATGGGTTTGCCGGTATTTAACAAAACGGAAAAATTCTTGATGTCATTTTTACCGGGGTTCCCGGTTTTTTTGATTTCGATGGGGTATATCGTGCCGTTATATTCAAGGATCAGGTTTATCTCCTTCCCGTCTGTGTCCCGATAATAATAAATGGGGGGTTGTATACCGGCGTTGTGGTAGGATTTTATTATTTCACCCACGACGTATGTCTCGAATACCTTGCCCGACATGGCGGAGGCTTCCAAGGTGCTTGCGTCCTGCCAACGGGTGAGGTATACGGCCAATCCCGTATCCATAAAATACATTTTCGGCGATTTTATCGCTCTTTTTAACGTATTGCCGTGATAGGGTTGGATCAGGGAAACGATGCCGCTCGTAACCAAAACGGATAACCATTGCTTGGCGGTGGGGATGCTGATGCCTATATCCTTGGCAAGATCGGTATAATTCACGATTTCGCTTGTGCGGGCGGCGCAAGCGGTCATAAAGCGGAAAAAATCCATTTCATCCGCGACTTGTGTCAATGCCCTGACATCCCTTTCCAGATAGGTTTTTACATATCCCGAATAGAACTCATTGCGGTCAAAGCTGCCCGTATAGGCCTCCGGCATGGAACCGATAAAAATCCGATTAAATACATCCATCAAGCTCATGAGCTTGCAAGTATCCGCACGGTTTAACATGGCGGTATGATCGCAAGCAAACGGTTCGCTTTCCCTGCCGTCAATTTCGCTTTGCGACAAGCCGTACATCTCAATGACGGCAATACGCCCGGCAAGGCTTTCCGATACATTTTTCATTAAATGAAATTTTTGGGAACCGGTTAGCCAGTAATCGCCTTTTATTTTATGTTCATCCACATGCATCTTTATATAAGGCAACAGATTCGGCGCGTATTGTATTTCATCAATAATAACGGGGGGTGCGTTCCTTTCCGTAAATAAAGCCGGTTCGCTTAGCGCGGCTTCCCGCTCGACGGGGTTATCAAGGGTTACGTAACCCCTGTCGTCGCCTGCCATATATTTGAGCAATGTCGTTTTCCCCACTTGGCGGGGTCCGGTCACGATCAATGCACGGAAATTTTCATTTGCCTTTCTTATACGCTTTTCCAATGCGCGTTTGATATACACAAATACCACTCCGTTAAATATAAAATATAATTTTAGTATACCCGCATATATTCCATTCGTCAATGCTATAAACGCAAATATATAGCACAACAGTTCGGACATGTCAACATTATAATGACCGAACGTACGTGCTATACTTGCGCAGCAACAGCGAACCGAGGCGTCCGATAGCCAAGGGCGGGCTTTGCCATCCCCGGAAGGGGCCTTCGGGCCTTGAAACGGGGCGCACCGCGCCACGCCGGAACCCCTCACCTGCCGTTGCACCCCGTACCACGATCGCCATGCCCCACGGGAGGGGGTGAAGCATTCGGCCAAGAGCTCAGCCGAATGTGAAACCCACGGTACCGCCTCCCCCAAGGCAAGGCAAACAAGTCCTCATGAGGCACAAGCAACACAGCCGGAAGCCCGGGCTTCCACGATAAACGATTCAACAACGAAAGGAGGTGAACGAAATGGCAAGCATAAAAACCGCATCGGCAGCGCTTCGAATCAGAAACGAAGCGAACCGCGCCGTGTGCAGCATAAGCGGGGTCAACCCCAACATGAACGCGGCAAACGCAGCGGGCTTTGTTAAGGGAATACAAAACATGTATAACCGCGGCCCGGTTAAGGCACGTATCCATGTTGTGTCCGATATTGAAATATCCGATGCCGCGTAATAAGGCACCGCGCTTTACCCATAAACGATGGAAGGAGGTGAAATTCCCATGACGCATTATCAACTGACATTCGCAACCGACGGCGGATCACGCAGGAGCATTCGGGTCGCTGACATAGACCCCAACCTATCCCCCCAAGACCTGCAAGCCGCGGTGGACCTGCTGTTGGCCCATGATATCATGGACCCCGAACGCGGCGCGTTAACGGGCCTGCTGAAGCTAACGGCGAATACCGTAAACATAACCAACCCGCTTGCATAAACGAAACCAAGGGCCGACAGCGATGTCGGTCCTTGTTGTATGTAAGAATAATATAACAATAATATGAACATAAAATAAATGCTAATATTTGTGTTATAATAAAATATATGGTATCTTTTGTACGTCTGTTTTGTGCTGAGTAGTATCTTATTTCATTTACATGGTGATAATTACAAGAATGATCGGTTTCTTGAGCGATTTTTTATATAGATATATTTTTAATGTTTAACAATATGTTGCAATAATGAATAAAAAATTTATTTAATGATTATGCATTTACGTGGTTATAATGTGGGGAAATAATAATGACACATTTAAATAATATTATAAGCATTATTATGCCTGTTTATAATGGAAACAAAACTATAAAAGCAAGTATTGAATCAATTCTTAACCAAACTTATCTTCAATGGGAATTAATTATCGTCGACGATGCGTCTATTGATAATACGGTTGATATTATTAAATCTTTTATCGAAACAGACAGCAGAATCATCCTGCATTTGAATAAATACAATCAAGGAGTAGCTGTTGCACGTAATGTTGGGATAAAACAAGCCATAGGCAAGTATATAGCGTTTCTTGATAGTGACGATTTATGGCATACGGAAAAATTGATGAAGCAATTTCATTATATGGAAAAAAACAATGTGTTAATTTCTTTCACAAGGACAGCATATATAAACACCTTGGGGAAAATTCATAAATATATAGCAAAAATAAATAAGACACTCAATTACAAACAACTTCTGCGGCGTAATATTATGTCATGTTCATCCGTGATGGTACGTCGTGAAATTATGATGGAATTCCCAAAGGGTTACATACACGAGGATTATGCCGTATGGCTAAAAATTGTAAAAAAGACCGGACTTGCGCATGGAATTAATGAAACGCTCGTGTTTTATCGAATAAGCGAGCATTCAAAATCGTCAAAACGCATCGGTTCCGCTATAATGACGCGTAATACATATCTCCATATCGGATATGGTAGATTCACTTCAACGCTTCTGACATTCCGCTATGCGTTCCACAGTATTACAAAACGTTCGTTAATAAGAATTGTGGGTGTTAAATGAACCTATCGAAAAAAGCATTTGTTAATATAGCGATAATCTTGTCGGTGTCTTTTTTTATCTTGTATTGGAATTATCTCCCTGTAGAAGTGGCGGGGAACAGGCCGGGCAACATACCAATGCTTATTTTTTATAACGCTTTTATCGCCTTAACCACTGCACTTATCGTAACCGCTTGCTTGATTTTACTAATAAAGAAAAAATATGTGATAAATCAATTAAATACGCTTAAACGCTTTCGACACTTATTGTATTTAATGGTAAAACGTAATTTTGTGACACGTTATCGCAAGAGCGTTTTGGGAATCTTATGGTCGTTGCTTAACCCACTCCTTACCATGTTGGTGCTTACTATGGTTTTTTCAACCGTTTTTCGGTTCGAAATTGAATTTCTCCCTATTTATATACTGAGTGGACAATTAATATTCAACTTTTTTAGCGAATCGACTTCCTTGGCGATGAATTCCATCGTTGGCGGTGCCGGAATGATAAAGAAAGTTTATGTTCCAAAATATATTTTTCCAATTTCACAAGTAATTTCATCAATAGTTAATATGGGGTTTTCATTTACCGCGTTCCTGTTTGTATTCTTATTGTTAAGGCATCCCTTTAATTGGACTTTCTTCATGATCCCGATTCCGATCCTATACATCATCATATTTTCCATGGGTGTAGGGATGTTGCTTTCTTCGATGGCTGTGTTCTTTCGCGACATCAATTATATATATGGCATAGGGATTACGTTGCTTATGTTCCTTACGCCTATCTTTTGGCCGATAAGTATGCTTGCGCCAAGGGTATACCATCTGATACACCTAAACCCCATGTTCCATTTCGTCGGTTATTTCCGCGATGTTGCCCTATACGGCAACATACCGGGGTTGTGGGCGAACATTATTTGCTTAGGCTTTGCGTTGGCCGCTTTAGGCATTGGCTTATACGTTAAAATGGCACAGCAGGATAAATATATCCTATATCTGTAAGGGGCATGATTAAAGACATGAACGACATTGCGATATCGGTCAAGAATGTTTCCATGATGTTCAACCTCAGTCGGGATAAAGTTATGGGGTTGAAGGAATATGTAGTTAAGGCATTAAAGCGTCAATTGTTCTATGACGAGTTTTGGGCATTGAAGGATATTGACTTCGACGTACGTAAGGGTGAGACGGTTGGGGTACTGGGGTTAAACGGTTCGGGTAAATCGACGTTGCTTAAGCTGATAGCCGGTGTATTTAAACCTACGGTGGGCAATATTACTGTAAACGGGGCGATATCCCCCTTGTTGGAACTAGGGGCGGGGTTCGACCCTGAATTTTCAGCGAGGGATAATGTATATATGAACGGTGCGATGTTCGGGCATTCACCGGTATACATGAAGACCATTTATAAAGATATAATAGACTTCGCCGAATTGTGGGAATTCGAGGATGTACCATTGAAAAATTTTTCATCCGGTATGTATGCTCGGCTGGGGTTTGCCGTGGCTACAGCTGTAAAGCCGGATATCCTGATAGTGGATGAAATATTGGGCGTCGGCGACCATTTGTTCATGAAGAAGTGCGAGGATCGCATACGAAGCATGATTGAAACAGGAGCTACGGTTTTGCTCGTTTCCCACGATATAACCGCGATTATGCGTATGTGTACTCGCGCCATATTACTTTCAAAGGGTGAAATAGTTTGCATGGGGTCGGTCGAAGATATAAATGGTATGTACCATGAAGTTGCATAGGATGGTTAAACATTGTGTGGGTTGCGGGGTTTGCGGAAACGTTTGCCCGGTAGATGCTCTGGGATTGCATGGGGATTGTGATGGTTTCCTGAAACCGGTTACCGATGCCGATGCTTGCGTAAATTGCGGCAAGTGCGACGAAGTATGCCCCGTACAAAACCCAACCGTAAATAAAAATACGGAAACCCCCGATTGCTACGCTTGCGTCGCCGACGATGAAATAAGGGAAGGCAGCTCAAGCGGAGGTTTCTTTCCCGTACTTGCGGAATATATATTGAACGAAGGTGGTGTGGTTTGTGGGGCGGCATGGCAAAATGACCTAACCGTAAAATTTATTATCATAGATGATTTGAAAGACATTCACAAATTACAACGCAGTAAATACGTGCAATGCATAACCGGGGATATCTATATCGAAATAAAGAATTTACTTATACACGGTCAGAATGTTTTATTTACCGGCCTCCCTTGCCATGTAGCCGCGTTATATAATTTTCTTGGCGAAGATTACGACAACCTATTTACCATTGATATATTATGCAACCATGCACCCTCCGCAGCGCATTTTAAAAAATATAGGGATGAAGAATATGGGGAAGGAAATATAAACGAATTCGTTTTTAGGAATAAAAGGGATAAAGAAGGTATATGGAATTGGACGAGTGGTACCCATAAGGTAAGGACATACGAAGACGAAGAAAAATATTCAATTGACGGCGATGCCTACCAAGCCGGATTCCAAGCAAGGTTATTTATGAACCATACATGCGAGAATTGCCTGTTTTGCGGATTTCCCAGGTTGGGGGATGCTACTATAGGCGATTTTTGGGGTATCGGTGAACACGACCCCAAATTTGACGATAAAAAAGGGACAAGCGTGGTTTTGACAAACAACGATAAAGGGCAACGGCTTTTAGAAATATTTAAGCAAAAAGCCAAGATATGCGAAACCGTACCGCTTGCGTGGGTTATGAATAATAGGGTGCATAACGACTTTCCCGCCCATCCCGCAAGGGACCGTTTCTATGAATTGGTTAAGTACATGCCCTTTGGCAAAGCAGTCCGTTATTGCCTTGATAATAAATGGGATGTTGGAATCGTGGGGGTATGGAGCGTGGAAAATTACGGTTCCAATATAGCTTACTACGCACTTTACCGTATATTGCGCGATATGGGGTTGGAACCGTTGATGATAGAGCGCCCCTACCATTCCCATTGGCAACCCAATTTCCAACCCCATGCCTTCAGAGGTATGCCCTATCGCCCGTTTGATATCGCACCTATATATAACACGAAACATGAAATGGAGGCCCTAAACGATTGCACTGACGTCTTTTTGGTAGGTTCGGACCAACTCTTCTATAACGATTTGTACCACGCTTTTGGTAAGTATATAACCTTGGATTGGGTACACGACGACAAGGTAAGGTCCTCATACGCCGCTTCCTTTGGTTTTTCTGAATTTACGGGTAGTAAGGCAACCAAGGCTGAAATGTCACATGCCATGCGCAGGTTCGATTATTTTTCGGTACGGGAGGATAGTGGGGTAACCATCGCGCGGGACGATTTCGGCGTAACCGCGCAACACGTGTTGGACCCTGTGCTCTTGTGCGAAACCAAGCATTTTGATAGACTGGCGGAAATCGGCGAACGGTCCCGTATAAACGATTATTGCGCGGTTTACTTATTGGATTCCACCGAAACCAAGTTGGATATAATCAACCACGTATCAAAGGAACTTAAGTTGGAAACCCATTATTTTTACGCCAAGGAAAAGATATTCTATACGAAGGAAATAGAAAATAAAAACGAATACGTCTTTAATGAGGATTGGCTCAGCAACATCATAAACGGTAGTTATTTTATCACCGATTCTTTCCATGGCGTATGCTTGGCGATCATTTACGAAAAACCCTTCATCGCGGTCGCTGACAAAAAGGTAAACAGGGGGCTTACCCGCTTTACGTCGTTGCTTAGGTTGTTAAAACTGGATGATCGTTTAATATATGATTTAGGAGGGCTTAAGGATATAAACGTCACGACGATTGATTATAGTAACGTAACGGATATATTAAACAGGGAACGAATCGAAAGCATGGATTTCTTAAAACTTGCCGTCAAACAAAAAAACAAAATAATGTTTAAACATAGAACAGAAGAAAGGATAAATAAGCACGAAGATTTTATAACTAAAACCGCCCACGAAAAGTTTATCAGCTTGGAGGGTTTTGCGTTTAATACCCATCAAAACATTGAAAAAATTAATAAAAATATAAACGAGCTGCATAAAAGCACCGCAATAATTAAAAATGATGTTAAGAATATCGTGTTACACCGTATAAATAGAACCGAGCAATTAATAGATGAACAAAACCAAATGGTTATCATGTTTGGACAACAGATGAACAAAAAGGAACAATTTATAAAAGAACAACAGCAAATGGTTGACGTTTATAAACAACGGACAAGCAGAACAGAACAATTGATAGATGAGCAAAAACAAATGATTATTTATTTAGAACATAAGTTAATACGAACCGAACATTTGATTGATGAAATAAGTAATAAAATGGTTGAAATGGATATTAAACAACAAACCCAAATTAAAAGTATTAATAAATCAAAAAGTTATTTAATTGGACGTATAATAACTTTTATTCCAAGAAAATTAATAAAATTTTTTACAGAACGCTATAATATAGAACAATAAATGAATAATTGTTTGTAAAAATTATATTTAACGCATGTTAATACTATAAAAGGGATGATTATATGAAAACGATATCTCTATTAATCCCAACATACAATGAAGAAGACAACGTAAGAATTGCCTTTGATAGAATTTCAAAGGTTATGAATGGACTGTCCGATCGATATACATTTGAATTAATATTTATTGATAATTATTCAACTGACAAAACAAGGCTCTTGATCAATGACTTGTGTCATGAAAATAAATACGTAAAAGCAATTTTTAATGCACGAAATTTCGGTTTCATCCGTTCCATTTTCTATGGCCTTACCCAAGCCGAGGGTGATGGCGTTATATTAATTAATTGCGACATGCAGGATCCCCCGGAAGTAATAACGAAATTTATTGAAGAATGGGAAAGCGGTTATAAAGTCGTAGTGGGGGTAAAGAATAAAAGCAAGGAAAACCCGATAAAATTCTTTTTTAGGAAAATTTATTACAAATTTATAAAAATGGCGTCGGACGTCGAGCATATCTCCCAATTTACGGGTTTTGGCTTGTATGATGCATCTTTCATAAAAATACTTCGGGAACTTAAAGATCCACTACCTTTTCTTAAGGGAATCATAGCCGAATTAGGACCAATGTTTAAAGAAGTGGAATACCTGCAGGATAAACGACAACACGGGAAGACGAAGTTTAATTTCTTTAGGCTTTATGATTTGGCAATGTTGGGAATAACGTCTTATACAACAATCGTATTAAGGATGGCAACATTGATTGGGTTTCTAATGTCGATTGTTTGTTTTTGTATTGCCATATATACGTTTGTTTTGAGGCTTGTTATCGGTAATGAATTCCAAATGGGAATGGCTGCTGTTATCGTGGGAGTATTCTTTCTCGGTTCAATTCAATTATTTTTTATCGGACTTTTGGGTGAATATATCCTTAGTATTAATACAAGGGTAATGAACCGCCCTCTGGTGGTAGAAGAAAAAAGGATAAACTTCAACGAGGAGGAAGAAATATGAAAGTTGCAATATTAGCGGGCGGTTTCGGTACAAGGATTTCAGAAGAAAGCCATCTTAAACCCAAACCCATGATAGAAATCGGTGGAAAACCCATGTTGTGGCATATATTAAAGCACTATTCTTCATACGGGTTTAATGAGTTCATTATATGTGCCGGTTACAAGCAACATTCAATAAAGGAATATTTCGCCAACTATTATTTATACCAAAGCGATGTAACCTTCGACTTCGTAAATGCGAACGAAATGAAGGTACACCATAACCATTCCGAACCGTGGAAAGTGACGATTGTCGATACGGGGCTTAATACAATGACCGGCGGAAGGGTAAAGCGAATCCGGAAATACGTAAATAATGAACCTTTTATGCTAACCTACGGCGATGGCTTGTCCGACATTAACATTACGGAACTCGTGAAATTCCACAAGTCCCACGGCAAAACGGTCACTATGTCAGCGTTTAATATGGGGCAGCGGTTTGGCATTCTGGACATTGGCGCCGATGGGCTTATTAAGGCTTTCCGCGAAAAAGCGAAAGACGACGGCGGCCTGATTAATATAGGATTTATGGTAATCAACCCGGACTTTTTTGATTCCATCGAGGGTGATTCCACGGTTTTGGAAAAATCGCCTATGGAGGCGATGGCAAAATCCGGCCAGTTAATGTCATACAAGCACGACGGATTTTGGCAGTGCATGGATACACTGAGGGAGAAGGAAATGCTGGAGAAACTTTGGCAAAGCGGGTGCGCCCCATGGAAAAGGTGGGACGATTGATGGTAGACCTGTCTTTCTATAAAGATAGAAAGGTATTTATAACCGGGCATACGGGTTTTAAGGGCTCGTGGCTAAGTAAGGTATTGATTAATGCCGGGGCAAGCGTGACAGGTTATTCGCTCGCACCCGCAACCGAACCCGCTCTCTTTGAGTTGATCGGGATAAAACAAAGAATGGATTCCGTATTCGGGGATATCAGAGACCTACCGTCCCTTAAGAAAGCGTATGACAAGGTATCGCCGGAAATCGTACTGCACCTTGCGGCGCAACCCATCGTGAGGGACAGCTATAAAGACCCGCACTATACCTACGAAACGAACGTTATGGGAACCGTAAATATACTGGAATGCATTCGCCTGTCAAATTGTTGCCGCAGCTTCCTCAATGTCACGACCGACAAGGTCTATAAAAATATGGAATGGGAATGGGGATACCGCGAAAATGAACCGTTAAACGGTTACGACCCCTATTCAAATTCCAAAAGCTGCTCCGAGCTTGTGACCCACAGTTATACGGACAGCTTTTTTAAGGGTAGGCAAGTCGCCATCAGCACCGCTCGGGCCGGCAACGTAATCGGCGGGGGCGATTTTGCCAACGACCGTATTATCCCTGATTGCATAAGGGCCATGCAAAAGGTTGAAACGATTATCGTACGCAACCCCCATTCCACCCGCCCTTACCAACACGTGCTTGAACCCTTGTTCGCTTATCTTATGGTTGCCGAAAGGCAATACGACGAATTGGCGAAGGCCGGATGGTATAACGTAGGGCCGGACGATTGCGATTGCGTGAAAACCGGGGATTTGGTTACGATGTTTTGCGATGCATGGGGCGAAGGTGCGACTTGGGAAAACAAATGGGACGGCGGCCCCCATGAATCGAATTTTTTAAGGTTGGATTCATCCAAAATCAAAACGGTATTCGGTTGGAAGCCAATTTGGAATATTAACGAAGCTATAAATAAAACATGTGAATGGGCCAAGGCGTGGTTGGCGAGCGATAACGTGGAACGCATTATGGATCGGCAAATATCGGCGTACATGGAGGGTTTTAAATGAATAGGGTTGTTATAACGGGCGCGAATGGTTTTATCGGGAGCGCGGTCGTCGATTTGCTTATTTCAAACAACGTTTCGGTAGTTGCGATGGATATGCCGGGCCGAAACAACAACCTGCCAATATCGCCCTTAGTTGATTTCGTACCGATGGATATTGCGGATATATCCCCGTTACTCGGCTTGCTTAAGGGATATAACGACTTCGACGCGTTCTTGCATTTCGCGTGGACGGGTTCCGCCGGTCCGGAACGGTCTGATATCCAATTACAACTTAATAACGTCAAATGGACCACAGATTGTATACGGTTATGTGCAGATATAAATTGCAAGCGCTTTGTATGCGCCGGGTCGATTATGGAAAACGAAGTAATAGCCGCAGCCTTTACGCAGGGTTGCCGTCCGGCTACCCCATTCATATACGGGAGCGGTAAATTGGCCGCGCACGCTATGAGCAAACCTTTGGCTGCGGAATTGGGGGTTGACTTATTGTGGGCGCAAATTACGAACGCTTACGGTGTTGGGGAACGTTCACCCCGTTTTATTAATACGACCCTACGTAAAATTATGGCTAACGAGCCGCTCCAATTCACGTCAGGCACCCAAAATTACGATTTTGTATATATCGATGATATCGCCAAGGCTTTTGCCGCCATCGCGGAAAGGGGCGTACCGTTCAGCGAATATATAATCGGCAGCTCCCATGCCAAACCGCTTAGGGAATTTATCTTACAAATCAAGCAAACGCTTGCGCCGGATAGGGACTTTATTTTCGGCGATGTTCCTTTTACCGGTATCAACCTACCTTTGTCGGCATTTGACGCTTCTTTGCTTGAAAAGGATACCGGGTTTAAGGCATCCATCAGCTTCCCGCAAGGTATCGTTAAAACATACAATTGGTTGAAGGAGGCTTGATATAGTGATTACACCGTTTTTATTCGAACAAACGGAAATCCCCGGGTTAATCTTAATACAACCCTTTACGGCAAGGGATATCCGGGGGGACTTTACCAAGGATTATTCGAAGGAAATATTCGAAAAAAACGATATCGACCATAACCTTATGGAAGTGTTTTATACCAATTCCTACAAAGGGGTGGTACGTGCGCTACATTTCCAAAGGGAAAGGCAAATGCCGAAACTGGTACGTTGCTTAAGCGGTAGTATTTATGACGTAATCGTTGACTTGCGCAAGAACAGCCATACCTTTAAAAAATACCAAGCCTTTAATTTAACCGGTGAAAATAAAAAACAACTATTGATACCTTCCGGATGCGCGCACGGTTATTTAGTTTTGGAAAATTCGATCGTTAGCTATAAATGCTCAGAGAAGTTCTACGCCGAATACGACGACGGTATCCGATGGAATGACCCGGATATCGGTATAGAATGGCCACTGGATAAAATCGACGTTGATGTAATCCTTTCCGAAAAGGATATAATTTTACAAACCTTCGCCGAATTCATGGATAAATACGGCGGTTTTTAGATTATTGGAGGATATATATGAACGCAGTCTATTCGTTAAATGATTTTGAAATGAAGGCGTATCCATTACCGGATACCCCTTCCGTAATGGTACCGGCGTTCGATAAAAACAATGTGGCGGTATGCATCGTGTCAAGCGATGAATACGCGCCATTCGCGGGTGTCGTGATACACTCGCTGATTATGAATTGCAACCCGCTACATAACTATGACATCGTTATACTAAGCGACGATATGACGATGGCAAACCATAGGCGATTAAGCGGGTTAAGAAATGGGAACGGCAATGTCTCCATACGGATCGTAAATATCGAAAACCTGATTAAGAACATGACCTTCTATACATGGGCCCATTTTACAGCCAAGACCTATTACCGCTTGCTCGTACCCGAAATATTCGCGAATTACCCGAAGGTAGTGTATTTGGACAGCGATACTGTGGTCAACTGCGATATTGCGAAAATGTTCAATACCGATTTGGATGGCTATTATATGGCGGCCGCTTATGATACCCATATCGTAGGCGTGTGCCACATGGATGAACAAATAGAGCAACGGGTATACAACCGGGACGTGTTGGAAATGAAAAACCCTGACGAATATTTTCAAGCGGGGGTATCCCTGTATAACGTCGCCGCGATTAAAAGAGACTTCGAGCCGGGGTACTTGATAAAGCAAGCGGCGGTACACAAACTGAGGTGGCTGGATCAGGATTTGATAAACAAATTATTTCATGGTAAAATTAAACGGCTCCCCATCCGATGGAATGTGATGGTAGCGAACGTCATGCACGACGTACGAGAGTTTTTTTTAAAACCCGATTTATTTAAGGAATACGCCGAGGCCCGGTTAAACCCTTATATCATACATTATGTTGGGCGGGCGATCCCCTGCTTCTCCGATACGCCGGATATGTTCGAGCGTTTTTGGTTTTACGCACGCCAAACCCCTTATTATGAAGTCATCTTGCAATTGCTTGCTACGGAATCAGTCAAAAGGACCGCGCCGCTGTGCTTTCCCTTAATTCCCCAAAGCATCGTTAAGGAACGTAGGTCGATAAGGAAGCGGTTTAAGAAAATCATGGATTTCTTCCTTCCGCGCGGTACCAAAAGGCGGTTATTTGCTTATAATATATTTGTGAAGATTAGGGGTTACGGGAAGGTAAAGATTAATGAAACTTGAACACATCGTTAAAACACGAATGGTAAGGCTATTCATAATCCTAACGTTATTTTTTTTATTGATTGTTCCACATGTTTTACCTGACATATATTTCCAAAGTAGAAAACGGGTTGATGTAGATGCCAGCGGTTCTTTATTTAACCCAATTTGCCAAAATGAAATAAACCAAGAAATATATATAGAAGGGCGTATTTCCAACTTATCGATACCATTGGTAATTATCGGGGAAAATAATTATTCCGGTACCATAACCGTTAGGATTAATCAAAACGAAATCGTTGTAGAAGAAACAGTTCCCATCTCCCAAATAATGCAAAACCAAAATGTACTCAATATAGGGCTGAGTCTTTCGCAGTTTCAAAAGGGATCTGCTGTAGTAACCGTTTGGTCTACAGGGTTATCCTATAACAGCCAAGTATATATTTTAACGTCGCCAACGCTCGTGTCGGGATTACCCACGGCATTTATCGATGGCGATTCGTTAAACGGACCGATGGTGCTTTCTTATAATATATTTATATATAATCGATATTTTTATCATAATACCATACTATTCTTGCTATTAATTATCGTAATCGTTGTAACCGCTTATTTAATGACTTATAAGGAAGTGTTTCTTGGTAAAAGGAATGTGTTGTTTTGGTGTTCGTTTGCAACGATATTCCTTTTTATTTGTATTGTGCACCCCACGGCGGGGCTTTTAGGAGAACCTAAAAGCGAAGCAACCTACGAATTTTGGTATAAAGCCGACCAACTGGGTTTTTTTCGAAGTTTAATGACATTAATGTCCGGTTATGCGTTATCTTGGCTTGAACGTATTTTAATTTGGGTAGCAAATATATTATCGCCTTCAAATAAAAATATTTTTACAATTGCACAAGTAATGGTACTTTCTTTTATTTCAGCGGTTGTATCAATGCCTTCTTTAAAATCGTTTGAAAAATATTTTACTAATGAAGTAAGATTTGTATTTTGCTTTTTTATCGGTGCTTTAATAGTGGAACGACCAATATATTGGTTTTTTACTACAAGTTATTGGGGAATATTTTTCTTTATTGGTTTTGCTTTAATCGACATGAAAAAAATGAAAGCATGGTTATATTATTCAGCACTTATACTTACTATTGTATTATGTTTTTCAAGAATTTTTTACGCTCCGTTAATTATCGTTTCAATATTTTTACTATTAACAATTGGAAAACAATTAGGAAACCGGTTTAAAATATATTGTTATACCGTTTTTATATTTGCATTGTTAAACGCCTTATATTCCGCAAGATTTGCCGGGTCGGATATGCAAAGCGCAAATTTCGTTGAAAATTTTATGAACATCGGATTATTTCAAATTATTAATAATACTGTTTATTATCAGGTGCAAGTTATACAATCGATTCTTTTTGGCCCAATAGTTCAACATTTTAATGGATTTTCCGGGAATATAATTATATTATTATTTCTTATTATATTAGCGGTATATAGTATTTTCTTATTATTTACCAATAAATCCGAACGTTTATTTGCGAGTGCAATATTATCGTATATTGCGATAGGTATGGGGACGATAATGATTGTCATTATCGTAAGTGGAAGTTGGGACAGAATTGCATTTCAACAAAATTTTGCCGATAACATAAACTGGCGACAAACCCACTACCAAGACGCCAACCAACATTTTATTATCGCCTATGTAGCCATGTTGTTTATGTTTGCGACTTTACTGTATAGAATTAAAATAAAAATAATCCCGTATATATCTGCAATTTATATTATGTTAAAAAAAGAAAATAAATTATTTTATTATTTGGCAAATATACCGTTAAAAATAGGAACTATATTTTTTATATTAATAATAATATTTTTGGGAAGTTTGCCTTCACGAAATTTTATGCCTACTTATCATATTGCGACCCAATGGCGAAGCGTATATCAAATAACACATCGTGAATTTGCTTATCACCTCCCGGTGAATCGATGGTGGCCCTTTGAATGGATCGGGCTTTGGCATAACAGTCAAGCAAAGAATTTTGCTTTTCAAAATATCGGCGAAGGTGAACCCGTTTTCGCGGTGGTTAACCCCGGGGGGCTGCCATATATAACAGATATACTTTATTGTACAGCTGTGTTGGGTGACATTAGCAACCTTGAGGATCGTTATGTTTTATCGCTGGGTGTGCGCAGGGCAATCACCAATTTCGATACGACCATGTACGCAGTATTCCACGACCGTAAAGGTAACGAACTAGCCACAATTAAACAAGCGGAAACCCCTGACCGTTTATGGCTAACCTTTATATTCGAAGAAGAAGGGCGACCTTTTGGGTATCCCGATATTTATTCCGTATCATTTTACTTTGAAAATGGACATCCGGCGTTTGTCCAAGGTTTATTGCAATTCGGGGTTTCAATGTTCGTACACGTACGATGATACACATTTTATATAAAAAAAGTTTTGCATTACTTCGTATAACCGTACGTGATGATCATATTCGCATACTTACCCAATTTACGAAATTTGTTTTGGTTGGATTTTCCAATGTATTCGTTACGTTAATCGTTTACTATATCTTTGTCTTTTTTAACGAAGCCTTGTATCTCGTCGGAAATACGTTTGGTTATATAGCCGGTGTACTAAACTCATATTTGTGGAACAGTAAATGGGTATTTAAGGGAAGTGCGGCAGGTAAATTAAAATCATTTTTCCTGATGGCGATATGTTATCTATTCACATATTTTATACAAATCGTCTTGCTTTTCACTATGGTTGAACTGCTGGGGATATCGTATATCATAGCTCCCATCATAAATATAACCATTACGACACCAATTAACTTCTTATTAATTAAATATTTTGCTTTTAATATAAAAGCATAAAATAAGGGGATTATCCCATGTTAAATGATTTGGATTTATTAAATTTATTAAATGCAAAAATCGACCATGCCCATACTTGCCTTGACCGTCTTTGGCACGGAATAGCCGATATAAAACAAATGTTTGATTTTCAACGCCAAGCTATGATACGTATCATGCCTAGAAACAATTTAAGAATAGGCTTTTTTCTTACAACGCATTGCAATTTGAATTGTATGGGGTGCGCCACATATGCACCATGTGCTAATAATGTAACGGATGGGGATTTTCTTGATTTGACACAATTCCGATTAGACATGAAAAGACTTTCGGAGCTATTTGATGATGGTGAAATACGTTCATTTTCTCTAACCGGCGGAGAACCGCTCCTTAATCCATCGGTATACGAATACCCGTATATAATAAGGAATTATTTCCCAAACGCAAATCTTAGGCTCGTAACCAACGGGATATTGTTAACGAAACAAGATGAAAAATTTTGGAATTCCATGAAAGCAAACGATGTAACGATTGAACAAACAAAATTTCCAATAAATATTGATTATAAGCGCATTGAAGAATTAGTTAATGGTTATGATATAAGGCATTTTTATATGAATGAAGGTGAAGGTGTTAAAACATTATGGCGCTATCCCATCGTATTGCAAAGAAAAGCACGTAACAAAGGATATTCAGATTATGATAGCCGAATTAATTTTATTTCGTGCGGTAATGCAAATGATTGTATATGTCTAATGAATGGTAAACTTTATACATGCGCAAGAATCCCTTTGATTAAAATATTTAATAAGCATTTTAATTCAGATTTGCCTGTTTCCGAATATGACGGCATAAATATATATAAAGCAAAAAACCGTGATGAAATCTATAGGTTTCTTGCAAATCCTGTTCCTTTTTGCGCGTATTGCCGCCCAAGCAGGATAACGGTGGGGCATCCCTTCGAATTATCAAAGTTGGATATTAGTGAATGGGCGGACGATGAATAAATTTATACGGCTCTTTGTTTAAGTTTTATGTAAAAGTATATCATGTAACTAGGCTCTACCCAACAACCTAAAGAGTCGAGAAAGCAAGCCGATCATAGCCCCCAGATGATATAATAAGTGCAAGGAAAACGTGAAGAACCCACGTAAAACCATGCACGAGGGGCGACGATGA
>Ga0123353_10001900_pt1 | contig 25680 bp, 21 predicted proteins | sample TergutLab28metaG_3_FD_92763 | JGI IMG/M metagenome (GOLD analysis project Ga0123353, IMG submission 92763) | Labiotermes labralis P3 segment gut microbial communities from Petit-Saut dam, French Guiana - Lab288 P3 | ecosystem: Host-associated > Arthropoda: Insects > Digestive system > Gut ...
CCGAAAAGAAGAAAGATCCTGCGGAGAAATCGTAAAGGAGACTTTATGTGGGGAAACAGATTTCCCATCCAGAAGCTTTGTTGCCATGTCCAGAAAGATGGCCGATTCCACGAGAGAGCGGAATGCTGGATGAAAAGGGCCAGCAATAATATTGCCTTCTTCTTCCATTGTCTCCGTTGTCTGCAATCCCAGGCGAATGATGGAAATAGAAGCCTTTTCAAAGCGAATCAATGCTGTTTTGCAAAGGAGGATAGCCTCGGCAAGTCCGAGGGGCGTGTAACGCTCATTGAAATACATCTTTGCCAGAGGTGTTTCCGCAAAAACTAGCGTTGGATGAAGGCGGACCATATCTGGTTTCATGGCAATAACCTGTGTGACGGTGTCATCGAAAGACTCAGGGGTGTCACCCGGAAGCCCAATCATGAGGTGAACACCGGTGATCATACCAAAACTCTGAGCAAGACTAACAGAGGTACGAACATCCTGTGCCGTATGTCCTCTTTCACTGAGGCGCAAAACATGATCAACCATGGATTGAGCTCCGATTTCTATGGTTTTCACACCATGATTTTGTAAGAATGAAAGGCGTGATGAATCCAGGTCGTCTGGTCTGGTGGATATACGGATTTTCTGGATAAGCTGCTCTTGCCTCATGGCATCTGTTATGTTGAGGAGCCGTTCTTGCTTGCAGCGGGGCATGCCAGTGAAGTTGCCACCATAAAAGGCAAGTTCCAGCGTTGCGGGTTTTTCCCGGGAAAAGGCAATATAGCGGGCCACTTGCTGGCGGAGATGATTTTCGGTCGGCAGATTCACGTCTGCTCCCGATATTTGGCGGATGTTGCAGAAAATACATCGCCGTGGGCAACCTTTATTCATAAGAAAAATGGGAACAATCATATAGTATTAGCTAAAAAAGCGACATTATTTGAGCAGATCTTGCATTTGCTTGGTCCTTCTACCTTGACACCTTCTTTCGGGAATTGTATACGTGAAGCTCAGTGTGTGCAATGCCATTTTGCAAAAGGGGAAACGGATGGAACGATTAAAGCGATGCACTTTAGCAGGTCTCTGGGGGATAATTTTTCTTTTTTTAGGAGGGGTGACTCACTTATATGCGAACCCTGTAATCGATAAATTGAAGAAGGATTTTCCCGAATTTGTTTTTGACAGCGTTATGGAATCGCCTGCTAAGGGGATTTATGCTGTTATCTATGCCAATCAGGAAATTGTCTATTATATACCCAAAGCAGGGATTTTACTGACAGGTGAGATGATTGCTAAAGGTGGTACTAACCTAACCGAAGGTATTCGTAGCGATATTCTGACGCGCCGCTTTAAAGATATTCCTTTAGAAAAAGGGATAAAAATTGGTGAAGGAAAACATACGGTTGTTGTATTCACGGATCCTGACTGTTCCTTTTGCCGTCATGGAGCGCTGTATTTCTCGGATCGTACAGATGTGACTCAGTACGTTTTCTTCTGGCCTCTTTCCCATGATGCTGTGCAAAAAGTGCGGCAGATCCTTTGTGCGGAAGATCGTGTCAAGGTATATGAGGAAACAATGGCTGGTGTGTACGATGGTCGTGAAGATCTGAGTATTTGCACTGGTGCTGATGTGGATGATCTTATGGACGAACACCGTGCTTTGGCGGAGCGCGTGGGCTTGACAGGAGTGCCTGTTTATTTCATCAATGGAAAAGCAGTACATGGCGCTAATATTCCCATGATTAACAGCTTGCTAAATGAAAAGGTGCAAAAGAATCAAGGAACGAATAAAGAAGGAACAAAAAAGAAAGGTAAGGTTGCCAACAAGCAGCAATAGAGATGGTAACTAAGAAAGCACTGATTAATTGACTGTGGGAGATAAAGGGCAAGGCGCACAGTGGTACGGAGCGCAGTAACCGGGACATGTCAATCAAGAGGATAGTAGAGTAAAGGGTCAAGTACCATGCAACGCAGCAAGTTGCTCGCAGAGGTATTTAATCAACGCCTTTCCTCCCTGTATAAAGTAAAGCGAATGGTAGCGGAGAGGAGAGATGGCATCTCCCTCGTGCCACATGTACATGGTGCGGTAAGATTACGTCGGCTCTCGCCACGAATCAGGCGCGCCTTCGGCGCTGATGTTGCTTGGCTCGCTAATCCCGCCATGAATGATGGTGGTTTGCGCCGACAGGTGGTCAATGAAAGATAAAGTTTGTCATCCTAATCCAACCTATGGGTTTATGGTACCCAGTAGGGCGTGTCGAATCCCTCATACAGAATGCGTTTAGATCAGGTGTTATAAGCAAGCAATGCTTCCCTAATCTAAAAACCGAAAGGACTGTTTTTCTTCCCATTCTCCCTTTAACTGTCCGCAGGCGGCAAGGATATCACGGCCCTTGCTGGCTCGGAGGATGGCTGTGTAGTTGTGTTCAGCCATATATGTCTGAAATGCGGTGATGGTTTCCGGAAGAGGGGATTTAAAAAGTGAGCCGGGAAATTCATTAAAGGCAATAAGGTTTAATTTGCACTTGGTTCCATGTAGCAGTTTTACCAATTTTTGGGCATCATCCAAAGAATCGTTTACATCTCGGATCAGGATATACTCAAAGGTGATCATTCGCCGGCCAGGCATGGGATAGTTCTGGCAAGCGTCCAAAACGCTTTCCAGAGGATATTTGTGGTTTATAGGCATAAGTTCATTACGCATCATATTATCCGATGCGTTTAAAGAAATGGCTATATTGACACAGACATCTTTTCCTAGGTTCGTGATCATGGGTGAAAGGCCGCAAGTGGAGAGTGTTACTTTGCGACTGGAAAAACCCAGAGCGTGATCGGATGTCAGAATGCGAATGGCTTTAATGACATTATCATAATTATCCAGGGGCTCTCCCATTCCCATAAGGACGATATTCTTAATTTCCTCTCCTTCCGGTGCTTCCTGCTGAATGGCTGTAAACTGCCCGGTAATTTCTGCGGGAGTGAGGTTGCGGATTAACCCCTGACGCCCCGTCAAGCAAAAACGGCATCCCATGCGGCATCCCACCTGTGTGGAGACACAAACAGTCCAATGAGTTTTTCCCGGAATGAGGACGGTTTCCACACAATGACCGTCGTAGAGCTGAAAGAGGACTTTTTTCGTTGTATCCTGCGAAACTTTGGTTTTGACAGGCAGGGGGGAATAAAAGCTGGTCTTTTCGGCAAGGAATTGCCGCATAGCTTTAGAGAGAGAAGTCATTTCCGGCAACGATGACACCCTTTTTCGATAAAGCCAAGTCATAATCTGACGAGCCCGATAACGTTCCTTTCCCAAACTGGAGATGAATGTCTCCAGCTCTTCCACGGTCATGTCTTTCAGATTGGGAAGGGGTTGATTATTTTCCATCGACAATAGTATTTTCAGTCATGGGACGGCTGTACCGAGGACAGCTTCGTATTCATACTACCTTTTTTTTCGGTTCAGGGCGCCTCCGGCGAGGATCATTTCTTTCTGTCTTGGTGAGAGATCGTAGGCGACCGCAAAAGACATTTCTTTTGTGGAATTATGAATGATTAAAGACGAATCACCGGCAAGTGCTTCCCGGATATTCCGTATTTCTATATCGTCGTCCTGATCAATCGAGTCATAGTTAGTTTCATCCTGGAAAGTCAGGGGTAAAATACCAAAGTTGATGAGGTTTGCCGTGTGAATCCGCTCAAATGATTTGGCGATAACGACCTTAACACCCAGATACATAGGGCAGATGGCGGCATGTTCCCGGGACGAGCCTTGTCCATAGGAAAGGCCGGCCACAATGATATTGTGAATGCCTTTGTTGCGCGCCTCTCTGGCCCGCGTGGAGAAATCAGGGTCAATGGGCTCAAAAACAAAGTCGGAGTAGCGGGGAATATTAGAGCGATACTTCATTTTATCGCCTGCGGGAATGATATGATCTGTCGTAATCTTATCTTCGACCTTTATGGTGATTTTCCCTTTAATTGTTTCCGGCATGGGAGTGCTTGTTGGTGGGGCGCCGATATTAGGACCGCGAACAATTGGCGTTGCCTGCGCTTCCTTCTCCGCGCAGGGGGGAATGATCATCCGATCATCAATATGAAAAGACGGGGGCATGGCCGCACCAGGGTAGGGCATATTCAGATCACGAGGATCAGTAAAAGACCCGGTAATTACCGCCGCCGCCGCTGTTTCCGGGCTGACCAGATAAATCTGGGCATCCCGGGTGCCGGAGCGGCCCAGAAAATTTCGGTTTGAAGTGCGGAGAGATATTCCCATATTCTTCGGGCTCTGACTGTTGCCGATGCAGAACCCACAGGCATTTTCCATCAGACGTGCCCCTGACGCGAGAAGCATTGTCAGGTAACCGTCCCGTGACAGGTTTTCGAGAACCTGCCGTGAACCGGGAGTAATGATAAAGCTGACACGGGGATGAATGGTTTTCCCATCAAGAATTTTTGCTACGGTGGCCAAGTCCTTATAAGAGGAATTGGTGCAGCTTCCCAGGCAAACCTGATCGACCTCAATATTGTTTATCTCTTTAACGGTGGCAATCTGATCGGGGCTGTGCGGTTTTGCCGTAAGTGGTTCCAGCTCATGCAACTGAATAGTAATGGTTTTCTCATAAACCGCATCCTCGTCCGCTGTCATCCCAACCCAATCATTTTCCCGTCCCTGGGCCTTCAGGAAAAGGCGTGTCATTTCGTCACTGGGAAAAATAGAAGTAGTCACACCACATTCCGCTCCCATGTTGGTAATCGTAGCCCGTTCGGGAACAGTCAGATGCTTTAAGGCGCTTCCGCCATATTCGAAAATGGTTCCCACGTTTCCCTTCGTGGTGAAGATATCCAAAACTTTAAGAATGATATCTTTGGCAGAGACCCAAGGAGGTAATTCCCCTTCCAGATTAACCCTGATTACCCAGGGGCATGTCAGATAAAACGGTTCTCCGGCCATAGCCAGCGCCACATCCAGACCACCGGCGCCGATGGCAATCATACCAAGGCCACCGCCTGTGGGAGTATGACTGTCGGAACCGATCAAGGTTTTTCCCGGTTTGCCGAACCGCTCCAGATGAACCTGATGGCAGATACCATTCCCGGCGCGGGAAAAGTAAATCCCGTATTTCCGTGCAATAGATTGGAGATACTGATGATCATCGGCGTTTTCAAAACCGATCTGAACGGTGTTGTGATCAATATAACTCGCCGAAAGTTCCGTTCGTACGCGGGGAATCTTCATGGACTCGAACTGCAGGTAGGTCATCGTACCGGTCGCGTCCTGAGTCAGAGTTTGGTCAATACGAACGGCAATTTCTTTGCCGGGGATATAAGTTCCTTCTATGAGATGATTTTGTAATATTTTTTCTGTCAGGGTTTTCCCCATCGTCGTTCCCTTTCCCGGTGATATTGGAAATGTTTTGTTTGATTTTCGGTTCCTTCAGAGATGAAAAATAGTAAGAACAGAGGATGCAAGATTATAAAATACGGGAGAATAAATCAACAGGAAAATGTTTTCTGAAGGGTATCATGAGCCCAGGAATGCTTCCCTGAGGGAGCGAAGCTTAAACTTTCCCAACAGAAAATCATTCTCTCGGGTTTGGAGCAGGTCCAGAAAAATGGAGATACCGGCCCCTTCATTGCCGTTGCCGTGAAGCAAAATGATACTGCCTTCCTTAACCTTTTCTCCTTTAGCCAACCAGGCTTGACTGCCAATGGGTATAAGGGAAAAGTCCAGCAGGCGGCTGATTAAGGCGCAACTGGAAACCAGTCCCGGGAAGCGGAAAAACACGGAAGGAAGAAGATTGCGTTCCAGGAGCAGGATTTCCACTTTCAAAACTTCCTCATCAAAATTTGTGCCGGAAGCAAGAAGAAAGTTTTTGTCCAGAGCTTTTCCCGGGTAATAGGGATGATTAAAGGAATGATTTATCCAGGTAACCTGGATTTGTTTTTCATTAATTAAACTGGTGATATACGAAAAATGTTGCCCGTGTTTCAGTAACCACGTTCCAGTTATGGCGATGGCAACGGGAAGAGCGTCTTTTCGCTTTTTGCCCAGTTCAGCAAGTTTTTCAAAAAGTCTTTTTTCAAAAGATTTGCGGGAAGGGCACATATCGATAGTCAGGTAGGAACCAAATCCGGAATGGTTAGCCCGGGATAATCCGTCGTTTTGTAAAGGACAGGGAGGAGATGTTGCTTCAAGGAGAAGTTTATAAAAAAGAGAAGCTTTCCATGATTCATTTGAAGGGAGAAGGAAATGTTGATTTGCATCAAGCTCAGTTGTTTCCAGCGTATCGGTATGAACCGTCAAAATCCTGGCAAGTCCGTTTCGTTCAAAGGTACGGATAGCAATAAAAGTTTGCTCACCTTTTGTAAAAGGACGAAAAACAACCTGATAATTACGGATGGAATCTACACCCAGAGAAACAGTAGGGGAAAACAGAATGAAGAGTGGTAAAAGAAAAAGAGCGGAAGAAACCACGCTCTTTTTTACAAACCTACTAAAAAGAGTGATACTTCTTATAGTTTATCCTCCCAGTCCTTCAATCGTGTCGCCTGGACAAAGCGTTTGTTATAGTAGGGCTCGTTGAGGCTGTTGATCCTTACTTCTTTGCTACGACCGGAAGAGGCATGAACAAATTGGTCATCACCAATATAAATTCCCACATGACTGATGTAGTAACGACGGGTATTGAAGAATACCAGATCACCCACAGTCAGTTCATCCCTTGATACCCTCTGGCCTACTTTAGCCTGCTCACGAGCCGTACGGGGAAGAGTGATGTCAAAGAAGGAATAAACACGCTTTACAAAGGCCGAGCAATCAATCCCTTTCAGGGACATACCGCCGAAGCGATAAGGGGCACCCATAAATCCTTTGGATATTTTAACTAAGAGTTCTTTATCCTTTGAATCATCCCATTTACCCAAGAAAAGGGACGGCGGATCGCTATCAGTCAGAACTGATTCTCTGCCTTCCAGTATACCTTGGATAGGATCATTCCTGTCGTTAAGATCACTTAATTCAAAATCGTCGACATAATTGGGTTGGAGAAGAGGTTTTTTGGCGGTGACAACGATAGAGGGTTGTTTTAGGGTAAGCTTTTGGCCAGGTGTAATAGTATTATTACGAAGCTGATTCCATGACTTCAGCTCTGATACTGATACGCCCGTGATCCCGGCAATCCTTTGCAGAGAATCGCCTTTTTTCACGGTATACGTTTTACTGTGGCCTGCCTTCTGCGAAGTGGGGAGCGAAGACTTCCCCGATACTTTTGCCGAATTCGTTTTGCCTTTATCGGGGATCACCAGCACTTGATTAATGCTGAGTTTATCCCCTCTCAGCTTGTTAGCTTGCTTTAAAGCTACCGCAGAAACGCCATATTTACTGGAAATAGCCGCAATGGTATCTCCCTTTTTAACCCGATATGTTTCTGCAGCAAGAGCATGTGTTGAAACAAAAAACAAAACAACAACAACACTGAAAATAACACGCCAATCCTTCATGAAAATCCTCCTCTTTTATATCCGAGGGCTTCTCTATGGGGATGCAAAATGTATGCATTTTAAAAGAGACAGTAAAAATATCCATGCACTCTACAGAAAAAAAAAGATGCCGTCAAATAAATTTTTTATTCCACCGCCTTATTTCTTAAGCGGAACGGAAAAACCAACCGAAATAGTTGATTTTTGCTGATGGGAGAGATAGATGATAGGCATTTAATCAGTATAATATGGTGTTGCCGTAGATGAAAAAAATATGCCGTTGGATCATATGGATCGGTGTCATCCTGCTTCTTGGGTTTATCATGAGTATTATCGTGTATTTTTTCTATCCAAATGTATCGGTTCTAAAAAAACAAAATCCCCAGAAAACGTCCTTTATGACTTATCGTATGGCGGAATGGTCCGCCAAGAATAAGAAGGTGACGCTTTACCAGACATGGGTACCATTAAACCGCATTTCTCCTTATGCGGTCAAAGCGGTTATTATTGCGGAGGATGACAAATTCTGGGATCATGAAGGTTTTGACCTCAAAGCCATGCAACAAGCTCTGGAGAAAGGCCTGGCAAAAAAAAAGTTTAAGGCGGGCGGAAGCACCATCACGCAGCAATTAGCCAAAAATCTCTATCTGACTCCGGCTAAAAATCCCATTAGGAAGCTAAAGGAAGCTATTTTAACCTGGAGATTGGAGAGCACTCTTTCCAAGAGAAGAATTATTGAGCTTTACCTTAATGTCGCTGAATGGGGAGAGGGAATATTCGGGATTGAAGCTGCGGCGCGAAAATATTTTGGTAAAAGCGCTTTCACTCTGTCCGCCCAGGAAGCGGCCCAATTGGCGGCAGTTCTTCCCAATCCGAGAAGATATAATCCTACGTCCAACTCACGTTATGTGAAAAAACGGGCGGGGATCATCTATCGGATCATGGTACAACGAAGAGTTGCTATTCCCGTGTATGAGGAGGTGATGAACCGGCCTGAAGACATGGGAAACGTGGAGGAAGGTGATATATCTTCAGAATGGGCGCCGCCCGATGCGGACTTGTCGGTGGAAGAAAGACTTTCAGAAGAATATGATGGATCATCCGGTGGCGGTGAAGTGCAGGAAGTACAACAGGATGATCATGCTTCGAGTGAATCTTAAACTCCGGATGAAGGTAGTTGATTTTAACTGTAAGAGTCACGACATGGTCTGACATTCACGATTTTAAATCGTGTGACAATAACCTATCCTGGATTTGTTCGGCTAAGAACTAATAAGGGAGCAACCATCTTACTTCACACACATGAAACAAAAAATGATCAACTGAGATTGACAGAAACGAGGCTGGAGATTCCCCGTTTCTGCATGGTGACTCCGAAAAGGCAATCGGCCACTTCCATTGTGCTTTTATTATGGGTCACCATAATAATTTGAGACTGCTCTGCGATATCGCGGACCAAATGATTGAAAAGGGAAACATTGGCGTCATCCAAAGCGGCATCCACTTCATCCATGATCAGAAAAGGACTCGGACGATACATGAACAGTGAAAATATCAGCGCTACCGCCGCCAATGTTTTCTCTCCCCCTGATAATAAACTGATATTCTGGGTTTTCTTGCCCGGAATTTGAAGCTGAATATCCACACCTGTTTCCAGCAGGTCCTGACTATCGCATAAAATCAATTCTCCTCGCCCTCCCTGAAAAATTCGGGAAAATATAAGGCGAAAACAATCATTAACCCCATTAAATGTTTCTAAAAAACGGCGTTTGGAAATCTGGTTAATATGGGCGATCGTCTTTTTGAGGCTTTCAAGGGAGGTTGTTAAATCCTCTGTCTGACGCATAAGGAATTCATGCCTTTCCTTCACCTCTTCATATTCAGTCAAGGCAAGGAGATTAACGGCGCCAAATGTTTCAAAGGCGCTTCTGTCTCTACCCAGTTTTTCTTCAAGCTGAGCCAATGCTTCGTCAGTTAAGGGCTGAGATGACGACGGCATATCGGTCAGATTGATCTGATATTTATCCGTCAAAATCTGATGCAACTGCTCTTGCTTCAATGTTATTTCCTGGAGCTCAAAATCAAAATCACGCCGGACTCTTTCAATCTCCTGCAGTTGCCTGATCACTTTGTTCTCCTGTTCCTCCTGTGCCCGCAGCGTTTCATTGTCCAGTTTCATGATTTCCTGCCTGTCATAAAGAGTTTTTTCCGCTTCATCTCTTTCCTGGCAAAAAAGGGAAAGTTTTTCGTAACTTCCCTTGACAGTACACTCTGCCTGCAAACTTTCTTCCCTGGCTTTATCAATGGCCGCCTTTTTCCCTTCTATCGCTTCTGTCAGCGAATGAGCTTCACGCTTGATGCGGGAGAGAGAAAGGGCCTGACCTTCCGCTTTTTCCTGGAGAGTGGCGAGAGTGATACGATGCTCTGTCAGAGCTTCTTCGCGCTTCTCAAATTCCTTTTTTAAATTGTCCCATTGCTCCTGCAGAATAGCCAACTCTTCCTGTAAAGATTTTTCCCTCCGTTCTTCCACAGTAAGATTTTTTCTTGCCTTTTCCAGCTCTTCTGCCGCACGGAAACGTTCATGCAGATACTGATCAATATTAAAACCGACGACTCTGATGCGCTGAGCGATTCGATCACGATCGGCACGGAAACGTTCCTCATCTTTCTTCCTCCCCTGAATTTGAAAGGCGGCCTGATGAATATCCGCACGAAAAATGTCAAGCTCTTCTTCCAAAGATTGTATACGCTGCTGCAGACACCGCTTCTTTTCCTTTTCCTCCTCCAACTGCTCCGTCAAAGTGGAAACATCATCTTCCAGTATTCTTGCTTCCCTTTTATTCTTTAAAAGGCTTAATTCATCTCCTTCTTCCCCTCGTCCTCCCGTTAGTATGCCCTGGGGATGAAGGATATCGCCATCAGGCGTTACGAACGTGCCGGTAAAACCATCCTTTTGCCATAGATGAATTCCCTGTGTCAGATCGGAAATGATCAGAACATCGCCAAATAAAAGGTGAGCAAGATCAATAAATTCTTCTTTAACGCGGATCTTATCAAGTAAACGTTCGCTATCCGGGGAATAAGCGAGCTTCTTCTCCTTCCTCTGATTATGACGTAATTCCAGAGGTACAAAACTGCCGCGACCCAGCCTGCCGGCTTTTAAGTATGCAATGGCTTTCAAAGCGTCTTCTTGGCTTTCTACCATGATATACTGGAGCTTATCTCCCAGCACAGCTTCAACAACCCCCTCATATCCACGGTCAACATCAATATGATCGGTAATCAAGCCAAGGAACCGGTCATATGGTAAATCGGTATTCTGCTGTCCATGTTTTGCTGTCATAATCGTTTTAACGGCCTTACTGTACCCCATATACGTGTTCTGTAGCTCGCGCAAAGATGTTAAGCGGGTTTTTTTCTGATTAAAGGTTTCCGTCAACTCGATAAGATTTTCTCCCAGGTCACTTAGATCCTGTTTATTGCGCTCCAATTCATCAAGGACTTCTTTTTTCCTGTCCAACAGGTTTGCTTGGCGCGTTTCTTCTTCCATGATTTCACGCCTCAAGCTTTCCAGGGTCGTATCGAGATCAATAAGCCGTCCCTCCTGCTCTTCATTCTCCCGTTTTGCACGGGCTTCACGGCGCTGAATATCTTCAAGTCCCTTTTCCAGAGGAAAGATCAATCCCTTTAACTTGGTTATCCCTGAAAGTATCTCATAATAGCTCTTTTTCCCGGTTTCCACGGCTTCCTGCAAGACATGACTTTTACTTCGAAATTCATCCTTTTGAGCAAGATGGCTCTGCAGACGCTTTTCCAGTTCTGCAATCATTTCTCTTTCCTGAGATAAGTTCGTCTCCAGTGTGGTACGGTCAGAGGAAAATTCTTGGAGTTTCGATATCATGGCCTCCAATTCACTTCCTTCCTTTTGCAGAATTTCGCCTAAAGTGGCGATTCTATTTTTAAGAAAGGCGATTTCTTGCTCTGTGGCACTGACATCATTTTTAAGACGGAAGTAATCTTCCTGAGCTGCAGACAGGGATTCATTCTTCTCCGCAACAGCCAGACGCATTGCTTCCAGTGTTGACTGAATTTTCATATAGTCTGTTTGCACAGCTATTTCTTCCCGGACAAGGGTATCTTTCTCCTTTTCCTTTCTTCTCCGCGTCTCACATAAAATAAAATCATTTTGCCGGGACAAAAGTATTTCGGCATCCCTGATGCTTACCCTGAGTTCTTTAAACTGCTCTGCTCTTTTGGCTTGGCGTGATACGGCCTTCATCTGGCTTTTTACCTCGTGAATGACATCCTGAAGGCGCCGCAAATTTTGTTCCGTTGCTTCCATTTTGCGGAGAGATGATTCTTTACGGCTTTTATATTTGGATATTCCTGCCGCTTCCTCAATATAATACCGTCTTTCCTCCGGTTTTGCCTCTACCAGCAGGGCAACGCTGTTCTGCTCGATAATGGAATAAGCCTTTGCGCCTACCCCTGTTCCCATAAAAAACTCTCTGATATCCAAAAGACGGCAGGTAGCATTATTGATAGTATATTCGCTCTCTCCGTCCCGATAGAGTTTCCGCGAAATCACCATCTCAGGTAAATTGGCATATATACTGGGAAAAGGCTTATCCGAAGCTTCCAGAAACATGGATACTTCAGAAAAACCAACGGGCGGAGAATCGGCAGAACCATTAAAAATGATATCTTCCATCGATTTTCCCCGCAGTGCTTTTGCCCGCTGTTCGCCCAAAACCCAACGAATGGCATCCACGACGTTGCTTTTGCCACAACCATTCGGACCGACAATAGCCGTAACGCCAGCGGAAAACTTCAAAGTAACTTTATCCCGGAAGGATTTAAAACCGGATATCTCTACGCTCTTTAATTTCATGGGATCATGTTATTCCAGATGATAGTGGTTATTTAAAACAGAATAGAGGGGAGATTTGTATCTTATACCATGTTGTTTTCGCGGAATTTAATCGTATCAACAGTCCCCAATCAATTTGCCCCTGATCATCACAAAATTTGTTCGTAAACTCTTTTGTAAAGCGATTGATCATCTGGCTGTAATAATTTCTAAATCCATCATTCATACTTTTGGCTTCATATCCCAACGGGTCTATGATTTCTGTGAACAATTCGGCATGCCTGATATGAATTCCCCAAAACGTTGACCGCAATATTTAAAATAAGTCCCTTTCTTTGCTATCACCATGATATACATCCGCCGTAATCGCTTTCATTTTTCACAACCGTTTTCAGGAAGTTTTGCCTGCATATTATCCTGCCATCCAAAGACCGTCAAGAGGTGTCTGACAGTTTGGACACGCACTGTGTAAAAGAGAAATGTTTTGTATGGAAAATCCAATTCGATCAATCAACAGATATCCGCAGGTACGGCAGAAAGTTTTTTCCGTTCTTTCACCGGGGACATTCCCGCTGTATACATAATAAAGCCCGGCATCCTTACCGATTTTCCAGGCATCATGTATTAGTGTTACAGGAGTGGGCCGGGCCGTCTGCAATTTATAGTGGGGATGAAAGCGGCTGATATGCCACGGTGTTTCCGGACCGAGGGAATAAATATAAGCGGCCAGTTGCTCCAATTCTTTAGGAGTATCATTCAATGTCGGTATGAGAAGTGTGGTGATTTCCACCCATATTCCCTTGTCCTTCAAGCGTTTAAGGGTATCAAAAACAGGTTGGATGGAAGCACCGCATTGTTCTCTATAAAACTTCTGGGAAAAAGCTTTAAGATCCACGTTTATAGCATCCAGATAAGGACTGATCATATCAATGGCTTCTGCCGACATATAACCATTGGAAATAAAAATATTCTTTATCCCTTTTTCATGGGCGAGACGACAGCAATCGTAGGCAAATTCAAAGTAAACGGTAGGTTCAGTATAGGTGTAGGCTATGGATTGACATTCTGTGGCTATGGCGCGAGCTAATACCGCGTCCGGGGTTGTATCACGGACCCGGAGGAAATTATTTCCGGCAGAAATCTGTGATATATGGTGATTCTGGCAAAAAGAACAATGAAAGTTACACCCCATGGTGGCAATGGAATAGGATTTTGATCCGGGAAGCACATGAAAAAGAGGTTTCTTTTCGATAGGATCAATATTTTCGGCAATAATTTGCCCATAAACAAGGCTATATAGGCAACCATCACGGTTTTCCCGCACCCTGCAAATTCCTTGAGAGCTCGGCTTTATCACACAGGAGTGGGCACAAAGATGACATCGGACTCTCCCATCGTCCAGTTTTTCATTTAACATGGATTCTTGTAACATGGGGTTTCCTTATCCACATAAAAAGGGCATGAAAGTATTGGTCAGAAGGAAATAGGAAACAAAAACTTGAAATCAAAAGAAAATCAACCGCCAATAGAAGTCATTTCTGTCAGGCATTTTTTCATATGTCTTTCTTCGATGTTTATATCGTGGGTGCTTGGCTTTTTGGTCACAGCTAATTGGAGAAGCTCTGCCAGTTCCTGATTGGTGCAACCATCGCGGATAGGTGATAAAATATCGATTTCATCATCCAGGAGCAAACAAGCCCTGAGCCGCCCATTGGATGTAAGGCGCAAGCGATTACAGGAGGAACAAAATTGATGACTTAAAGGACTGATAAAACCAATTTCCCCTTGTCCACCCCGGATTCTATATAAATCAGCAGGACCATCATTTTGGGTACGTGCCTTGGGAAACATTTCCAGAGTGTAACGACGATTGATCATTTCTTTGATGTAATCATTGGAAAGATACTTGCCCAGATTTTCTATTCCCGCAAATCCGAAAGGCATCAACTCGATAAATCGTACCTGATAAGGACGGTACATGGTCAATTCGGCAAATTGCAAAGCCTCATCATCATTAAATCCCTGAATAGTTACAACATTAATTTTGATTGGCCGAAACCCCACTTCATGTGCTTTTTGGATACCTTTCAGAACAATTTCAAGATCACCACCGCGGGTGATCTCTTTATATTTTTCTGGATTCAGGGAATCGAGACTGATGTTGATCCTTCGCACGCCTGCCTGATAAAGACGCTCCGCTGTTTCCTCCAAAAGTATGGCATTTGTTGTCAGGCTGATGTCTTCGAGACCATCGATCAAATTTAAGGTGGCAATAAAGTCAATAATCCCGCGCCTGACCAGGGGTTCTCCACCTGTTATACGCACTTTGCGGATACCCATTTTGACAGCAATCATGACAAGCCTGATGATCTCTTCGTAGCGTAAGATATCATCGTGCCCTGTCTTGGACAGACCTTCCTTTGGCACACAATACTGGCACCGCAGATTACAACGATCTGTAACGGATACTCTCAGATAACTGATATCCCTATTATGTCTGTCAATCATCTTCACTTCCCGCAAATAAGCCATAGATTTGGCACATTCCTAACACAGTTGTATATCATTGACAAGTTATGAAAAATAATAAGCGATGAATCTCCTTGACATAGAATCATTTCTTATCTAAACGAAGACAATAAGCATTGATTAATTTGGAGTAGATTATGACTAAAATTCCCATCACAGAAATCGGTTTCCAAAAACTGAAGAAAGAACTGGAGTTCCTCAAAACAGTTTCCATACCAGAAAATATTAAAGATATTGAAGAGGCAAGGGCACACGGCGACTTGTCAGAAAATGCTGAGTACACGGCTGCAAAGGAACGGCAGGCTTACCTGCATGGCAAAATCAGCGAATTGGAGAATAACCTTGCATCATCGGAAGTCATTGATCTATCAAAACTGAAAGGTGATCGAGCCTTATTTGGCTCAACGGTCATTATTGAAGATATTGATTCTGGTACAAAAACGACCTATCGGCTTGTGGGGCCTTTAGAATCTAACGTCGATAAAAATCATATTTCTGTCACTTCACCTATCGGAAAAGCTCTGATTGGCAAAGGAATTGGTGATGAGGTCACGGTAGCAACACCGGGCGGTTCCCGAAAGATTGAAATCCTCAATATATACATTGAGGAGGATACGGAATAAGATAAATTATCCTCTTGTTTCCCTCCGTTATTGCGACGGTTGGAGCAATCTAATCTTACGCCTTAATAAAATAATTCTTATTCCCTTTCTAAAAAACCGCAGAATTTACATGGGTATGGCAATTACTATGCCTCTCCCTTTTATCCCTTGCACATAACGCATAAATGCCATACACCCCAAACAACATGAGCGTATGGCATCAAAAATAACTTTAAGACAAATTACCAATCCCTGCTTTATTTCTCTGACACACTGATCCTTGTGATCGCACGAGACAACGCTGCCTGAGCTATCATGAAATCATGATCATCTTTTGACAACTTTGCAAGTTTAGTTTCTGCATTTTCTCTTGCCCGCTGGGCTCTTGCCCGATCAATCATATCGGATCTTTCTGCTGTTTCAAGGAGAATAGTTACTTTGGTTGACAGGACCTCCGCGTACCCTTCACCAACAGCATAGTACGTCTTCTTACCATCTTTTGTAAAATTCATCTCACCTACATTGATGGAGCTCAACAACGGAACATGGCCTTTCAAAACACCAAACTCACCATCCCCTCCTGGAACCGTCACATCTTCAACAGTGCCACTGAAAACCATCATTTCGGGAGTTACCACTTCCAGCATCAATTCTTCAGCCACGGAACATCCTCCAGATTATCAACTTATCACACAACTACTCAGCAAGTTTTTTCGCTTTTTCGACTGCTTCTTCAATTCCTCCAACCATGTAGAAGGCCTGCTCGGGCAGATCATCATGTTTGCCTTCCAGAATCTCTTTAAATCCCCTAACCGTATCTGGAACAGAAACAAACTTACCATCCGTGCCTGTAAACTGAGCGGCGACGAAGAACGGTTGAGAAAGAAATCTCTGGATCTTTCTCGCCCTGCCCACAATGAGTTTATCTTCTTCAGAAAGTTCATCCATACCTAGAATAGCTATGATATCTTGAAGATCCTTGTATTTCTGCAAGGTCACCTGGACCTGACGGGCAACCTGATAATGTTCTTCTCCCAATACATTGGGATCAAGAATACGGGATGTGGAATCCAGAGGATCCACCGCTGGATAAATACCCAACTCAGCAATTGGACGGGAAAGAACAACTGTTCCATCCAAATGGGCAAATGTCGTTGCCGGAGCAGGATCAGTCAAGTCGTCAGCAGGAACATAGACACACTGAACCGCTGTGATGGAACCTTTATTAGTTGATGTAATGCGCTCCTGCAATGCGCCAAGGTCTGTTGCCAAAGTAGGCTGGTAGCCAACCGCTGAAGGCATGCGACCCAATAGAGCGGAAACTTCAGAGCCCGCCTGGGTAAAACGAAAGATATTATCAACAAACAATAAAACATCCTGTCCTTCGATATCACGGAAATATTCAGCCGCAGCCAAAGCCGTGAGGGAAACCCGCGCCCGCGCTCCAGGAGGTTCTGTCATCTGGCCATAAATCAATGCTGCCTGCTTAATAACGCCTGATTCTTTCATTTCCAAATACAAATCGTTTCCTTCACGCGTCCTTTCTCCCACACCGGCAAAAACGGAAATGCCGCCGTGATGCATGGCGATATTATGAATCATCTCCATCATAACAACCGTTTTACCGACCCCGGCGCCGCCAAACATACCCATTTTGCCGCCCCTGGGAAAAGGAACCAAAAGGTCAATAACTTTGACGCCTGTTTCCAGGACATGTACGGATGTATCCTGCTCCAGAAATGTCGGCGCTTCCCTATGAATTGGCATCTTATTTTTTGCCACAACAGGCCCTAACCCATCCACAGGGCGGCCAACAACATTTAAAATACGGCCAAGGCATTCCTGACCCACGGGCACTGTGATAGGCGCGCCTGTGTCCTTTGCCGCCATTCCCCTTACCATACCATCAGTAATGTCCATCGCAATACAGCGAACAACATTATCACCCAAATGCTGAGCAACCTCAACAATCAGGTTATCCTCCTCATTGTTGATGGTGGGGTTAGTGATAGCAATAGCATTCATGATGTTGGGAAGATTTCCTTCCTCGAACGCCACATCGACAACGGGCCCAATGACCTGTACAACCTTTCCTATATTCATACCCATCTCCTTCATTAAACTTTAGAGAACTTCATATTCCTTGTTATATTATCCTTTGGCTAAAGCCTCAGTACCACCAACGATATCCATCAGCTCCGCTGTAATGGCGGCCTGCCTTGCCTTGTTGTACTTCAAGGTCAAACTCCCGATCAATTCCTCACAGTTCCTCGTCGCGTTGTCCATCGCCGCCATCCGTGCCCCATTTTCACCTGCTGAAGTTTCTACCAAGGCTCTATAAATCAGGATCTTGACATACATATAGAGAAGCTTCTCTAATAAAATCTCTTCATCTGGTTCATAGACATAATCAAGCCGTTTATCCATATCTACTTCCTCGGCTTGGCCAATGGTAGGCAATGGGAACAGCCTAACGGTTGTTGGTTTTTGGACAGACACGTTAACAAATTGATTATAAATGAGATGCAATTCGTCAAAATCTTCCTTTTCAAAATCAGGGATAAGATCCTGAGCGATGTCGGACGCAAGAGTCATATCGAATCTACCAAAAACATCGGTACGATCATACATAATCGGTAGTTTCTTCCTGAAATAATCACGCGCCTTTCTCCCAATAGGAACAAGAACAACTTCACACCTTTCATTTACTTTAGCCCTCACAAAGCGTTCCGCTGCCTTAATGACGTTGGAATTGAATCCTCCGCACAAACCTCTGTCGGAGGTCATGCAAATCACTCGCACTTTTTTTGCTTCACGTACCGCAAGAAGTGGGTGCGAATTGGGATCAACGCGAAGAGCTAAACTATTAAGCACATCCATGAATTCCGACGCATAAGGACGAAAATTCTCCATTCTCACCTGCGCGGATTTGAATTTAGACGCGGCGACCATATTCATCGCTTTTGTAATCTGCTTCGTTTTCTGAACGGCAGCAACTTTCCTTTTAATGTCCTTTAACGCGGCCATTAAACTAATCTCCCTTTTCTCGGTTGTACTTCAGTGAATAAATACTAATTTGCGACAAAAACGGAGTCGAAATCTTCCAGCATCTTTTTCATCTTAGCTTCAAGATCCGGGCTGATTGCTTTTTGCGTATCAATCTCCTCTAAAATCTGAGGATGTTTACTTTTCGCAAATGCCAAGACCTGATTCTCATAATCCCGCACCTTGGAAATATCGTATTTATCCAGGAAGCCTCGTGTTCCAGCAAAAAGAATGACTACTTCTTCTCCCAATGACATGGGTTGGAACTGAGGCTGTTTCAGCAATTCAACCAGCCGTACTCCTCTATCCAGCTGCATCTGGGTCGCTTTGTCCAAATCACTGCCAAACTGGGCAAAAGCCGCCAATTCACGGAACTGCGCCAGATCCAACTTCAATGTTCCGGCAACCTGTTTCATGGCCTTCACCTGGGCAGCGCCACCCACACGAGACACGGAGAGACCGACATTAATAGCAGGACGAATACCAGAGAAGAACAAACTGGGTTCCAGATAAACCTGACCGTCTGTAATAGAAATGACGTTCGTGGGAATATAAGCGGAAACGTCGCCGGCCTGGGTTTCGATGATAGGCAAAGCCGTTAGGGAACCACCGCCAAGATCCTGACTGACCCGGGCCGCACGTTCCAAAAGACGTGAATGATTATAAAAAATATCACCAGGATAAGCTTCCCGTCCTGGAGGGCGTCTCAGCAGCAGGGATATCTGACGGTAGGCAACTGCCTGCTTGGACAGGTCATCATAAATTATCAACGCATCCTCGCCTTTGTCCCTGAAGTACTCACCAATGCTGCATCCGGCATAAGCCGCAATATACTGAAGAGTTGCCGGATCACTTGCGCAGGCAGACACAACACACGTATAAGGCATAGCGCCATTCTTCCTCAGGTTTTCGACAACCTGAGCAACCGTTGATTTTTTCTGTCCGATGGCAACATAGATACATTTCACCCCCGTATCCTTCTGACGAATAATTGCATCAATACAGATAGCAGTTTTTCCAATCTGGCGGTCACCAATGACCAGCTCGCGCTGGCCTCTCCCAATAGGGGTCATAGCATCAATAGCCTTTAGCCCTGTATACATGGGCTGATTAACCGGTTGACGCTGAATAACGCCAGGGGCAATCATTTCAATTCTGCGGAACTGTTTTGCATCAATCGGCCCTTTTCCATCAATGGGGGCGCCTGTAGCATCAATAACACGCCCAAGAACCTCTTCTCCCACAGGAACCTGAGCGATTTTGCCTGTCCTCTTAACAATGTCGCCTTCTTTAATGTGAGTTACTTCTCCCAAAACGGCCACACCCACATTATCTGCTTCCAAGTTAAGAACCATACCCAAGATGCCACCGGGAAATTCCAGAAGCTCCATGGCCATTGCGTTCTGGACACCGTAAACACGAGCAATACCATCTCCAACGGAGAGGACAGATCCAGTTTCACTGATATCTAACTTTTTCTCATAATCTTTAATCTGCTTGGAAATAATCTGACTTATTTCTTCTGCCCTAATCGTATCCATCTTCTATCTTTCCTCCCCCAAGAGATTCCTTATATTATTAAGCTGACTCCTGATGCTTCCATCATAAAGGGTATCGCCCACCTGCACAACTATACCACCTAACAGCGAACGGTCTTCTTCAATCGTCATCTCCACTTTTTTATTCGTCAATGCCTCCAAATTTGTCAGAAGACTATTAGAAAGCTCTCCTGAAAGCGGAAAAGCGGTCTTTACCTGCACTCTGACTTTCCTCAGAGCATTGTCCATCAGCTCGCGATACCACTGGATAATATCGCCCAGGATGCCAATACGTTGTTTATCAGCAAGAAGATTCAGGAAATTTGCGGATATTCCTGACAGCGAAACTCGCTCCAAAATGGTTTTAACAACCGCCTTTTTATCTTCATTGTTAAACATCGGGTTGGCCAAGAACTCTTTGAAATCACTACTCTGATCGATAACAGAATAAAACTTCATCAATTCATCGCAGTATTCTTCGTACCGATTTTCCTCTGCCGCAATGTCAAAGAAGGCACGGGCATAGCGCTTTGCAATTGTCGTCGTGTTTCCGCTCAATGTTTAATCACCACCTTATTCAAATAATCTTTCACCATATTTTCATGATCAATCGAAGTGATTGTCTTTTTCAGAATCTCTTCCGCCATCTGAACGGACAAAGACACCGCTTCTTCGCGCAACTCTCTTCTCGCCTGACTCAACTCCTGATCCATTCTTGTTTTGGTGTCTTCCTTCATTTTTTCCGCAGCAATGCGGGCATCGGCTAATATCTTATCCCGCTCAATCTCTCCCTGAGATTTTATCATCTCAACAATTCCGGAAATCTCAGCGGTTGCCTTGACCAATTTGTCCTCATACTCCCTGAATTTCTGTTCTGCCTCTCTTTTTACCCGTTCCGCTTCTTCAAGAGCCTTTTTTATCTCACTTCTCCGCCTCGAGAAAAAACCTTTAATTCTTCCTGCCAGCAGCCAGTAAAGAAGACCGACCAGAATAGAGAAATTAAAAACCCTCCAGGCAAAATCCTTCCACAAAGCAGCACTATCCCCCTCACCACCTCCCGTAGCCCAAGCATTTACAGAAACAAACAGAGACAAGGATAAAAAAAACACCACGGACACAAAACGAACAGCATTGCTCCGGAAATTAAACTGTTTCATCAGATACTCCTCCCCAATACCTTCTCCGCAATTTCAACAGACAACTCCTTGGACTTACTATCAAGCAATGCCTTGGCAGTGCTGATTTCAGCATCCAGTTTTTTCCTAAAGTCATCCATCATACCGGGAGTTTCCGACCTCACTGCTTCGATAACTTCCTTGGCTTTATCTGTCCCTTCCTTGAGGATCTTTCCTTTTTCATCAACAGCCTTCATCTTAGCCTGCTGAATCTTATTTTCATACTCGGCCATCTTATTATCTATTGTTTGTTCCAGGTTTTTGACAGTATTTTCTGAGTCTTCGAAGTTCTTTTGTCTTTTTTCCAGAATGGAAAGGATGGGTTTGTACAAGAAATGGTTCAGAATGATGATTAGGGTAAAAAACAACGCCGCTTGAAAAAAAATAGTATTATTAAGTTCTATCACACCCCTACCTCTCAAATAATAAATGACAGATCATCAGCACACTTGCCGCCAGTCAAGCGAAAAGCCCCCGAAAGACAACCAAGGGGAATAAATGGTTCCTTTTTTTGGTATTAATCCCATAACTTCTTCGCTCTTGAGAAGGGCACCTCCAAGGGTCTGATCACGCATGACAAAAACATCGCGAACACCACCATTCAGAAGGCCCGCACTACTAAGCATAATGACTAATTCTTGTCAAGAAGTTTTTTTTTAGGGTTGTGATAGCAATATCAGGAGCAATCACCATACAGCAAACTTCGATGTTGATTTTTCCATATAAAAATCAAGAATGAAGAATAAAACGTCTCATGCTAATGTTCAGCATGAAACCCATCGCAATGAGAAGAACAACCATAGATGATCCCCCATAGCTCATAAACGGCAGAGGAATGCCGACCACAGGAAGAAGGCCAATAACCATACCCACATTAACCAACACACTCCAAGCGATAAGCATGGTAATACCAAAGGCAATCAGGGTACCAAGATAATCCTTTGAATGGAGACAAATTTTTAATCCCCATGCGATAAGAGAAAAAAACAAAATCATAAGAATCAGAATTCCGATAAACCCCCATTCTTCTGCAAAAACGGAGAACACGAAGTCGGTCTGTTGTTCAGGAAGGAATCGCAGATGCGTCTGCGTACCTTTCAAGAATCCTTTTCCCCACCATCCTCCGGAGCCAATGGCGATCATGGATTGAATGATATGGTATCCTGATCCCAAAGGATCCTTTTCCGGTGCAAAAAGGGTAAGAATTCGTTCTTTTTGATAATCTTTTAAAATAAACCAGGACAGGGGCAGCATGGCCATGCCTGTCATACATGCAATACTTAACGATTTCCAGTTGATTCCTATGAAAAGAACCATGGACACAAAGATAATGAGCACAATCAAGGCCGTACCAAGATCCGGTTGTTGAAGGATCAAGAAAAAAGGGATGATCGTCAGCAAAGTAGGGTAAAGCAAATCCTTTAACTGAAGCGAACGGTTAAGTTTGTTTTCATCAAAATATTTTGCCAGGATTAAAATAATTACCAGTTTCATCAATTCGGACGGCTGAAAAGAAAACCCTGCAAAAAGAATCCATCGCCGCGAACCATGGGTCATGTATCCATAGAATAAAACAACAAGCAGGAGAAAAATAGCTATGCCATAAATAAAATAGCCATGGCGGATAATGATCCGATAGTCCACACTGAAAGTGAGAACCATACAAAACAGACCAAAGACGATCCATCTGCACTGTTTAAAGCAGAGAGAAGTGTCCTGAGTAAAAGCAAATCCGGCGCTATAAAGGTTTACCAAACCAGCAAAGAGAATTAAGAAGAGGAGTAGAAAAAGAGTCCAGTCAAAATTGATGAACAAACGCCGATCAAAACGCACGAACCACTCCTTTATTTACACGGCAAAGATAACACACTCAGAACATCTCCTTTTAACCTTCCAAGGATCGGGACACGGTAATTTCTTGCTACTATGTCCCTTACGTGTTATAAAAACTAGTTATTTAAATCCTCCATGAGTTTAGGAACAATGATATCATCTTATTCTAGTGTATTTCCATAGGAAAATTCATGATACAGAAGATAGGTTTTGATAATAAGCGATATATAAAGGAGCAAACCACCGCCATTTTGGATCGTGTTCAGCGGTTCAATAACAAATTATATCTGGAATTCGGAGGAAAACTTCTTTACGACCATCATGCCGCCCGTGTGCTTCCTGGTTACGACCCCAATGTTAAAATGAAGCTGATTAAAGAGTTAAAAGATCAGGCTAATATTCTCCTTTGCATTTATGCCGGTGATATTGAACGGAAAAAGATAAGAGCCGATTTTGGTATCACCTATGACACGGATGCCATGAAACTTATTGATGAATTGCGAAACTGGGGTGTCGATATTCTTGGTGTCGTCATCACTCGTTTTGACCACCAGCCGGCAGCTACTCTGTTCAAAAAGAAGCTGGAACGACGCAACGTTAAGGTTTTTACCCATCGTTACACGGCGGGTTATCCCACCGATGTCAACCGTATCGTCAGTCAGGAAGGATACGGGGCCAATTGCTATATCGAAACGACAAAACCTCTGGTTATCGTTACAGGGCCGGGACCGGGAAGCGGCAAAATGGCCACATGCCTTTCCCAGCTTTATCATGATTATGAACGAGGTATTTACTCGGGGTATGCAAAGTTTGAAACCTTTCCCATATGGAACCTTCCCCTCCAGCATCCGGTCAATGTGGCCTACGAGGCAGCAACAGCCGACATCATGGATATGAACTTGATTGACCCCTTCCATCTGGAGGCTTACGGAAAAACAGCTGTAAACTATAATCGGGATGTGGAAATATTTCCCGTTGTGCGGAGAATTATGGAAAAGATCACCGGCAGTCCCTCCTTTTACCGTTCTCCCACAGACATGGGGGTTAACTGTGCAGGTTTTTCCATCATAGATGATGGTGTTACGCAAGAAGCATCAAAACAGGAACTCATTCGCCGTTACTTTCGCTATCGCTGTGAATATGCCATGGGATTTACAGATAAGGAAACGGTACAGAAGACAGAGCTGTTTCTCAAAGATTTCGCGTTGAGCCCGACAGACAGGCTCGTTGTGAACCCTGCTCACATTGCTGCCGAAGATGCTCAGAAACGGGATAAGGGCAACAAGGGGATTTTCTGCGGTGCCGCTATTGAATTAAAAGACGGAACGATTATCACGGGCAACAATTCCGCTCTGCTGCACGCCGCGTCCAGCATGATCATCCACGCCATCAAGTATCTTGCCGACATTCCTGAAAAAATTAAACTTCTCCCCCTGCACATTACCAATGCCGTCGGCAATCTGAAAACAAACATCCTCCATGATAAAACTGTAAGCCTTGATTTGGATGAAACCTTGATTGCCCTAAGTGTTAGCGCAATCAACAATCCGGCAGCCCAACTGGCCATTGAAAAGCTTACGGATCTGAAAAATTGTGAAGTACATATGACACATATCCCCACCGCTGGCGATGAGGCAGGATTACGGCGCTTGGGAGTTAACTTGACAACCGATCCCTATTTTTCCACAAAAGATCTTTATATGCTCTGAAAGCACGCCTTGCGCTTTATCTCCCATAGTCTATTTAATAGCCGGTGTTTCCATAAAAGGAGCAAACATTCCCCGCCATTTGTCATCTATGGGTATTGCACGTCTGGTATCCATGGAGATCATGGCGACCTTTAATGTGGCTCGCAACCGCTCCTCATCGCCGCACCTGGCTACAATATAAAAGGTCAGGGAAGAGCGCCCCATTGCGGTGATAGCCAGTTCAAATTCCAGCACTTCATTCAGGATACTGGGGGCAAGGAAATCCATATTCAGATGAACAAAGGGGATGTCCAGGCGGAGTTCCTGTATCATGGTCCGCAGGGTGATGCCCAAGGCTTCGCAGAATAAATCTTCTATAAGATCATTGCACAGCTCGGCATAGCGGGGAAAATAGATAATTCCTGCGGCATCGCAATAACCCCAACGAATCATTTTATCTCTTTTGAATGTCATAAATCACCTCACATTCCGGACAATTGTTGCTTAATACAGTATGGCCATATGGTCCGACCCTTGATTGATCATATAAGTTACGGAAGCATTGATTAAATGCCTGATGGCATAGGTGACGTCTGCTGCGGACGCGCAAGTCTTGAGGCGGGGATGATCATTCCCATCTTTCGGTTGTACTCACCGGCGAGCACCCATCAGAAGCCGCGCACGCACCCCATTTAATCAGCCCTTTTTTAACTTCCAAACGTAATGGGCATTTTTCGTTTATGTTTACTCAATCTATGAAATTTTTCTATTATGGTTCCGTCATGTTCGTTTACCGTACCAGTGAGTAAAAAATTATCTATGCTGCGATAGGTAACGCCCATTTCGTTTTCGTCCGTCTGACCGTCAAACAACCCTGCCGATGGTGCTTTACCAATGATAAAGCTGGGCGCATGCAGATGGTTCAAAAATTCGTATATC